>Ga0114956_1001013_pt1 | contig 21812 bp, 19 predicted proteins | sample MaitaG_FD_87304 | JGI IMG/M metagenome (GOLD analysis project Ga0114956, IMG submission 87304) | Marine algal microbial communities from Maine, USA - Maine_Asex2 metaG | ecosystem: Host-associated > Algae > Red algae > Unclassified | place: Maine, USA | collected 2015-01-05
AATACAGCCGTTCGAGGAAGTCGGGGGTGATGTCTTGGGCTTCGAGATACGCAGCGATTTCTGGATCACGGCCAGTCAGCGGCCGTAGCTCTTCGACCCAATGCGGATTCGGCAAGAAGCGACAATCAAGCACGAGGTCGACATCGATCGGCAAGCCGTGCTTGTAGCCGAAGCTCACGATCCGCACGTTCATGGCATTGTTGTTTGACTCGTTCGAGAACTCGGCTTCGATGCGGTCGCGGAGTTGGTGCACGCTGAGATTCGACGTGTCGATCACCATGTCGGCTTCGGCCCGCACGTCATCGAGGGCTCGCCGTTCAGCCTCGATCGCTTCGACGAGCGGCAGTGAAGCGTCGAAAGGGTGCGGTCGTTTGCTGCTCTCGTAGCGCCGGACCAACGACGGAGTGCTGGCATGTAAGTAGATCACTCGTAGCCGCGCATCTTCGGTCGCTCGCAGCTGGCGTAGCGCGTTGCTGATCTCGCTGGAGTCATCACCGCCGCCCGCCACCAATGCCATGCGGTCAAAGCGGCTTCCGGGATCGGCTGCCAACTCGGACACCTTGGGGATGAGTGCGCTCGGCAAATTGTCGATCACAAACCACCCGAGATCTTCGAGAAAGTTGGCCGCCTGCGAACGCCCTGCCCCTGACTGCCCTGTCACCACCGCGTACTCCACGACTCAAATGGTAGATGTCGCTGGGTTGTGTTGCCCCGCTATCTGAGAGAATCAGGACTTGTCGGCGACCAAAACAAGCAGCCGAGGAATCGCAGCCGCCTCGCGGAAGCTGTGCGACCGCTCAAGAAACCCCTCAGGCGGCGCTGGCTCGATCATGCGTCGAAACTGCAAATCAGCGTCAGCCATGGCATTCAGGTAGCGGCTTAAAGGTCGGTGCACAAAAGGTATGAATACGTCTTTTTGCACCTCTTCGACTGTCTCGGTCTCATGCAAGTACGGACCAATGCGCCAGTACCTTTCGGGCGGGTCAAGCCACTGATCATCGATCCAGCCGCTGCCTGGAGTCTGCAGCAACGGGTGATTCAGCATCAGCACGAACCGGCCACCAGGGCGCAGCACCCGCGCGGTTTCGGCCATCGCTGCGTCCATAGCATCGATGTGTTCGTAGACGAGACACGCCAGCGCCGCGTCGAACCAGTCGTCGCCGAACGGCAGCGCGTCAGCGGCCGCCAGTGCATATGCGGGACCGCCACCGAGGCGGACGGCCTCGGCGAGCTGAGCCTTTGTCGGGTCTACGCCCAGCACGACATCTGCATCACTTGCGATGAGCCGGCGGGCGATCTGGCCCTCGCCAGTGCCCACGTCGACGATGCGGTCTCTGCCAGCCAACAACTCAAGAGCTAAGGGAATGATCTGTTCTTCGTATTCGGCATCGGCACCACTCGTGAACTCGCGCTGCCACCAGTCGGCGTGACGCTCCCACAGCATTTCCTCTTGCTGGGTTCCCTCTTGCTGGGTTCGCTCGTGCTGGGCTTCGTCGGAGCTGCTACTCACTTCTCGTCGCTCCGTACTTTGTCGTAAACGGCCTGCGCCACCGTGTCGGGCAGCCAGCTCAGCGCTTGCAGTGTTTCGAGTGACGCAGCCTTTGCCGCCTTGATACTGCCGAGCTCTTTGACGAGTCGCTTGCGTCGAGTCGGGCCAAGCCCCGGTATGTCGTCGAGCACCGATTTGGTCATTCGCTTGTTGCGCAGCTGGCGGTGATAGGTGATCGCAAACCGGTGGCTCTCGTCGCGAATCCGCTGGAGCATGTACAACGCTTCGCTCTGGCGCGGCAACATGATCGCCTCGCTGCGGCCCGGCACGAACACCTCTTCGAACTGCTTGGCGAGCGACGCCACGGGAATCTCGTCGCTCAGTCCGAGCTCATCGAGTACCCGCACGGCCACGCTGAGCTGGCCCTTGCCCCCATCGACGAGTAACAGCTGCGGCGGATACGCGAACCGGCCCCATTCTTCGGGCGGGCGATCGCGATCCGCGATGTAATTGGTGAACCGGCGTCGCAGCACTTCTTCCATCGCCGCGAAATCGTCGTTGCCTTGGACTTCGCGAATCTTGAAGCGTCGGTACTCGCTCTTCTTGGCCAAGCCGTCTTCGACCACGACCATCGACCCGACATAGTCGGTGCCCTGAATATGGCTCATGTCGTAGCACTCGATGCGAAGCGGCGACATTGGCAGCTCGAGGTATTCCTGCAGTTGGTTTATCGCCTGGCTGCGACTGTTGTGGTCGCTTTGGCGTTTGAGTCGATGGCGTTGAAACGACTCGCGAGCATTTTGCGTGACGGTCGCCGCAAGCTCGCGTTTGTCGCCACGCTGAGGCACCTGGATCGTCACCCTTGACCCGCGTTGTTCCGACATCCACTCTTCGTACAAATCTTGATTTGCTGGCAGGTCAGGCACGAAGACCTTCTTCGGATGGCCCAGGGGGTTGTCATCGAAGTAGAGGCGCTCGAGTACGCGAGCGATGAGCTCGGCCCGATCGAGCGGCTCGGCCTTGTCAGCAATGAAACCTCGCCGACCCAATACCCGACCCTTTCGCACAAAGAACACTTGCACAGCGGCTTCGAGTTCGTCATCGATGAGCCCGATCACATCGAAGTCGTCGTTGCGGGTACCGACCATCTGCTGTTTCTCGATGGCCTTTCGCACACTAAGCAGCCGATCGCGGTACCGGGCGGCCAGCTCGAACTCTTGGCCATCGCTGGCGCGCTGCATGTCGTCTTCGAGCCGCTTAACGATCTCGTCGGTGTCACCCTCGAGGAACCGGATCAGCTCAGCGGTCAGCTGCTCATAGGCCGCGTCGTCGATCTCGCCGACACACGGCCCGGCGCACTTCTCGATGTGGAAGTCGAGACATGGCTTGCCCAGGCGAGCATGGCGGTTGAACTTGCCTTGCGTGCACGTGCGAATTGGAAACGTTCGCAACAGCAAATCGAGGGTCTCGCGGATCGCGTACGCATGGCCAAACGGCCCGAAGTACCGGTTGCCCTTCTTCTTCTTGCCCCGGATCACCATGGCGCGCGGCCATTCGTCAGCAAGCGTGATGCACAGGAACGGGTAGCTCTTGTCGTCTCGGTAGCGAATGTTGTACCGAGGCTGATGGCGCTGAATCAGCGAGTACTCGAGCATCAGCGCTTCGACTTCGTTTGCGACCTGAATCCACTCGACGGTGTCGGCGTCACTGACCATCTGCGCCTTGCGGGTTTCCATGCTGCGCGGATTCAAGAAATAGCTTGAGAGCCGACTGCGTAGATTCTTTGCCTTGCCGACGTACAGCACGCGACCCGTCGAGTCTTTGAATTGATACGACCCTGGAGTGGTCGGAATTGTGCCTGCAGCCGGGCGCTCAACCATCAAGGCGATCGTAGTGCTCGCCAGTGCCCGTTCGAGACGCCATCGACGTTCAGCACAGTTGATGATGACATCGGCCCGGCCGGTGGTGGCACACTCTTGCCATGTCGTTGCCGCGCCAACCGTGCACCGTGCTCGCAGCGGCACTGCTGGCGTGCTGGATTCTTGCGGCATGTTCATCGGGCGCTACTTCGACGAGCGAGCCAAGCGCGCAAGAGACCACCGCTGAGGTCACCGAGCCCGATGATGCCCCACTAGCGAGGCCCGACCCCGAACCACAGCCCTTCGTGCCTAGCGGTCCCGTAGGATCTATCGACGCATACAACGACCTACTATCGGAACTCGACGCTGGCATTCCGGCCGAGCTACGAGCCGAGGTTCCATGGCCCAATCTGCGAGATCCTGATCCAATTGCAGCCCAACTCGACATCTTCGACATGTGGATCTGGATGGCCGCCAACCATCCTGAGCCAGAGTTGGTGGCCGCGCTGACGGCCGAGGGCAGCCCGAGTCGCACGAGTGTTGCTGCGATCTTTGGCCAGCTCGACGATGCGAATCAGCTGCAGGCTCGCGAGCAACAGCCCTATCGCGCTTTCGACCATCGAGCGATGACGTTTGAGTCGGCCGGGCTGCCGCTTTGGTTGAGCCGAGATGTACCTGCCGATGCGGTGGTGCTCTACTACCAAGACGATGCCGGTCCGCTTACTGTTCGCGATCGAGACACCAACGAGGTGATCGAGGTCGACAGCGCAATCCCGACGCGACAGTGGCTTTCGATTATCGTGCCAACCAATGTGGGCTGGCAGCTGTACCGCGACATTCTGATCGACCCCAGCAGTACTGAGTTCGAGGTTCCTGAAGATTTTGCACCCCCGACGAACGACGACGTTCGCACCAAGGTCCAGCCATGATCACCAGGGTGCAGCCATGAAGCGCCTGCTCGTCGCGTTCGTGATGGTGGTCCTCATCGCAACAGGTTGCTCGACAGCGAGCGGGGTGATCAGCCAGAGCAGCGAAGGCGATACCGATCAAGGCGCAACGCCGCCGCCTACTGACCCGCCGGTCGCTGGCTCGCCCGACACCGACGCCCCACGCGATGTTCCGCCGCTTTCGCTGCCCGTCGCCGCCCCCGGCACCGACGAGGCCTACCAACAGATGATCGTCGAACTCGATCGGTTCGTTACCGAAGAGCAACGAGCTGCCGGGGTGCCATGGCCCGAAGCCCGCAATCCCGATCCGGTTGCGGCATATCAAAGCAGCGCCGCGTTTCAGAATTGGATGAGCGAGAACAACGTCACCCCAACCCTCGTCGAGGCATACACCGCGCCGGGCAGTCCCGAACGAGGCTGGGATATCGAGCTCTTCGGCACCTATGCGGCCCTCGATGTTCTCTCGACACCCAGCAACCCGCCGTACTCGATGCAGGTCGAGGACCTCGTGCATCCTGCGGCCACCGGTATCACCGATGCACTGCTCGATCAGGTCCCCGACGGAAGCGCCGCAGTCGTCTACTGGGACTCGGCGGGCCGAAGTCAGCTAGTGCGCCCCGACGGCACGGTCATGAGCGACGATGAGGGTTGGACCAACGTGGGGCCCTGGGTCGCGATCATGGCGCCCACTGAGGTTGGTTGGCAGGTGTGGTTCGACGAGCTCACCGAGCCACCGCCCGCTGGCGACGCGCGCGATCGCGGGCTTCCAAACCAGCCACCTGAGCGCCTCGATCTCTAGCGGGTCAAGAAGAGCTGCAGTTCCATCGTGGCGATCTCTTCTACGCTCAGCACGACCACGCTGGTCGGCTTGGGAATTTCGAAGTCAGAGAGCTGAATATCGACGAGACTGCCAATCACCACGATGACGCCAGGCTGAAGTTCAGCCGTCAACGGAATCGTCACTTCGCGCGTCACGCCGTGCACGGTGAGGTCACCAACCGCTTGCACGTCGACAGACGCACCTTCGACCGGCGCAGCGCCCAACTCAATTGGCTGCGTGAGCGTGAAGCGGGCCTCGGGGAAGTTGTTGGTATCGAGGCCGCCTGATGCAGATTTCAGTGCGCCCGTTCGGCCGGGGTCGTCGGTGAGCATCTGTGTCATATCGGCCACGATCTCGGTGGCCACGATCTGGGTGCCCTCAAGCTGCATCTGCCCCGAGACTGCCGGGGTACGACCAACAACGGTCTTGGCGCCAATCCCAGCTAGTTCTTCGTTGATACGAAAGCCAACAAACGAAGCGCCACATGCGCCTTCGAGACAGGCATCGCCGAACGTGCCAAACGAAGTGTCAACAGCCCACGTGCCAGCGACCGCATTGCCCGCCGAGGCGGCGGCATCGGGTTGCGCCGTGCTGGTGTCAGCCTCATCGTCGTACTCGACATCTTGATCGACGGCTTCGGCTTGATCGTCTGCCTGGGCTTGGGCGGCCGCGGCAACGGTCTCGGCTCGCGCAGCTTCAGCCTCAGCCGAGTCAACCGACGCAGCCGAGGTGTCGCGGAACAACATCCACCACACGCCAACGCCGATGAGCACTAGGCCAACCAACCCGATCGCACCGAAAATCTTTAGCCGCGATGCGCGCGCATCGCCTCGCTGGTTTGCTCGTGCCACCAGATCACTCCCTGTCGCTGTGGGCGAATGGTACGTCACGCAGCCGACGCGATTGGGTCACCGTTAGCCGGGGCGCCCTGCCAAGACCGGCGCCAGGAAGTGACCGGTGAAGCTGTCAGGATGAGCGGCAACCTCTTCGGGCGTGCCTTGAGCGACGACTTGACCGCCACCATCGCCACCATTGGGCCCGAGGTCAATCAGCCAGTCCGCGGTCTTGATCACATCGAGGTTGTGCTCGATCACGAGCACTGTGTTGCCCTGATCGACGAGGCGGCTCAACACGTTGAGCAGCTTGCGAATGTCTTCGAAGTGCAGGCCAGTTGTCGGCTCGTCGAGCATGTAGATCGTGTGGCCGGTGCTGCGCTTGGCGAGTTCACTCGCTAGCTTGACCCGCTGCGCTTCGCCGCCCGAGAGCGTCGGCGCAGGTTGGCCGAGTCGCACATAGCCCAGCCCGACGTCGACCAGCGTCTGCATGTGTCGAGCGATCGGCGGTTGGGCTGAGAAGAACTCGAGGGCCTCTTCGACCGGCATGTTGAGCACATCGGCGACCGTGCGGCCCTTGAACAAGATGTCGAGCGTGTCACGGTTGTAGCGACTGCCCTTGCAGATCTCGCATGGCACGTACACATCAGGCAAGAAGTGCATCTCGATCTTGATCGTGCCGTCGCCCGAACAGGCCTCGCAGCGACCGCCCTTGACGTTGAACGAGAAACGACCGGGCATGTAGCCACGCACTCGCGCCTCTTGGGTCTTGGCGAACAGCTTGCGTACATGGTCGAACACGCCGGTGTAGGTCGCAGGGTTTGAGCGCGGCGTGCGACCGATCGGTTGCTGGTCGATATTGATGACCTTGTCGAGGTGTTCGATGCCCTCGACCGTCTTGTGTCGGCCCGGAACCTGTTTGGACTTGTAGATGCGTTGCATCAGGGCGCGATGGAGAATCTGGTTTACCAACGTGCTCTTGCCCGAGCCAGACACACCGGTTACGGCCACGAAGTTGCCGAGTGGGAACTCAACGTTGAGGTTGTCGAGGTTGTTCTCGACCGCACCGCGAACCTTGACCACGTGCTCGCCGCGTGGACGACGCTCGGCTGGCACCGGAATCTGCTTCTTGCCTGACAGGTATCCACCCGTCAGCGACTCCTTGTTGCGAAGCAAACCCTTGAGCGTGCCCGAGTGCACAACTCGGCCCCCGTGTTCACCGGCACCGGGGCCGATGTCGACGATGTGGTCAGCGACGCGGATTGTCTCTTCGTCGTGTTCGACGACCAGCACGGTGTTGCCGAGATTGCGCAGTCTCACAAGGGTTTCGATGAGTCGCTTGTTGTCACGCTGATGCAAGCCAATCGATGGCTCGTCGAGCACATACAGCACGCCAACGAGACCACTACCGATCTGCGAGGCCAGGCGGATGCGTTGGGCTTCACCACCCGATAGCGTTCCCGCTGACCGACCGAGCGTCAGATACTCGAGACCGACATCAAGCAAGAACCCGATGCGGGCGTTGATCTCTTTCATGACCTCGCTAGCGATCATCTGATCGCGATCGCTGAGGTGCAGTTCGCTGAGCAGCGCAGCGGCGTCACGAATCGACATGGCGCAGATCTCTGCGATGTTGTGGCCGTCGACGGTGACGGCCAACGTCAACGGGCGTAGCCGGGCCCCGGCACACGTCGAGCAATGCACCTCGCGCATGTAGCCCTCCCACCGATCGCGAGCGGAGTCGCTGTCGGTTTCGGTGTGACGACGCTGCACGTGTGGGATCGCGCCCTCGAACGTCGCCTGATAGCTGCGTTTGCGGCCATAGCGGTTCTTGTACTGCACCTGCACCTTGGAAGCACCTGCGCCATAGAGCAACAGCTTCGTCTGCTTCTTGGTCAGCTTGGCCCACGGCTTGGTTGCATCAATGCCGTTGTCTTCGCATACCGCCTCAAGCAGGCGTTCGTAGTACCGCGAGCTTCCGCTTGAGAACGGAGCGATGGCACCGTTGGCCACCGACAGCTCATCGTTGGGCACGATCAGCATGGGGTCGACTTCGTAGTTGGTGCCTAGTCCGTCGCACGCCTGACAGGCGCCGTAGGGCGAGTTGAACGAGAAGTTGCGGGGCGCCAGTTCTTCGAATGACTTGCCGTCGCTCGGGCGAGACAGGTGCTCACTAAAGGTCAGGATCTCGGGTTCGGCGTCATCGTCGCGGCCCGCAACGATCTCAATCTGGGCCAGGCCGTCGGCCAACCGCAGCGCGGTCTCGAGCGACTCAGTTAGGCGGCGATCGATACCTTCACGCTGCACGAGCCGGTCGACGATCACTTCGATGTCGTGCACCTCGTAGCGCTCGAGCTGCAGCTTTGGCCTGCCCTCGTCGTCGTCGCCAGCAATGTCAGCAAGGTCAAGGATTTCACCATCGATGCGCACTCGGGCAAAGCCCTCGGCTGCAAGGTCCGCTACCAGGGTTTCGTACGTGCCCTTACGGCCGCGAACCACGGGAGCAATGACCTGGAATCGGGTGCCTTCTTCGAGCGTGAGCACGCGGTCGACGATCTGCTGCGGGGTCTGACGCACCAAGCGCTCGCCGGTCTCAGGATCGTGGGGCACGCCAATGCGGGCAAACAACAACCGCAGATAGTCATAGACCTCGGTGATCGTGCCAACCGTCGATCGCGGGTTGCGAGATGCGCTCTTTTGGTCAATCGAGATCGCGGGTGAAAGACCCTCGATGAAGTCGACATCAGGCTTGTCCATCTGCCCGAGAAACTGTCGGGCATAGGCCGACAGTGACTCGACGTATCGGCGCTGGCCTTCGGCATAGATCGTGTCGAACGCCAGTGACGATTTGCCCGAACCCGACAGGCCGGTGAACACGATCAGCTTGTCGCGCGGCAGGTCGACATCTACATTGCGCAGATTGTGTTCCCGCGCGCCTTGCACCACTAAACGATCGCTCACCGCGCCACCCTAGCGACCGGGCATGATCGAACGTGCGTACGGGTTCATTTTCGTTGATGCATCGGCGCTATTTGAGCAGGCCAATCGCCGCGAGCGCTTGCTTTCGGAGCACAGAAGTGCGGCCGTCGTTGGCAACGATCATTGAAGCCAAGGTCGTGTCATTCTTCAAGAACACCGTGGCCGACCACATCGTGTTCGAGCCTTGCATCGCCACAGATCCGTTGGGCCCGGCCGACCCCCAACCCATTGCGATCGCGTGCGGGTCCTCGGCCGGGATCTCAGTGAGGCGTGCGATCGTTTCCGGCGCCAGGAAGCCGTCGCCGTCACGCAGAAACACCAACAGAAACTTTGACCAGTCTTCAAGTCTGAGATGAAATCGCCCGGCAGGAGAGAAGAGCGGCGGATTGTCGCCTTCGAGACCGCCGACGTCGACGGCCCGGCCTCTCCCCAGCACGAGGGGGCCGAGTTGCAGTCTCGGTCGATGCCCGCAGATGCTCGGCGGTGGCCCATAGCCAAAGGAGTTCATGCCCAACGGTTCGGTCACGTAGTGGCGCATCGCGTCTTCAAATGACATGGCTGCAACCCGCTCGATGGCGGCACCCGCGACGATGTAACCGAGGTTCGAGTACACAAACTTGCCCGGTTGCTGCGGCGCTTTCTGGAGCACGCGTTGGGCGGCCTCGGTCCGCTGATCGGCGATTGGCTCTGTCGTTTCGAACATCGCTTTCATCTGTGACATCGGTGGATTCGGCGCAACACCCGCTCGGCACCGAAGCAGATCGTCGATCGTTGAACCCGACCAGCCGTGATCAATAGGCGATAGGTCGTCGAAGAGATCTGGAAGAGGCGTTCCCCAAGCAGCCTCGCCCGCCTCAACCAGGCGGGCAAACAGCGCACTGGTGATCGACTTGCCGCACGATCCGATGTGGCACGCGTCGTTCGTCGTCGCAAGGTCGTCAGGCCTGTCGCGTCGCCGGACACCGCATGCTGCGAGGTCGAGGGTGCCGTCTTGGTCGATCGTGCCCCCGACCACCGCAGGTGCGCCGGCGAGCTCGCGAAATCGTTCGAGGGTCGGGCGAAGCTCGGACATCAGAGAACGCTACTCGCGCCCCACAGAATCAGGCGAGTGGCGATTTTGGTTCACACGCCCGAACCTTTGCCCCACTCAGACGCGATCCGCTCCCCCATGGGCGTTGACGGCGGCCCTTCGATGAATGGCCAGAGCTCCTCGGCAATGCGGCGCCAGTTCGCGGTCGCCTCGAGCTCGCCGAAGACGGCTAGCAGGCCGAGGTTGATGCGTTGAACGATTGTGTAGTCGGGTGGCATATTCGTGAACTTCGCGATGCTGGCACCCTCTGCATCGACTGACTCGTCGAACGCGAAGATCTGACGCACCGTCGCCGACGCGTACTCAGGCGTCACCGTGTACGGACCATCGCTCAGCACGAACTCATAGAAGTGAGCGAAATACTGGCGCACCTGGCTTTCGGAGATCGCTTGTTCAGCACCCGGTGCTAAGAGGTTCTGGCGAATGGCTTCGCTGCGGAAGCTCACCATGTCGTCGTCGATCACCATCGACTTGATCAACTTCATGAAGTTCTCGATGGTCTCGGGCTCAAAGTGCTTGACCAGCCCGTAGTCGAGGAAGGTAACTTTGCCGCCGGGCCGAAACAGGTAGTTGCCCGGGTGCGGATCGCCATTAAAGGCTCGCAGCCGGTACATCGAACCGAACGTGAATCGGTAGAGGGTTTCGGCCGCCAGATTTCGCTCTTGCGGTGACCAGGTGACCACCTCGTCGAAACGGTGGCCGCTCGCAAGTTCGGTGGTCAGGACCCGTTGGGTCGACAGGTCGGGCACGACCAAAGGAACATGCACGAACGGATGACCCGCGTAGTAGTCCGAGAAGAGTTGCTGGTTACGGGCCTCGAGCACATAGTCGACTTCCTCGACCAACCGATCAGTGAGCTCCTTGACGAGCGGTTCGGGATCGAGACTCGGGAAGGCTCGACGCATGATCCTCAGCAAGGGTTCCGCGTTGCTGAGATCGTTTGCGATCGCCTCGTCGACGCCCGGGTATTGCACCTTGACGGCGACCGCGAGACCGTCGTGGGTGATGGCGCGATGTACCTGACCGATCGAGGCAGCCGCAATCGGATCGATATCGAACTCTGCGAACAGCTCACTGGGTGGCGCGCCCAGCTCTGCCTGCACGGCTTGGGCGGCAAGCTCAGGACTCATTGGGGGCGCGTCTTGTTGCAGCACCGCAAGGGTCTTGCGCATGTGTTCGGGCATGCCTTGATCGAGATAGCTGGCCATCTGGCCGAGCTTCATGAACGCGCCTTTCATGTTGCCGAGACGCTTGACGACATCTTCGGCCGTTTTGATTTCGAACTCGCGGTCGAGCTCGGCTTTGCGCTCGGAGTCGGCGAAGATCCGCTTGGCCTTGTGGGCTCCCCAGCGAGCGCCGACTCGAGAACCAAGACCGGCAAGTTGCGCGTTGCGCGCCGCCCGGCCGACTCGGCTGAGGGCTCGTTCGTCGCTCACCCGCGCAAGGGTATGAGGCTCGCATGCGAGTCAGGTGCAAAGATCGAGCCATGGCCGATCGAAACTTCGTCACAGTGAGCAACGGCGACATCGACATCAACGTCGCCGTCGAAGGAACCGGGCCCTTGATCCTGTGCATTCACGGGTGGCCAGAACTTTGGTACTCATGGCGCCACCAAATGTCGCACTTTGGCGCACGCGGGTACACCGTCGCAGCGATGGACGTCAGGGGCTACGGCGGTTCGTCGAAACCTCACCCCATCGACTCCTACACACTGCGCAACCTCTGCGGTGACGCCGCTGCGGTGATCGACGAACTCGGTGACGGCTCTGCAATCGTGCTCGGCCACGACTGGGGTGCGCCCATTGCATGGAACACCGCCCGACTGCACGCCGACAAGGTCAGCGCCGTGTGCGGGCTCAGCGTGCCGTATTTCCCCACGACCAGCGAGAATCCGCTCGAGCGTTGGCGGGGCCTGTACGGCGACAACAACAAGTTCTTCTATCAGTCGTACTTCGAAGCCGAAGGCGTCGCCGAAGCTGAACTCGAAGCCGACTCGCTGCGCAGCATCCGCATGATCTACTACGGCGCTTCCGGCGATGCCGCCAGCGGCCCATTCATGGCTGAGAAACCGGCCGATGCCACGATGCTCGAAGGCATGATCGACCCCGATCCGTTCCCGGCCTGGTGTAGCGACGAAGACCTCGCCGTCTACGCCGATGCAATGGCAGCTGGCGGTTGGCGGGGTCCACTCAACCGCTATCGCGCTCAGCCGCTCGACGCGGCCGACATTGGCAACATGGCCGATCCCAATCTCGATCAGCCCGCCGCATTCATCGGCGGCGAACACGATGTCGTGCGCAAGTTCAGCGCCGACGTTGATCCCTACGACTTCGCAGCTGTGGCGTGCAACGACTTCCGGGGCACCACGATCGTGTCTGGAGCCGGTCACTGGGTGCAACAAGAAGCGCCCGACGCCACCAACGCTGCTCTGGCCGCGTTCTTCGACACCCTGTAACGAGGAGAGACCAATGACTGACGAACTATTCAACTTCGAAGACAAGGTTGTCCTCATCACCGGCGGCAGCCGAGGAATGGGTCGAGAGATGGCGTTGGCGTTCGCTGCACGCGGAGCCGACATCATCATCGCCAGCCGCAAGATCGAGGCCTGCGAAGCAGCCGCCGCCGAAGTCGAAGCGCTTGGCCGCCAAGCACTGCCCATTGCCTGCCACGTTGCGAACTGGGATGACATCGAAGGCCTCGTCGATGCGGCCTATGACCGGTTCGGCCGAATCGACGTGCTGATCAACAACGCTGGCATGTCGCCGCTCTACGACAAGGTCAGTGACGTGACCGCGGAGCTGTTCGACAAGGTCATCGGCGTCAACCTCAAGGGCCCGTACCGGCTCATGGCGCTCGTTGGCGAGCGCATGGTCGCTGACGGTGGCGGCAGCATCATTAATGTCAGCAGTACTGCATCTCAGCACCCGTCCCCCAATGCCGAGCCCTACGGAGCCGCGAAGGCCGGCCTAAACAACCTGTCTCGGTCGTTCGCTCACGCGTTCGGGCCAACGGTTCGGGTCAACACGATCATCCCGGGTCCATTCTTGACCGACATCTCAAAGGCGTGGGACCTCGAAGCATTCGAAAAGCGCGTCACCGAGCGGTTCGCGCTGCAGCGCGGCGGACTGCCCGACGAGATCGTCGGCGCAGCCCTGTATCTCGCTGGCCCGGCGAGCGCGTATACGACCGCCGCCGAAATCATTGTCGACGGCGGCGGCACCTGAGCACCCGCCTCTCAGCACCCTGCCCCTTAGCGATGTGACCTCAAAGCCAGGATCACTCCGCGAGTAGCGTCTCACTCATGGAAATCGACATCATGACGGGAGCGGCTCGGTGGGACGAAACTGCCGAGCTTGCCCGCAAAGCTCAAGACGCCGGCTTTGCCGGAATGTTGTTCACCGAAACCAGCCAAACGCCGTGGATGCAGATTGCGATGGCCGCCGTCGCGGCACCCGAGATGCACTTCACGACTGGCATTGCCGTGGCATTTCCCCGCAGCCCGATGATGAGCGCTGCAATGGCCTACGAACTCGCCGACAATACCGACGGCCGCTTCCGGCTCGGACTCGGCAGCCAGGTCAAGGCGCACATTGAACGTCGCTACAGCGCCGAGTTCGACCGCCCGGCCGCTCGCCTGCGCGACTACGTCAGTGCCGTCAAAGCCTGCTGGCGAGCCTTCAATCGAGAAGAACGTCTCGACCACCAAGGCGAGTTCTACTCGATGAGTTTGCTTCCCCGTGACTGGTCACCAAAGCCGCACGATCATGAGATGAAGGTCGACATTTCGGCTGTCGGTCCACTCATGACCAAGGTCGCCGGCGAAGTCGCAGATGGGGTGCACGTGCACCCGCTGCACTCGATGCCCTACCTGGCAAATCGCCTGCTGCCCAAGTTGGCCGAAGGCGCCGCGAACGAGGGCCGCAACGTCGACGACATTGATCTGATCATTCCCGTGTTTGCATGTGTGGGCGACACGCCCGAGGAGCGCAAACCCTATCTCGACCGAGCTAAGCGTCAGATCGCCTTCTATGGCAGCACGCCGAACTACGCATTTCAGTTCGAAGACCTGGGTTACCAGGGTACGACGGCTCGCATCCGCGAGCAGATGAAGGCCGGCGAGCTCGACACGATCGGCGACCTCATCACCGATGAGATGCTCGAGACCTACGCACTCGTTGCGTCATGGGACGACATGGCCGACCGGCTCGTCGAGCGATACCAAGGCAGCGCAGCGCGGATCGTCATGTATCTCGGCGTAGACCGCATGCGTGACGACGAAACCCATTTGGCCAAGTGGTCTGAGATCGCTCGCGCCGTGCGCAGCGCCTGATCGGAGTTGCGATGACCGAACGAGTTGCCCTGGTTACCGGCGGTGCCAGCGGCATCGGCCGTGAGACGTGCCGTCTGCTGGCCGCCGACGGACGTCGAGTCGCAGTGAGCGACATCAACACCCGAGGAGCCGAAGAAACCGTTGAGCTCATAGCCGCGTCTGGTGGCCATGCAATCGCGGTAACCATGGACGTCACGAACAGCGACTCGGTCATCGAGGGCTGCCTGCACGTCACCAACGAGCTTGGGCCGATCGACATCTTGGCCAACGTCGCTGGCTGGGACAAGTTCATGAAGTTCGTCGATACCGACGAAGCCTTTTGGGACCGCATCATCGAGCTCAACTTCAAGGGAGCGATGCGAACCACCCACGCGTGCGTACCCGGCATGGTCGAACGTGGCTGGGGCCGCATCATCAACGTCGCATCCGACGCGGCCCGGGTTGGCTCGTCACTCGAAGCCGTCTATTCCGGTGCCAAGGGCGCAACAATCTCGTTCTCAAAGACGCTCGCGCGCGAGGTCGCCCGCAGCGGCATCACCGTCAACGTCGTCTGTCCAGGCCCGACCGACACTGCGCTGCTTAGCGAAATCGCCGACGCCAATACCGACAGCGACCGAGTCATCGCCGCCATGACCAGAGCCGTTCCGATGAAGCGCCTCGGCGAAGCCGACGACGTGGCACCCGCCATCGTCTTCTTCGCCTCCGAAGCCGCCGGGTTCACCACGGGCCAAACCCTGTCGGTCTCCGGCGGCCTCACCATGGCCGGCTAACGGCGCTCACTTCGGGCGGCCGTTCCCAGTCAATCTCGTGGCTCAATCCCCCACCCCCGCCAAGTGGCGACGGGATGGCAGTGCTAGCTGGCTTCGCGCATTTCGCGTTTGAGGTCTTTGATTTCGTCGCGGAGTCGAGCGGCGTATTCGAACCGCAGGTCGGTGGCCGCTTCGTTCATCTCTTCTTCGAGAGTGCGAATAAGACGCTCGAGGTCGTCGCCGTGCATCGCACTGGTGTCGACCATTGCCTTGTCGCGCTTGCGGGACCGCTTGTCTTTGTTGGGCTGTGGCGCCTTCTGCTCGTTGGGCCGCAAGAATGCCAGGATGTCAGTGACCGCCTTGGAGACGGTCTCGGGATTGATGCCGTGCTGTTCGTTGTACGCCTGTTGCACGGCTCGGCGACGCTGCGTCTCGCCAATGGCTGCGGTCATCGACCGAGTCATCTGGTCGGCGTACATCAAAACATGGCCCTCGGAGTTACGAGCGGCACGACCCATCGTTTGAATGAGCGATGTCTCGCTGCGCAGGAAGCCCTCTTTGTCGGCATCGAGAATTGCGACCAGACTTACCTCGGGCAGGTCAAGGCCCTCACGCAATAGGTTGATACCAACCAGCACATCGAACTCGCCCAGTCGAAGGTCTCGCAAGATCTCGATGCGCTCGATCGTGTCGACCTCGCTGTGCAGATAGCGCACCCGAATGCCGAGTTCGAGCAGGTAATCGGTGAGGTCCTCGCTCATCTTCTTGGTCAAGGTGGTCACGAGCACCCGCTCGTCGCGCTCGGTGCGCAGGTTGATCTCTTCGATCAGGTTGTCGATCTGACCCTTGGTGGCTCGCACCTCGACCAACGGGTCGACCAGACCAGTCGGGCGCACGATCTGTTCGACAACCCGATCGCTTACATCGAGCTCGTAGTCGCCCGGGGTTGCAGACAAGAACACTGTTTGCCCCAAGCGGCCCATGACCTCTTCGAAGGTGAGCGGGCGGTTGTCGGCCGCTGATGGCAGCCGGAACCCGTGCTCGATCAATGCTTCTTTACGACTGCGGTCGCCGGCGTACTGCCCATGCAGCTGCGGCACTGCGACGTGGCTCTCGTCGATGACGGTGACAAAGTCCTTGGGGAAATAGTCGAGCAAGGTGTACGGCGCTTCGCCCGGCGATCGACCATCGATATGTGCAGAGTAGTTCTCGATGCCGTTGCAGAAGCCGATCTCTTGCATCATCTCGAGGTCGTACTCGGTGCGCATACGCAACCGCTGCGCCTCGAGAAGCTGGCCACGCTCTTCGAACAAGGCCAGGCGTTCTTGTAACTCAATCTCGATGCCCTGTACCGCTCGGGCCATGCGCTCGGTGCCGGTTACATAGTGGGTGGCCGGAAACACGCAGAGTTCAGACAACGTGCCGAGCCGCTCACCGGTCAAGACATCGACTCGATAAATGTTCTCGATCTCGTCGCCGAACATCTCGATACGAATCGCGTTCTCTTCGTACGCGGGGTGCAACTCGATCACGTCACCCTTGACCCTGAACTTGCCTCGCACCAGGTTCATGTCGTTGCGCTCGTACTGCATGTCTATGAGCGTGCGCAGAATGTCTCGCTGGTCAATCTCTTGCTCGGGTCGCAGCACGAGCAAGTTGTTCTCGTACTCGTCGGGAGCGCCGAGACCGTAGATACACGACACCGATGCCACGATGATCACATCGCGCCTGGTCAACAGCGCCGATGTGCTGGCGTGACGCAAGCGATCGATCTCATCGTTTACCGAGCTGTCTTTTTCGATGTACGTATCGCTCGAGGCCATGTAGGCCTCTGGCTGGTAATAGTCGTAGTACGACACGAAGTACTCAACCCGATTGTTTGGGAAGAACTCTCGCAACTCATTCGCCAGCTGGGCGGCCAACGACTTGTTCGGCGCGATCACCAAGGTCGGACGTTGCACCTGTTCGATGGTCCACGCAATGGTTGCGCTCTTGCCCGAACCGGTAATGCCGAGAAGGGTCTGGAAGCGCTCGCCGACGTTGAGTCCTTCGGTGAGATCTTCGATGGCCTTGGGCTGATCGCCGGCTGGTTCGAAATCGGTCACCATCTCGAACGGAACCGCTCGCAGGTCTGCCATGGTGTTTACTCTATTCGAGTCGTGTGACATCGACCGTGTGACATCGACTGCGCCTCAGCCCCGTTGGCGTAGCTTCATTGCACACGAGCGAATGGGGATCGCGATGAAGTTTGGGCTCCGCTACTGCAATGGCGGCCAGTACATCGATGGCAAGCGAGGCACCGAACTGGTGCAAGCAGGCGAAGCCGCTGGGTTTGAGTCGGCCTGGACCGTCGAGCACACCGTTGTACCTGCAAACTACGAATCGGTGTATCCGTACCACCAGAGCGGTCGCCTCGCTGGTGGACTCGACGAAGAGCCATGGCCCGACCCACTGATGTGGATGGCCTACATGGCCGGCGTCACCGAGCACCTGAAGTTCGCTACCGGCATTCTCATCGTGCCCCAGCACAACCCGGTCGTCATCGCAAAGCAGGTTGCGACGCTCGACCGCATGTCAAACGGACGAGTGCTGCTCGGCATCGGGGTCGGCTGGCTCAAGGAAGAATTCGATGCGCTCGGTGTTCCGTTCGCAGCCCGAGGTAAGCGCACCGATGAGTACGTCGCCGCCATGCGCGAATTGTGGACGGCCGACCTACCAAGCTTCGACGGCGAGTTCGTCAGCTTCACCAACGCGTACTGTCGGCCTCAGCCGGCCCAGCACTCGGTGCCGATTATCGTCGGTGGCGACACGCCACCAGCAGCTCGCCGTGCTGGCCGGTTGGGAGACGGCTACTTCCCCGCTCGCGGTGCACCGCAGGAACTGCTTGATCTCGCCCGACGAACCGCCCAAGACCATGGCCGGGATCCTGACGCGCTTGAGATCACGACGAGCATGCCCGATGACCCAAACGATCTGCCGGCGCTGGCGGCGCGCGGCGTACATCGAGTGTTGGTACCCGTCACTTCAATTGCCGGGGTCGCCACCGCTATTGCCGACCCCGACGAATGCGCCGAGTGGGCCGACGTTATCGACCGCTATCGCGATCTCTAAAGGTTCGACTACACGTCGATGAAGATGCACTCGCCCGGGCACTCTTCGGCCGCTTCAATGACGGACTCGAGTCCATTCTCAGGAATTCGAGCGAGGCCTTCGGCGCCAGCCGGGTTCGCAGTGCCGTCAAAGAGCTTCTCTTCGCCGAAGTTGTCAGACGACTCCTTGACGTAGAACAGACCGTCGTCCATGCCGAAGAACACCGATGGTGCAATCTCTTCGCACAAACCGTCGCCGGTGCACAAGTCCTGGTCGATCCATACCTTCACTGAAAACTCCTTTGCGCTGCAGCGCTCGATACTCCCCCAATGTAGCCACCCGTCAGCCCAGGTTTGCTCTCTATCTTGGGTCAGATGCGGAAATTCAGTACGGAACGACCGTGAAGGGATTCAATTGGTACTCCGCGAGCGCGTAGCTGCAGCCATCACCCGTTGCGACGAACACTCGAGGTGCAGCGTCTATAACACCCGAGTACTCATGGGTGAAGGTGATATCAGTGTCGATCGCTCCAGCCGCCGACGGGATCGCATCGAGCTCGCATACTGCGGCGCACGAGGCGCTCCCGTCAGGGCTGGGCAACCGGGTGATCGAGCCATCGCCCCAATCAACCCGGGTATTACACCAGTCGATGACTGAGCTGTCATCGTCAACAACCTGCACCGTGACTGACACGTGTGCGCGTTGCACGAGTACCAAACCAGGAACGATGGTGGCAACTGCGCTCGACAGTTGCGTTCCCTGCTCGGTCGAACCGGCCTGAGGTGTGGAGGGGTTCACCTCAGGCCCGCTCTCGGCTGCGTCGCCATCTACGGCGCTCTCACCGCTCGCTTCTGGAACCACAACCTCGGCTGCACTTTCTGCAGCATCGTCGATCACGGGTCCAGCGACGTCTTCATCGCTAGATGAATTGTCTGGTGTGGTTGTCGTCTCGGCCGGCGCCGAAACATCTGGTGCAACCTCAGTAGAAACTGCAGCTTCGGCTTCGGCCGCGGGGGCCGGTTCAGCTGGGGCCTCGACGCGGATGTCGGCCCGAACATCGGCCCGTTCAGCGTCGGCGGATTGCCCCAGTGTCAGCGTCGGAGGGGAGGACGCCGACACTGGGAGCGAACTAGGAGGACTAAACACTTCGCCGGAGCTGCCGCCAATGGCACCAGTGGCTCCGGTGGCTCCGGTGGCTCCAGTAGACGTATCAGGAGGTCGGAGGCTGAAGCTTGGCGAAGTTGGATCTACCGGCACTTCGTTTACCGATGGTGGACTGGCCTCTTGGGGGCGAGCCTCGTCGATTGGCTCAGCGAATCGCCACACGCCGTTGGCCCCGAATACACGCGGCAACACCAGATCGTCACTGGCTTCGGCGTCGGGCACGAGAGAGATTCCGCCATGTTCTTGAGGCGCAGCGACGAACGCCGAAAGAATGGCGGCCATCAGGGCCACGGGAGCGGCCATCGCAATGCGCCGATTGCGCGCATTGCGTTTGATCTGCACGAGCGCGCGCTCGACCCGCTCATCGGCGACTTCGGCCTCGACAGGCTCATAGGAACCGAAAATCATGACAGTGTGTTTCGCAGCGAGCTCAGGCCTCGGCTCGCATGCGTCTTTACGGTGCCGACCGAGCAATCAAGGATCTCCGCGACATCAGCCTCGGGGTACCCGGCGAGGTAGCGAAGCACAACAACTTCGCGCTGGCGGCGAGAGAGCCGAGACAGCGCATCAACCAAGGCCAATCGTTCGACGATTGGTTCGCCATCGTGAGCTCGAACAAGATCGGTATCGGTGAGGTCTTGGCGCGAGCGTTTACGCCAGACATCGATGGCATTGTTCGCACTGACTCGAGACACCCAACGGGGCGCGTCGCCCTTGATACGCCACCAGCGGGTGTACGCCTTAGCCAGGGTCTCCTGTGCGACGTCTTCGGCTTCAGCCGACGACCCAAGAATGCGGTACGCGACACGAAACGAGATGCGGAACAAGCCCGCAAAGTCGTCGTCATAGCTCGTCGTCGTCATGACCGTAAATGCTCCGCAGACCTCTGGTTAGCAACCAGATACGTCTGCTTCCCCTCTCAGTTCTGCACAGTTAACGGATGAGCACACTCATTCGTTGACATCGATCTCAAGATTTTTCGAATTTTCTTTGACCAACCCAGTGATCCATTGCCAGCATCGCTCAACCTCGGCATCAAGCTCGGCCAGGGTCGCGCCGTTGTGTACCACGAAATCGGCCGCCTCTAGCCGTTTTTCGCGGCTGACCTGGCTAGAGATGCGGGCCCGGGCGTCGCTTTCGGCGAATCCGCGATGGGTAACCAGACGCTCAACCGCAATAGCCACCGGCACATCGACGACAATGACTCCGCTCAGATCGTCGTAGGCCTTGTTTCCTTCGACCAGAAGCGGAATATCGAGCACTACGACGTCATGGGTGGCCGCCAACTCGGTGCGTTGGGTTGCCATCGAGGTGCGCACCGCAGGATGCACAATGGCATTGAGTGCGTCGAGCTGGTCCTTATCGTTGAACACTATTTCGGCGATCGCTGGCCGATCGAGTTCGCCGTCCGCGCCCACGATCGAGGCGCCGAAGTGTTCGACCATGTCTCGAAACACCGGTTCTCCGGCTCGCTGGAGCTGTTTCACAGTTGCGTCGGCGTCTACCAGAGCTGCGCCGCGTTCGACCAACCGCTCAGCGACAGAGCTCTTGCCTGACCCGATGCCCCCGGTGAGTCCGATTTCGATCGCACGGTTTTCAATCGCACGGTTTTCAATCACCACGGTCTTCAATCACACGGTCTTTAACCACAAGTGGACGGTACACGACACGGTCCAGACGGCATAGGACGGAATTCCCGCAATGGGGTCCTAAAGAAGCAGGTCGTTTGGACGATAAATGACACATGGCCGTTTCCTTGCTTCTTATTGATGACCACCGCATGGTCCGTGAAAGCCTCAAACGCTCGTATCTCGAGTGGGGTTTTGATGTGATTGCCGATGTCGGCAGCGGCGAAGAGGGAGTTCCCCTCGCCGTACTGCACCAACCACAACTTGTTGTTGCCGATATTGCGATGCCCGGCATGGACGGAATCGAAGCCTGCGAGCAGATCACGCAGCAGGCCCCAGACGTGCGGGTCATCATCTTGACCATGCACGGCGACGAAGACTCGCTCTCGCGGGCTATTCGGGCTGGCGCATCAGGCTTCCTCCTAAAGGACTGCAGCATCGACGAACTAATGACGGCGACCCGCTTGGCGGCATCAGGGGAAACCGTCATCGCCCCGCAACTGAAGCCGCACCTGCTGGCCCAGGTTCGACGCCCGAGCGGTTCGGCTCCGGCCACCATGACCGCTCATCATCGGGTTACGCCTCGCGAGACCGAGGTATTGCAGATGATCGCTGACGGTCACTCAACGCCCGAAGTTGCTGAACGACTGTTCATCAGTCAGAAGACCGTAAAGAACCACTTGGCTTCGATCTACCAGAAGCTCGACGCTCGAGATCGCACGCAGGCCGTGCTCACGTCGGTGCGCATGGGCATCGTCACCCTGGATTAGTCCGGCCCTCGGCGAGGTCGAGGCGGCTCAGGCCCTACTATCTCCCCCAAAGAGAAACAAAAGA
>Ga0114956_1001014_pt1 | contig 21807 bp, 19 predicted proteins | sample MaitaG_FD_87304 | JGI IMG/M metagenome (GOLD analysis project Ga0114956, IMG submission 87304) | Marine algal microbial communities from Maine, USA - Maine_Asex2 metaG | ecosystem: Host-associated > Algae > Red algae > Unclassified | place: Maine, USA | collected 2015-01-05
AAACAAGGGTTGACGCTTATCACAGTGCATCTGCAAGGCGCATAAGCCTGTGGGATTAAAGCGTGTCGATAAAATCGGGTGACGCGTGATTCGAAACGAATCAGAGACCGAAGTCCATCCGCGGGCGTTCATTCAGTCAGATCTGCGCAGCGTTGGCTCAACGTGTGCCCGTGCCAAAAAGAGCCGCGGTAGCCATTGTGTGTGTGTCCTCTTTTTCGTGTTCTCAGGCGTTGCTGCCTGGTTCATGGGTCCAGGTTTTATCGATAGCTTAATACAGCTGCGCGACGAATTGCCCGCCGCATTGGAGAGTGCACGTAAATATGTGGCCACGCACCCGGCGTTATCGCAATTGATTGATACTACTTCGCAGAAAGTATCCAACCTTGAGCCCGGGGCTGGCCTACTCGGAAAGCTCGGTGATTTGTTTTCCACAGCACTGGGCGCTTTGTCAGCGATGGGCGGAGCGATAATCGGTATCTTCGTCGTCGGTGTAATAGCTATTTACGCTGCGCTGAGTCCGCAGTCCTACACAGGAGCGCTACTGGCCGTTATTCCGCCTCGGCACCGGGCACGCTCGCAAACGATACTCTCAGCGCTCGCAAGCTCGCTTCGCTGGTGGCTCGTCGGACGCGTGGCCTCCATGGTGGTTGTCGGCACCTTAACCTGGCTGGGTTTATGGTTTCTTGGCGTGCCATCTGCCGGTACGCTCGGTGCGCTGTCTGCGCTGCTGTCTTTCGTGCCTAACATCGGGCCGATTGTCTCTGCCATTCCGGCCATTTTACTCGGTCTGGGCCAGAGCCCGACAATGGCGGTCTATGTCGTCGGACCATTCGCTCTTGTGCAGATCATTGAGAGCTACGTTGTCACGCCTCTCATTCAGCAGCGCGTCGTGGCACTCCCACCCGCCATCATTATTATCGTACAACTTGCCTTCGGGACCGCGCTTGGCCTGCTTGGACTGCTGTTCGCCACCCCGCTTGCCGTTGTCATGATGGTGTTAATGCAGGAACTCTGGATTGAAGATGTCTTGGATCAGAAGAAGACGTCTCAGCCTAGTGAATAAGCGTCTTGTCAGGACGCGTTGAGCGTCAAGGCCTGGTTGGCCGAGCGCATCAAAGAGGTCTCGGTACATTAACGCCATTTCATCATGGGCGTAACTCGGCGATGTCCAAAAAGAGACTCAGAGCTTGCTGATTATCGATTCTAATGAAGCCAATCTGGTCGAAATCTGGTCATTTGCAGGTGCAGATTTCATCAAAAGCTTCAGGCTTTCAAGCTCGTTCTCAAGCTGCACCTTCAACTCTGGTTGCTTGCTACGCAGTAACTCATCCAGCTCGCCAATTGCAGCCTGCAAGATGGGTGATGGATCGTGCTCATTTTCATATTCCGGCGCACCGCTGTCGCTGATAACGGTGGTCTGAGAACGCCCAAACTCATACGTGCGACTCACGGGCCGCAATGACCCTTTCTGTCGGTGGTAATGAATCTTGAGTACGTCACGCCGAGGGCCTTTCTGACGCAGAGTGTACCGAGCAATCTCCGCTGGATTGTTGATACCCATTTCAGTAAGCGTTGGTAGTTCCATACCGTTTTCCCTCTGAAGTGATTGGCTGTTTAAAATTGGTATCCTACAGCAGTAGTGAGTGGCCGTGTCTTGGATAGGATTTTTTCCCACCTCACTTCTTTGATAGAGTAAGTATACCCTGGTGATACCTGAAATTTCGAGTCCAGAAGCCTAGAGAGCAGTCTATAAGTACCGAAGACGGCCCCCCACTGCACGGAGTTTTTGCTGGATTGAGGGGGGGCGCGCAGGCTTAGTCACTCTAAGTCCAGGCAGCCCCGAGAGATCCAGTAAAATGAGCACGGCGGGCCCGGCCTCCGGTAGTTAGATGCTGCTATACAAGCAGCGAAGCGGTTCTGGGTGGGGCCGCCCACGCCGAACTTTTATGCATCACCAGGGTTTACAGCTAGAGCGCATTGGCTTCTTAAAACCCTGTACAGCTCAGCAATTGCGGTGCTGCGCGCCGGAACGGTACGATATATTACCAAGGCTCACCAAAAAACAGGAAAGTATTCTAGACTGTCGACGTTAGACAGGCAGGCTAATGCACGCAAATTGGTGCGCCGAACAAATTCTATGACCATTCTGCTGCCGGAAACGCGACAGTAACTGCTTTGCCTGATTCCAACTATTCAACAAGTTACCCAAGGTATCAGCATAGTTATGGATTGGTTTTTATCTACGTGGAGCGGTGCGCTGCAGATTGTGATCAGCGCGATGATAATCCTGATGGCCGTTATTCTGCTTATTCGACTCAACGGTCTCCGAAGTCTGTCAAAGATGTCGAGTTTCGACTTTTCAGTGACCGTCGCTGTCGGTAGCATACTCGCAAGCACGCTTTTATCAGACTCTGTCTCAGTAACAGACGGTGTAATCGGTGTCGGCTCTTTGTTGCTGACGCAACGATTGATCGCATTGGCCAGATCCCGAATAGGGGCTTCATTGTTGGTAGACAACTCGCCGGTGGTGCTCATGGTGGGTGACCAGATGCTGGACGATACGCTCAAAAAGGTCCGAGTAACGCACGAGGACGTGCGTGCGAAATTGCGTGAGGCCAATGTTATTGAATTGACCGAGGTTCATGCTGTCATCCTCGAATCAACAGGCGATATTTCGGTCCTCCACAGCACGGGCGGAAAGTCACTCGATCCTGTACTACTGAAGGATGTCAAAGGCGGCAACGAGGCGCTACGCATGCTGGATGTTGCACACAAAGTTCAAGTCGATGAAGCTGGCTGACTTTAAAATGGAAAGCTATTCCTGACGCAGAATCACGGCACGGCGTGTCTGCCGAGGCGCTGACGGCTATTCTGACGCACGCACGAGACAGAAGCTCCCCAACGCCAGGCAGCAGAATCTTATCGCTTCATCAGACATACGCTCCCGACTACTGAAACGACGCTCATGTTTCGAGCAGCATGTCAAACCCGCCATAAATCATCCGTTTGCCATCAAATGGCATCGGATTTTTCTCCATGACAGGGTCACTCATTACGCCTTGCATTCCAGCATCGCGCGTCTCTTTGGAGGACCATGATATCCACGAAAAGACAACCGTCTCATCAGGCTTGCATTGAACTGCTTTCGGCAGTGACGTCGTTTCACCTTCGGGAATATCGTCGCCCCATAGTTCCACCAGTTTAAGCGCTCCGTGTTTCTTGAAGACCGCTCCCGCCAGCTTGGCATGGTCAAGATACGCCTGTTTGTTGGCCGTCGGGACGGCGGCAATCATGCAGTCGACGTAAGTCATGTTATCTCTCCTTTCGTTTAGTTGAATGCGGCTGCAAAGGCAGCGATGTGTGTCACGTTATCACTCCTCGCCTGAGTCTGTTCCGAGTACTTGGTTAGACTCAACGTTGACACGAGCCGAGGCAGTACACCGCTATTAACTCCATACCCTGTAGGATTTTCCGAAACGGCTAATTGGATGTCTTGGCAGCAAGGTGCGTCATGAATTAGGATACACTCTGCGGCGACAGTCCTCCTGCGATCGGTTCTTCGTTATAGTAGGCTGTATGCTGCTATCGATACTGTGTGAACGAAAGGTAGCTGCCCCACCCTGGTGCGACCCGCCATGCCTTCACGTGTAAGAACAGATTTTGCCTCTTGCCTGATGGACAGTTATACGACTTGCGGGTTTATCAAGCAGATCTTGCTGACGCATAGCCTCGTCTGGACCGCTCTGAGTACGACCAGCCATGACGTTGTCTGTTAAAACCTCGAGTTCCCGAGCCGCATGCTTCTCTGTGGCGCTGGTTGGCTTGTTCGTGCTAGTGACACTGTCAGGCGTTCTGACCCACGAAATGTGGAGAGATGAGCTACACGCCTGGATGTTGGCGAGAGATAGCCACTCGTTAGCACAGCTTTTTTCGAACCTGCGCACGGAAGGTCATCCAGGGTTGTGGCACCTTTCGTTATACGCATTGTCACGCATTAGTCGTGACCCGTTACTCATGCAAGTATTCCATCTGGGTATAGCTGCCGCAAGCGTTTATCTGATTGCGCGGTTTTCACCTTTTAGTCTGCTGCAGAAGTGCCTGCTCGCCTTCGGTTATTTTAACATTTACGAATACGCCATTATCAGTCGTAGTTATGCCATGGGTGTCTTTCTGATATTTGCATTTTGCGCCTGCATGACGAGACTGGAAGCGCCCAAGACACGAACCACGCCCTATACGCAATTTGCACCGTTCCTTATTCTGGCGCTTACGGCCAACACCAGCGTCTACAGGCTGTTTATCAGTATGGCGCTTATGCTTTACCTTGTCCCGCCGACCTCCCCGACCCATAAGTCGTCATATCCATACACCAGGATTAGCGGCATCCTCTTCGTCGTGAGCGCATGGCTAATCTGTTTATTGCAGGTTAGTCAGATCACTCGTGGTCAAGGCGCACAGAGGTACGCGTTCACCGACTTGTCCACTCCTTTAGGCGGGGTCGAACTTTTGCCCGTTATCATGCGTGCTGCAACCACACTGACTCAGATATGGCGCAGCTATGTACCCATGCCCGCGCTCTGGAGCGATAACTTCTGGGGTACTAATGTGCTGGAGGCTGTAGACGTGTTTCAACTTGTGGCAGGAATAGACGTTACAGAAGTTTTTACCGTACTGATGTCGGTGCTATTTGTGGTCTGCGTCTGCTTCTTCTTGAAACATCAGCCAAAGCTTCTAGCGACCTATTTGACAGGAACGCTCTTGCTACTTGGTTTCAGCTTTGTGTTCTTCGAAGGTTCGATAAGACACCATGGCCATCTGTTCATTCTTCTGGTGGCCTGTCTGTGGTTGTCACGTGCAGGATTCAATCGCGTGGTTTCAGCAGCACCCGAATCGCACAGGCCATTACCAAACATAGATATGGACTTGGTGAAAAACGACAACCGGCAGCAGATCTTTCTAACGACGTTACTGATCTTTCACGTCTGTGCCGGTGCTCTGCTTGTCAGCGTAGACTGGATGAAGCCGTTTTCGGGAAGCAGGCGCGCAGCGGATTACATCCTCGATCATCAACTGGAAGATTTCCCGATTTTCGGCTACCTGGATCGTGAGGTCAGTTCGATTTCCGCTTATCTAGACAAGCCGGTTTTTTATCCAGACGCAAACGGATTCGGCACATTCTGGACCACACCTTTTAATAGAGACTGGACCGGAATTACAGACGCCATCCAGATCTTCGTGCAGGAACAGGGAGAACCGACGATACTTATTCTGACTAAACCGCTTGAGCTACAGATCCCGGGCGTCGATATCGAACTACTGACTCGTTCGCCAGGCAAACTGGCACCCGAAGAAACGTTCTATCTTTACCGAGCAGACAGTCGATGATATTGCAAAGCGCACTGCGGCATTGCGGGTACTGTCAAGCATCCGCTAAACAGCTCATGCCGTCGACGGTTGATCGGTAGAACTGTGTAATCTCTGCTTTAGAAGATTATTACCCTGTGGGTTGGGGTAAATTGGGCGGGATCGAAGAGGCTACACGCTATTTTTCGTCGGTATTTGAGTTTTAAACAAACTTTTTTGTAAACTCAGTCATTAATCTCGGCGATGCGCCGGTACGGGTTGCTGAGTAATCATCTCATCTGCGAAATCTCATCAACCGGTATAAAAGGACCATGAGCCTTAGTCGTGCCATAGCCATTGAAGATGTTCTGCGTAGTGACACGCGCCTCGGCGATCTCCTGGGGTCTTGCGCTCTCTGTGGTCTGTCTTGCCGAGTGCGCCTGCCCTGGTATGCATCCTGACACTACTCACTACAGTAGAAGTAGGCTTGCAGGTAGCGCTTGCGTTCAGTGGCAAGATTGCTTTGGACTCCGTCTTGTCAGGTAATTCCATCGGTGTACTGACCTTAGCATCGTCAGGTTTCTTACTCATCGCAGTTCTGGTAATTGCTCGGGCACGCATGGTAAAAATGGAGTCTGCGTCACTACAGTGGCGAGAGATCGCTGTACAGCGACTTGCGACCAATATTTCTACCGGCTCTCTTCAAGATCTGTCCTCGGTACCTATGGCAGGATTACGCGAAATAATCATGACCGATGCGCCATTTCTTACCCGCTTCGGCATCGAAACATTTTCGCAAAGCATCGTACTCGCCGCGTGGATCTCGGCCGCATTCTGTTTTCTTGCCTGGTTCGGTGCACCTCTTCTGGGCATTCTGTTTGTCGTTCTGGCGTGGTGTACGCTGCTTCTAGGTACAGGCGCGTTACGGCATTTGAAGCTCACCAGTGAGCGTTTCAAGCGCTTGGCTGACCTGAGCCAAAGTGCTCGCGACGTGGTGGAAGTGGAGCGTGTCCAGTTGACTCGACAGTTTGGGCTCGGCAGTCGTTTTACTGATCAGTTTGAACAGGCTCACCAGGCCTTCAGAAAGATTGCCTTTCGCCAAGGGCGGCTTACGGCAGGTATTCGTGCCAGTGTATCCATCGTCAACGCAGTCGCGTTTCTTGGTCTGGTCATTGCCGGGGGGTGGATGATTAAAGAGCGCAATCTTGAACCCGGGGTACTGCTGGCTGCATTGTTTATTCTGGGTCAGATGGTCGGAGCGCTCCTACAGATGGGGGATATCGCCGGCCGTCTGGCGGAAGCGGCGGCCGCAGGTAGACGGATGGGCGTCTACTGGCATCATGACGAGCCGACGATTCAGTCGTCCCTGTCACCCGACGAGGCTCTGCCGCAAGACGTCGTTCAGCTGAACACGCAATCACTGGCTTTTGGTTATAGCGCTGGGAGTCAGGTGTTCAACGCTGTAGATGTCCGTCTCGAACGCGGCAGAATTACTGCGCTTACCGCAGAAACTGGGGCCGGCAAAAGCACCTTCGCCCGTACAGTCTGCGGGCTCCTTGCGCCGGATGCGGGATGTGTCGTTGTTAGTACTCGTCATGGCGAAAAATCCATAGACGCCATGCCTGCCGGTTCGGTTCTTTATCTGGGCGCTAATCCAATAATTCTTCCGGGCTCGTTGACTGACAACCTGCTGCTGCGTGACGCATCGGCGTCCATCGCTGATCTTGCCATTCAGGATAACCCGGGGTTTGAGAGTATTCGCGCAGCGCTACGCCGCGATGGTCAACAACTGGATTGGCAGTCACAGCAAATTGACGCCTCCGGGCTTGGGCTATCTTCAGGGCAAGCCCAACTCCTGCAACTTTGTCGAGCACTTGCACGTGACCCCGCCATTGTCGTATTTGATGAAGCGACCAGTTCGCTCGACATGGAAACAGAGCGACTGGTTCAACAATCTCTGATTGACTGGTGTCGGCAACGAATCTGCCTTGTTGTATCTCATCGACAGTGCCCTTGGCTGGATGCTGCTGACAATCGTATAAACTGGTAACAAGAGCTGATAACTGTGAAAGTTCTACACGTACTAAATTACGGCTGGCCTTATATTGATGGCTATACCACTCGTTCAATCGGACTCACCAATGCCCAGGCATTGCATCTTGAAGGTGTTGACATACATATTGCCGTGTCGCCCTTCACACCGCTTGCGCACGGCACGGATATCAACTTCAAGAGCGATCACTGGGGACCCGATCGGCAGTTGCATGCTACTCGGTACCAAGGCAAGAAAGCTGTCTCCATACGCCCCTGGGAGCGGCCTGCCATGGGAATCAGCACCTCAACTTCAACCATGTTCGCTGAAGAACTCAGCAGTATAGTCAGACGTTTGGGTGTTGATATCATCCACGTACACCACCCGCACTACGTGGCAGCTATGGCACTGCAAGTTGCCAGTGAACTGGGACTGCCTGCGGTGTACGAGCTTCGCTGTTTCAACGGCTATTATGATCTCGGCACGATTAATCCCTACAGAACCCTGCGCGGACTTTGGCAGAATCATCTAGAGTTTCAACTAGCTCGGGAAGCAAGCGCGGTCGTTACTATCAGTGACGGTCTGGCTGCAACACTGGAACAAAATGGCGTCGCTTCCGATCGCCTTCACGTGGTACGCAATAGTGTAGACATGTCCAGGTTTTCCCCCGCAAAGCAGCCTGGTGAACCCGAGACTGACTCGCATGGCAGACGCAAGGTACGCGTCGGATATGCCACAACGTTTGAGACCATGGAAAATCTGGACTCTGCGGTGCGAGCTGCCGGTATTGCCCATTCGCTGTTACTCGACGAGGGCATACAACTCGAACTTGTCATCGCCGGTACCGGGCGGGACTGGTCACGCATTAACGCAATAGTTGAGACAGAAGCACTCGGAGACTGTGTGGTGTTGCCCGGCATGATTCCCTACAGTGACATGCCTGAGTTCTACCGGTCACTGGACCTCTTTCTGGTACCCAGAGGCGATAGCCTTGTTGCTACTGATACAACGCCGCTGAAGCCACTCGAAGCTCTGGCTTGTGGCGTTCCTCTGCTGGCTACCGGATTGCCCGCAATGCGGGAACTGTTGGCTAACAGAAGTGATGTCAGGTTCACCGACGTCGACGCTGCGACAATGGCTAGCGATCTGGTGGCTTTTGCCAGAAATCCCTGGCTCGGTGGCGACGATATGAGCGAGCGCTCCTGGGCAACGGAGGTTCAGCGCTATCACAATGTCTACGCTTGCGCTTTGCGGCATGGGCCACCGCAACTTGGTCGCAGGCGGCAAATAGCTAAAAGTGGTATCGGACTATCGCGCAACCTCGATAGAGGTATACGCTCAGTTGCAAACAACGCAAAGAGCCTTGTGCAATCGCGCAATAGCAAGGTCGATAACACTGTCTCGAACACATCCATACACACCGTGCTTTGCGGCTTTCCCAGAACAGGATCGACCCTGTTGCAACTCATGGCTCAGAGCTGTCTTGACGATGTGCGTATTTTCGATGGAGAGGTCGAGGCACTTGATGTCATTGCACACTTTAGCCGAAGCGGCCGGCTACTGACCAAATGCCCCGATGACATTTTGCGTGTTGACCAGATCGCTGATGCCTACGCAGCGCACGACTCAGCACACGCCGAATTTGTCATAACCGTGCGTGACCCCCGAGACATCCTGACCAGCAAACACGCGGCCTATACTCAGGCACGAGGCTACTACGTGACCATCGATCGCATGCTGGCACAATGGAAAGCCGTGAGGAATGCAAGACAGCGTCAGGATACCTGTATCGTTCGTTACGAGACGCTCGTAACCAATCCAGAACAGGTACAGGCGCTCTTTCTCGATAAGTACCAGTGGCCATCCTTGACAGACTTTGCCCACTATCATGAGAAAGCCGAGACCTATGTTCAAGATTCGATGACCCATGGTGCGCTCGGTGGAGTGCGACTGGTCGACGACAAACACCTTTACCGATGGCGCGCAGATACTCACGCCTTGCGAATACGCGAACTGCTGAACGACATGCCCGAACTGACCGACATGTGTATCGATCTGGGTTACGAGACCAATGATCATTGGGCAGATTCGTACCGTAGCTCCTTGGAACGGGAGTGCCAATCGTGACAGGGTCGCTCTTTCGCTCCACCAGAAACCCGGTACAGACAGTTCTGGACGTACATGTCAATGCACTGCCCGAGGGGATAACACCGCCTGACAGCTTTTACCAGTCAGCGTCACTGGTATCTGTTGTGAAGCAGAACCAGGCTGCACACAACGAGGGCTTTCAAGTGACAGGAGGCTGTGTGTGTGCGCCAGCAGGTGTCGATCTGCTGGCTGCCAGCCTTGCACTGAAGGAGCAGTGCAGAGACGTTGACCCAGCGTACGCGAACTGGCGTGCCATGTTGCGGTTTGACCATTGCGTGGGGCCCTGGCCGGGTGCCGGACCAGTGTCGCGTATTGCTCACATCCGACGCAGCTTGAATAGAGGTCTGAAGTCTCCGGTGCCGGGTACAGTGTCGCGCGCCATTCTCAATGATCCAACGATATTGAATGAGTTCGCTGCGGTCAAACTGATGCCACAGATGACCGGTTTGCCGGATGACAAGGCCTTGGGCCTACTCGGCGATCTAAACATTCCGATACTGGTGCACGCTGGCAGTTTTTGCCCTGTCAGGTGGATCAAGAGTCACCTGCTGCCGCGGACCAGTAGCCCGGTTGTGCTGGCGCATTTAGGAAGCTGGCCATGCTCTGCCGATGATCTGGCGCAGGCTGTTGAGCTGGCGGAGGCAGATAAACGCGTGTTTATCGAAACCAGTGGAGCAAGCATAGGAAATTTTATTCGACACGCAGCTACACGTATACCTGAGAAACTTATGTTTGGCAGCAATACACCTATGTGCGCTGCCTCTGTACAGTGGCAGCACGTCTCTTCATCCATACAGGATGATTTCGTGCTGAAGCGCGTTGCTCAGCAAAACGCTCATGATTTGTTTGGCCTTTCGACAAGCCTGACATTCGATGAATCGACTACCAACGTGATGTCTAACGCTACAGGTCTTGAATCATGAGTCTCTTCGACGTCCACGTTCATATCGGCAGCAGCAATACAGATGAATTGTATTATGGGTTACTTAGCGGTTCCGAATATTTAACTCTCATGGACGCTGCAGACGTTCAGCAGGCCATCGCATTCCCGCCACTGCGAACAGATGGATACGCGCAGGCTAACGCAGAGCTTGTAGACTGGTGCGATGCCACGGCTGGCCGCGTGCGTGCATTCGCTCGTCTTGGAGGTGACCTGCTTCCGGTCACCGAGCCACAATTGTGGATTGCTCGTCGCGCTGCCAGAGCGGCGCTTGGCAAGTTGGTGGGACAGGGTCGCGCGCCCGATGTCGAACTGGATGAGCTTCATCGATACGCCGGTGTCAAACTTTTACCACATCTGGACGGTGTACCGGGCAAAGCCGTCTTCGATCGGATTAACGAACTGGAATTACCCGTATTGACTCACGCTGGACGATACGCTACCCCGCGTTTTATCGGCAAAACAATACTCCCGAAGTTGAAAGGCCGGCTGATACTTGCACATCTAGGCGCTTTTCCAGACAGGGAAAAGGATTTAAAGGATGCAGTAGAACTCGCTCGCCTGAACCCGAGTGTGCTGCTTGACACCAGCGGCATCTGGATAGCTGATTTCCTGTCCTATGCTATTCGGGAAGTACCGAACCAGATTATCTTCGGTTCAGACTGTCCGTTGACCACGCCGTCCGCCGCCTGGGAAATGGTTGACTCTGTTTGCCACGATCCACTGTTGAAAAAACGTATCGGCTTCGAGCTTGCCGCTGACATTTTTGGCATTAGCAGCTGATAGCGGGATACCCCTGACCCGTGCCTATTAACCATTACAGAACGATGCCTGATGATTGAACTCCATGAACTGCTACCTGATGTTGTTACACAACAACTCACCCAACGTAGCCTCTGGGGTTCAATACCCAGACGTACGCGCCCATCCCCTTCGGGTCAGCCAAAGCTTGCGCTGACTTTCGATCTTGATTACCAGGCTGATACGGATGCGCTTCACTGGATTATCGACTTGCTCGATGAGCTAGGCGCAAAGATGACTGTGTTCAGCATCGGAAAGCTGGTCGAGGCCACACCGGAACCTTACCGGCAGGCTGTCGCTGCAGGCCACGAGATTGCCAACCATACTTTCACCCATCCAGACAATCCAGTACTGAACCCGAATCAGGAATTCTGGGATCTCAGTGTCGATGAGATGCGTCTGGAAATCGGCCGTTGTCAGGAGGTTATCGAGGAGCAGCTAGGCGTCATCTGTAGCAGCTTTCGCACACCACACTTCAAGGATCACTCACGTGTCCTGCAGGCACTGCTGGCGTTTCCCGAACTGACTTGCATCAGTACCGCGCTGGCGAGCAAATGCCCGGTTCCTACCCCCTATCTACCTTCTGCATCGACTGAGAGTAAGGATTCCGGCCTGCACTACCCGCTGAAGGATTCAGCCTTAATCGATGCAGGTGTGCCATTGATGGTGCCACTTACGCCTTGCCCAGGGATGCGGTGGTCGCCGTTCTGTTCGTACAGCGCCATTCGCGAACCACGCAATCCGGCGAAGGGTGCAGGCATGCTCGATTGCACTGAGTGGGAAAGGCGATGGGCAACGATGCTTGACCAGGCAGCGAGGCGAAAGTTCGCGTCTGTCTACTTCGACCCTATCGACGTAGCACGAGATGACATCACCAAAAGCACCTTCACCCGCATGCTCGTACACGCGATGAAATGTGGCTGGGAACTGACAACCATCCGCGATATTGAAACCACTTGGCGGCCTCTGGTCATTAGCGAACTGAACGGTGCTCGCTCTTCGTGAACCCGTTACCGCGAGTGCTTCATGTGGTTGAAAGCTGGCGACCTGTACCCTCAGGCTACGCCAGTAGATCATGGTGGCTAGTGGAAGAGCAGCATGCGTTGGCAATCTCGCAACCCGCGGTACTGGTCACTAGCCGTCAGTGGGTTTATGATCGAGAAGGACTAATCTCTAATGCCTGTTGCCCGGTCACACTCGTTCAGTCATCACGTAATGAGCAGCTGTTACGAGAGACATTGCCAATGCCATTCAGGCGTCCCTTCCACGTCGACGAACGAGCGTTGACGGCGGCGATTGCCAGGTCTGCGCAGCAGCACAGAGCCACTATCATCCACGCACATTGGGCTAGCTCGATCGGAAGGTCTGCAGCACAAGCGGCGAAAATGCTAGGTATTCGCTTCGTTGCAGAAATGAGGTTCGATCTCGCCAGTGCTGTGTTCTCTCAGCAGACTCGATCCTATCTAACACCGGTAGAGCCTTGTTTGAGACGATGGTTTGATCGCCATCTTGCACATGCAAATGCTATTGTCGCTGCGAGTGAGGCCATGGCAGTTCTACTCAGGCAATGCGCTCATCTTGATGGTCGGCAAATTCACGTGGTGCCCAACGGCATGTCAGACGCCTTCCTGGACGACTGCGTCAATCAGCGCTCGAAGCGACTGTTGCAAAACTCGACACGCGATGCTCCAATGAGCAGAGTTGTTCTGGGTACTACAGCCAAGATGCTGAAATACGAGAACCTGGTCTCTCTAATTCTTGTTGCTGAAAGGCTTCCGAACATTGACCTGGTTTTCATCGGCGATGGCTCGGAACGAGCAGCACTTGAACAATGCGCAATTGCGCTAAACCGAACCCGAGCAAATCGCGTTCGTTTTCTTGGACAATTGCCCGCAGCGCGTATACCAGAACAACTGGTTGGAATTGATATCTTTGCTATCCCTCGCGAGTCGCGGGTCATTACTCGACACGCCAGCCCGATCAAACTGATCGAAGCCATGGCCGCTGGGTGTAGTGTCGTAGCCACTGCCGTCGGTGACAGCACACGCCTACTAGCTGATGGACGCGGCATCCTCGTTCCACCTGATGATTTTGATTCTTTACTTCAATCTGTGTCGCGGCTAGCAGACGATTCCAGCTTGAGGGGCACTTTAGGGGAGCGAGCGCGTCAACGCATCATGGATCACTACCGGAGCCATCAGGTGATGGAACAATACCGAGCCGTATATAATGAAGCACTGGAAAGCCACTGACCGCAGGCTGTGTTGCTATCGCAGACGCACTGGCACACGCACCATGAAGTCAGACCTGCACCGTCAGCTGGCAGGCCCACTGACTACGAAGAAATTACAAAGTAAATCACCGTGGATATGCGCTGAAGCATAATTCGGTTGGGACATAAATGAAGCTATATGGACCTAGGCTTCCGTCCCGAGCGTCTAAAGAACTAAACGGCAATATATCGTATAATCAGCCAGGCGGGGGACACGCTCCCCGATGTCTTCAATAACTCGCTCTCATCAATACCATACTGTAGGCAGATGGGCTTAGGCAGCCATCTGGACAAGCGTCGGAAAACACTTGAATATGACATCCAAGACAGAGAATGATCGCGTGCAACGCGAAGCACTAATTATCGGTGGTGGACCTGCCGGTCTTACTGCAGCACTCATGCTTGCTGAGGCTGGTTTGCATACCCATACCGTTGAAGTCAGCGACCAGGTGGGCGGCATCTCGCGAACTGCCAGTTACAAGGGATTCAGGTTTGATATTGGAGGCCACCGTTTTTTTACTAAAGTAAAAGAGGTCGAGCAACTCTGGAAGAGAATGATGGGGAACGTGTCATCAGCGTGCCTCGTATGTCCAGAATTTACTATGGTGGAAAATACTACGATTACCCTTTACGCATGTCTAACACGCTAGGAAATCTTGGCGTATTCGAGAGTGTCATTATTGGTGCCAGTTACTTAAAGTGGCAGATTCGTCCGCACAAGAGAGAAGATAATCTGGAGCAGTGGGTCACCAATCGGTTTGGACAGCGCTTGTTCAACCGCTTTTTCAAAACTTACACCGAGAAGGTCTGGGGAATACCTTGCACCAGTATTCAGGCAGATTGGGCAGCGCAACGGATACAGAATCTGTCATTGATGAAAGCTGTGAAAAACGCGGTTTTTGGCAGTAACGATACAACCAGCTTGATCGACAAATTCGATTATCCCCGTCTTGGCCCCGGCATGATGTGGGAGAAATTCAGGGATCGACTTCAGCAGATGGGCAGCGAAGTGGAGATGAACACTCGTGTCGACGAGCTATGCCACGAAAACGGTGTCGTGACGAGTGTCAAGATGAAGCAGGCTGATGGAACGCAGCGGAGCCAGGCAGTCTCGAACGTCATCAACACCATGCCGTTAGCGCGCCTGATACGCAGTCTCAGCCCACCTGCACCACAACCGATACTGGATAGTGCTGATGGTCTGAAGTATCGAGATTTTCTTATCGTTACATTGATCGTGGATCAGGCTGACCCGTTTCCAGACAACTGGATCTACATACACAGCCCCGAAGTCAAGGTAGGTCGCATCCAGAATTTCCGGAGCTGGAGCGAGGAAATGGTGCCTGATCCTTCCAAAGCTAGCATCGGGCTAGAGTATTTCTGTCATGAAGGCGACGGTATATGGGCATCAGATGACGCGGATCTGATCGAATTGGCCAAAAGTGAATTGGAGGTGCTTGGACTTGTCAGCTCCGAACGTGTTATCGATGGAACGGTAATTCGCCAACCCAAGGCCTATCCGGTATATGACGAAAATTACAGAGCCTGTGTCGACAGCATAAGCGGTTATCTGGATGGCTTTTCCAACCTCCAGACGGTGGGACGTAATGGCATGCACCGGTACAATAATCAGGATCATTCCATGCTCACTGCAATGCTTGCTGCACGTAATGTTATTGACGACAAGGGTAAGATCAGAGACGTCTGGAACGTTAACGTTGAACGCTCATACCACGAAGAGCTGGTGGTTAAGAAGACCGATGTCGCTAAGCAATCAGGGACTGACCATTCAGGAGTACCCTCGGCACCGATCATGGCACCTCACCTTCAGGAAATAGGATCAACCGATGAACAGCAACCCGGAACCAGAGGCATGGCTGACAAGACTGTCAGTCGAATCTCGTCAGTACGAAATGCCGAGCTAGTAGTGACGAGCGAGTGAGAAGGTACTTCGTTGGGAAGAGAATATAAGGTTTGAAAACCCGTAGCTCAGACCGTCCTGACAGCTGGTTGGCGAAAGACGAGAAACGATGAGTTTACAGATTAGTTCAGTCGTGCCTGTTCACAATGGTGGGCACATGCTGGCGCAGTGCCTGAATGCATTGCTAGTCGCGGGTTTGTCAGCACAACGGATCGTAATCGTGGACGATGCTTCGACAGATGGGGTAGCCAAAAAGCTCAGTACTGACGGCAATTTCCGCTACACGACGGCAAGTGCTGTGTCGAACCCTAAACCTGTGGGCCCAGCGCGGGCCCGCAATGCTGGAGCCGCTATACTCGCCGATGCCGATCTGCTGATGTTTGTCGACGCGGACGTCATCGTACATGCGAATACAGTTAATGCATTTGAACAACTGTTAAACCGACAGCCTGAAATATCGGCAGCCTTCGGCAGCTATGATTCAGAGCCCTCAGACTTGGGCTGGATAAGCCAGTACAAGAATTTGCTGCATCACTACATGCATCAGACAGGTAAACGACAGGCTGTTACATTCTGGTCAGGATGTGGCGTCATACGAAAGAGCGTATTCGACTCCGTCGGAGGTTTCGACGAACGCTATACCCAGGCCTCAATCGAGGACGTTGAGTTAGGCATGCGACTTGTTGAGGCAGGTCATCGAATAGAGCTGCGCCCTGAAATTCAGTGCTCGCACCTGAAGCGATGGACGTTAGTAAACTGGATAAGCACCGACATATTCAAGCGAGCAATACCGTGGACCAAACTACTGATCGCAAAAGGAAACGCCTTGCCTGATAATCTGAACTTGCGTCTGGGTGAGAGAATATCGGCCGTACTGGCGCTGGGCAGCCTTACCAGTGCGATGTTGGCATTGCTTAGCGTCGGCGCTGATGGTTGGTTTGCCGTAGTGGCTGTTCTTTTCGTTGTAGGCTTTCTGATATCCCAGCGCAGATTATTCTGGTTTTTTGTTCGCAAAAAAGGCCTGGCCTTCGGAACGTTCAGCCTGTTGTGTCATATGCTCTACCTTATTCTGGCCAGTACTTCGTACGCGTTCGTGCAGTTTCGCGCAAAATTTCAGAGCCACGACCCGCAAGTCTGAATCATCTATGCCTCAGTAATAATCGAGCTGGGGGATACGATGGCTAGGGTTATCACATTGCACCATCCCCTAGTCGCTTTTATTCGTGACCACACAGTCCACCGTGCATACTTGATTTAACCTACCGACATACAAAGCTAAACTAGCTCGTCACTACTGGTCTTAGAGTTTTCTTTACGCGTTAACGACACTGCAATACCCAGCCTGTAGGCAAGCGTCGGGAACATGATAAGAAGAGAGTTTACTGCCACCGGAATCAAACAGTAGTCGAACGGGATGCGATAACGGATCCGCGTAAATACCAGAGCGGGAAACAAGGCTGTTGCCAGGTATAACCCTATCACTAACCACTCCAGGGGCTGGAGCGGACGCCGATACGATAGTAGCAAACGCACCAGAACCAGTAAAATCAAAGAGTAGTAACTGATAAACATCACAGCATCGCGGGTGGGCGAAGACTCACTGACGACGTGCATGTTATTTCGATAGGCAAAAAAACCTGCTAGTTTGGACAGGTATATCTGTGGCTCCGATACTATCTGAAGAAGACGCTCTACACCGTATTGAACTGCATCCTTGGGCTCCCTGGCGCTGACGGCTTGCTCTGGAGAGGCTTCCAGGACTGCATTGTCGATATTCCATGCAAGATTCTTTGAAAATACAATCGGTTGATCCAGTACAACCATGTTTCTAGCAGTCCATAGCGCAATAGGCATAGCAAATGCGATCATGGCTATAAGCATGCTGCTCTTGCCATAGCGTCGGAAAAACAGGAACACGAGCGCTGCGGGCATTAGCATGAGTGCAGTAGGCGACAGTAATGAGGCAAACGCGCTGGCCAGGCCAATGCCACAGGCGCGTATCCTGTTCAATACCGGCGACTGAAGAAGATAGATTACCAATGCTATAGCCGACAGCTGGTAGACCTGTGGAAATAGCGTGCCGGCAGCGTACAACACCGCCGGATAACCGAGCGTTGCTAATAGCATAACCGTGGACGCCGCCCAGTAATGCGCTGGCTTGATTAGCAACAGACGCGACAGGCACCAGGCCGTCATTACCACTAGACCGAACTGTGCAATACGTACACTGTGGTAACTGTCACTTAATGCCACCGGCACAGCGATGCCTATGGGGTATCCAGGTGGACGAAGTGCAGTCGGAGTCTGTCCGTCCAGTGAAAAGCTCCCACGGAGCAAGTGCCCGGCAATGGCCATGTAATCCTTTTCGTCAGGAAATCGTGGCAGGTTCCCCAGCGCCAGTGAATACACGAACCCTGCGCCAATCATTCCGCAGGCCAACACAATAAACAACAACCGTTGTCGTGAGATAGAACTACTCATATTCACTTCTCTGCGCCAACGTTAGCGCTATAAAATGCAGATTTACGCGGCACACTGGTGTATTTGCGCTAGGACAGTACTGACCACGCCACGACACTCTCCAGTGTGGATTGGCTAAAGGGATAAAGGCTCAATTCTCCGCTCAACGGTGTACCGTTAACCTTCTCTCTCAACAACCCGATCTCGGTAGCGAGCGTATCACTGATGTCGTTGATAACCAGCTGATACGTGCAATTTACTCACTGGACTAAGTAGACTAACGTTATGCGTTAATGACTTTGACGAAAAAACGGCCATCATCGACAGAGATATGCAAGGTAAAATCAGGCCTAGACCGTAATCTCAGCAATCACAATTTTTAGAGGCACTGGCAACACCGCTTATCATTATCACCCGGAGGCTAACTTGAACACGCTCAAAACGTGGCTAACCCTGTTGATCCTGAAGCACACGGCTCTACAAGCGTGGATCGGATCAACGGTCACTGTGTGAAATTGACTATTAATATGCAAGCTGGCTCAGCACGTTTCAACCGTCGTCGGCAACCCGCACAAAGCGCTTGCCGTCTCCGTCGGTCACAGCGATAAGGCCGAAAGTTCGAGCAAATACCATTTGCTTAATTACATCGTGCGACCCAGAAGGACTCGTGCTGACTGAGAAACTCTCTACTGCGTTTATTTGGATCACATCGTCGTAGGATATGCCTCCGATCTCGGCGACTCCCAGGTAGTCCACCGCGTTTCTGAAGACGATTAACTGCCGATCGGGCTCAATACCCAGCGCAGCGCTGTAGTCGCCGAAACGGGGGGTACCTATGGGTGCTTCAAGGCTGCTGTGAACTGCTAATGACTCGTCGGCCGACTGCTGGACCGTCCGCTCGTACTGCGTGTAGCGAGTGATAATCTGCAACGATTCGTCGGTGCTCGTGTATCGGACCGTCGCGGTCAGGCTGCAAACAACATCTTCCTCTTTTGTCTCTATGGCAGATCCGGTAAAGGGCTTGTTGAGTTCGACAGCACTCCGTGCCAGATTGAGCATAGCCCCGTCCGAGCTCATCAACCGCAGTGTGCCCACACCGCTATCGGCCTGCCAGTTCGATAGATCCGGATGGTCGAAAACCCCACATTGTCGCAATGCTTGGGGGTCACAGGCTGCAAGCAGTAACCCGGCTAGAGGAATAACGAGAAGACGATAGGGACATTTTTTCATGGGCAGAGTCTAACTGACTAACCAGTAAAGCTGACCTACGAACGTAGCAACTGAGTCAGTGTGCGAACCCTGTTGCAGCCAATAGGAAGCTTGTGAATCCAGGTGATCGATTACTGCGCTGGACGTGAAAAGTGCAGGTACAATCACCATGGTGAACATTAAGGAACAAAAGGCAGAGTTTACTACTCTGACGCTGAAAGTGTCGGTGGTAGTACCCACCCATGGCCGCCAACATTCGTTGGCGAGACTTCTCGAGTCATTAGCTGCGCAAACTTTGCCAGAGTCGGCGTACGAGGTTATCATCGTGGATGATGGCAGCCCGAAACCAGTCAACCCAGCTCAGACTATCAAGGCCAATAACCAAAGAGTCGTGTCTCAGGCTCAACAAGGTCCTGCTGCTGCCCGAAATGCGGGAGCAAACATGGCCAGGGGCAAGTTGCTGGCGTTCATTGATGATGATTGCACAGCATCTGCAGACTGGCTCGAGCAGCTTCTCGCGGCGAATGAGTCACCAGTGCCGTTGTTGCTGGGAGGAACCACTGGCAACGGGCTTCCTGAAAACCTGTTTAGCGCTACTGCGGAAAGTCTCCTGCACTTTTTCGACGACTATCAGCTTGCGCACCATCAGCCGATCGACTTTCTGGCGTCTAACAACATTGCCTGTGACCACCAGGCATTCAATAGCATTGACGGGTTTGACACCCGCTATCCTTTGGCTGCAGGCGAGGACCGCGAATTCTGTCGCCGATGGCAAACCGCCGGTTGGCTGCTGAAACGGGTCCCTGAGGCACGTGCAACGCACTTTCACCAACTTGATCTTCGCCGCTTCTGGCGACAACAGTACAACTATGGGCGCGGGGCTGCCAGGTTTCATGCCTCATCTTCCAGTGCAAGCACACCGCCAAGGCCGCTCGGTTTTTATCTGTCACTCCTAGTGCATCCTGTATTGCGTCAATCATGGCCTTGGTGGCAACGCATCGCGTGTCTACCTCTGGTTGCACTGTCACAAGTTGCGGTGATTTCGGGTAGATTGTATCAATCGTCTCTTCGTGAATAGGGCCCTGGGGCATAGTTCAAGGCTAGCGTTTAGCGTTTAGTGACAAGGGCTTGATGTCAATAACATACGCTTGTGGCCCATCTTTATCTCAGCAGTTGCCTGCCCTGGCAACAGTCAACCATCCAGGCTGCAACCGGAAAACACTCATCACGATCTTCCCCTGACTCAGAAAGCTGCAGTGTGTACCACACCGTGATTACTCCCTCAGGCGGTGAAACAAATCGCGGCAAACCAGGATCACTCGGTGTGCCTGATTACCACATGGCGGGGAGTTGTGTGTTAACCGTAATTATTTCCGATTGAATCCAACCTAGCTCACTTTACCAGCCGGTTCTTCAGCACAGTGCCGCAAGGCAATTCTACTGACTGGAAAGGTCTAGTTAGACTCATGACACTGAGTTAAATTGAATTGATTTCCATCAGCTGCACCACGAAGATCAGTGCCTGGTCCGGACCGATGACGTCACCTGCGCCCATTGCACCGTAAGCCAGATCTGACGGCACCACGAACCGGTATCGACTGCCGACACTCATGAGCTGCAGACCCTCGATCCAGCCTTGAATAGTGTCATTCAACTTGAAAACAGAAGGCTCCCCACGATCGAAGGAACTGTCGAAATCGGTACCATTGGTGAACGTTCCTCTATAGTGAACCGTGACGTGACTTTCGGCAGGAGGCTTGGGTCCATCCGCCGCGATCAGTACCTCGTACTGCAATCCTGAGTCAGTCACTATAACGCTTCCTCGTGCAGCATTTTGAGTCAGTAGCGTCGCCTGATCGTCGAAAAATGCAGAAAAAGGGGCCGGTTCGGTCATCGTTATGGCGCTCCCTGATTCAGCTCCAGAGTCAGCGCCACCACCACCGCTGCCACCACCACAGCCAGATACCATTACCGCCAGATACCATTACCGCCGCGGTCAGGAGAAGATAGTTAAAATTCGCGCAGATACTCCGTGCAAACTGGTAGCCAGTGCATTTTTCACGCCCGATTGCGTCAAGCCCGCTAGCGTAGGCTCTGAAAGAACTCACGGAGTTACGCTTTGGAGTCATTAGCCCGCACGCCTTCCGATATCGCGACATGGTGATTGACACGCGGCAGTCGCAACGCTTCATGGATGCTAACCACGCCACCGGTTCCAGGTTCTCGAGCACCGAACACCAACCGTGCTATACGCGCCTGTAGCAGTGCACCGCAACACATCAGACAAGGCTCGAGAGTGACATACAAGGTGGCTCCGTCAAGGCGGAAACTACCCGCCCGTGCTCCAGGCTCACGCAATGCGAGCACTTCAGCATGCGCTGATGGGTCGTGGTTCATCACACAACGGTTCATACCGGTACCCAGTAACTCACCATCCCGAATCACCACAGAGCCCACAGGCACTTCTCCCAGCATTCCTGCCTGATGCGCAAGCTGCAATGCCTGCTGCATGTAGAGTACATCCATACGCTGCTGGCTCGGGGATGGCGATGCCAACTTGCAATGCCTGCCTGATGACGAACTTCCAGCTACGTTGATAGGGGACAGCTTTGCACAAGCGTTTCCGATGGCGCTGGAGGAGATGGCTGAAAGCGAGCGTTTTGGCGAACAAGATGATCATG
>Ga0114956_1001018_pt1 | contig 21765 bp, 18 predicted proteins | sample MaitaG_FD_87304 | JGI IMG/M metagenome (GOLD analysis project Ga0114956, IMG submission 87304) | Marine algal microbial communities from Maine, USA - Maine_Asex2 metaG | ecosystem: Host-associated > Algae > Red algae > Unclassified | place: Maine, USA | collected 2015-01-05
CAGTACGTTTGTCGTGGCGATGACTTCTCCTGTCAACATCCCCAAACCGGTACCCAACCGGCCTTTGGGCGCGCTCGACATTGCCGACGGAGCGTTGAGCATCCTGCAGGCGCGTCCCCGCACCGTCGCCGGGATCGCAGCCGCGTTCGTGCTCCCAGCTCAATTGATTGGTTCGTGGCTTAATCGGGGCTTGCTTGGCGCGTTGAGTTTCGACAACTTCGACAGCGAAACGGGCCAGTTCGACGGGCAGGAAGAAACGTTCGGCCTGGGCGGGTTTGGGGGCTCGCCGGTCGCGACCGTGTTGTCGTACCTGGTGTTGCCGTTTCTTGGCGTAGCGCTCACGCACTTGGTCCATGGGTGGCGAAGTGGGGTGGACCGCAGCACCAAAGACTGCCTGCTGTTTACGATGCGAAGAACCCACCTCATTCTGGCGGCGTTCCTCGTTGGCAAGTTGTTGCAGGCCGTGACGTTGCTGCTTGCCACACCATGGTTGATTCTGGTTGCGCCGATCATCGCCGTCGAGGGGCTGGGTCCAGTTGCTGCGATCAAACGGGCCTTTGAGCTGGGTCGACGCCGCTATGGACAACTGTTCGTTCTCTGCCTTCTCATCGTGCTAATCCATGTGTTGCTCACCTATGCACTGTTGGCGCTTCCCGTCGTGGGCGCGTTTCTTTTGAATGACTGGGGCTGGGTTGCGTTCTTTGCGCTCAACTCCATCGGCTCCACGGTTCTCAACGTTCTTGGCGTGGGCGCTGCGGTCTTTGCATACTTCGATGTGCGGGATCGCACCGAGGGCGCCGATATCGCCGAACGAATAGCGGCTGCTCGTGGGTAGCCCCGTTGCTGGCCGGGCGAGGCGATGATGCAGCTGACGCCACCAGAGATTGGTGCCGAAGAGGCGCGCCGCACCGCGGATCAGGTGTTGTCGGGGCGGGCGTACTTCGAAGCGGCACAGCCGCCATCGCTTCAGGAACGCATCTTTGACTGGGTTGCTGAGCGTTTCAGTGACTTGTTTAACGCTCTGTCCTCATCGGGTAGCCGCGGGCTGATCGCCTGGCTCATCATCGGCGTGTTTCTCGCCGTGATTGTCTTCTTGCTGACCCGCCTGATGCGAAACCTTGCTCCGTTGCCTGCTTCGTTTGCGAATCCTGAACCCACGATCGAAGTTCTCGGCCAGCGCACCGCCAAGCAATGGCTGGCAGCAGCGGTGGCAGCCGAGACCGAGGGGGACTTCCGTCAAGGTGTTCGTTGTCGGCACCGGGCTCTGGTCACCGGTCTCGTCGAGCGCAAAGTCGTTCGGGCACGCCCGGATCAGACAGCAGGAGAAATCCAGCAACTCCTGGTGGCCACTTATCCGGCAGCGAGTCAACCGATGAGCGAGGCGACAACACTGTTTCAAAACACCTGGTACGGCTGGATTGTTGCCGACGTTGACAGTGTCCAGCGTTTCGCAGAACTCGCGACTCAAGTCGAGACCGCCGCAGACCACAACGCGCACAAATTGGTGTCGACATGAAGGGCGGCGGCGCAAAATTCTGGCTGCTGCTTATTGGCGCACTCGTACTGGTTGTCCTTGTTGTTGGCGGATCAGGCGAGGAAGGGCCTCCACTTGATCCGCGCTCAGTGAGTCCCGATGGTGCTCGCGGCCTCGTCGAAACGCTCGAGCGCCTCGGCGCCAGGGTCGATATCGATGATGCGGTCCCGGACCCAGACGCAACCACTGCGCTGCTGCTGCAAGATCGGCTTACCTTTGCAGACGAGTCGGCGTTAGAAAGCTGGGTTCGCCAAGGCGGTGTGCTCGTAGTGGCCGACAATCAAAGCAGCTTGGCTGCAGAACGGTCGCTTGGTTCGGGTCCGGGTGGAGCTCGAGTCATTGACCGGGGTCGGTGTTCCATTGCCGCACTGGCCGATGTGCAAACGCTGCGGGTTCGCAATTCTGCACGGCTGCGAGCGAGCGAAGGCGACTCGTGCTTTCGTGAAGGTGATGGCGCATTTGTCGTGGCTCAGCGGTTAGGGCAGGGAACCGTGGTCACCGTTGCTGATCCTGCAATCTTCGCCAACACACTCCTCGACGAAGAAGACGCAGCGGTCCTTGCGGTGTCGCTGCTTGCTCCGACTGGTGAGCGATCTCACGTGAGCTTTATTCGGCCCTCTGTTGTTGACTTTGGCGACGAAGGACTTGGCGACCTGGTGGCGCCTCGGGTTGTCAACGCCATTCTTCAGCTATTGGCGGCCTTCTTGATCTATGCGCTGTATCGAAGCCGCCGGCTCGGCGCAGTGGTGCCCGAACCAGATCCGGTTCGGATCGAAGGCTCCGAGATCGTGCTCAAGGCCGGCTTGCTGTCTGAACGAGCGAAGGACCCGGCCTCGGCCGCAGCTCTGCTGCGCAGCGATGCCGTCGGGCGGGCCCGGCGTGCTCTATCGATACCTGCCTCCCAAAACGATAGAGGGGTATCGAATCTGATAGCTGCTCGCACCGGCCTCAGTGCCGACGAGATTGCCCGCACACTTAAGGATCCTGTGGCGAGCGAAGCCGACCTCGTGCGGGTCGCGAATGAACTCGCAGCTATCGATGATCTGCTCTACCAACGAGTTGCCGCATCCGCTGCGACTCCACCTCTAACTTCCAGTCTTTCTGGCAACGAAAGTGAAAGCTCATGACTGACGCTCCTGGTCCCTCAGCCCCCCAACCTGGCGCCTATGGGCAGGAAGCCCAGAGCGACGACGAGCTACGCGCCAAGGTGATGGCGGTGCGCACTGAAGTCGGCAAAGTCGTCGTGGGCCAAGATGCAGCACTCTCGGGACTCGTCAGCGCGCTCTTGGTTGGGGGCCATGTGCTGGTCGAAGGTGTACCGGGCGTTGCCAAGACGTTGCTCGTAAAGACGCTGGCGCACTCGTTGTCGCTGCATTTCAACCGGGTGCAGTTCACCCCAGACCTCATGCCGAGCGATGTCGTCGGCCAGATGGTGTTCGACAGCAGCGAGTCCTCGTTTCAGTTTCGACACGGACCGGTCTTCACCCACTTCCTGCTTGCCGACGAGATCAATCGCACGCCCCCAAAGACCCAAGCGGCACTCCTCGAAGCAATGGAGGAATCTCAGGTCACGGTTGGAGGCCATACCTACAAGCTGCCCCAGCCGTTCGTGACGATAGCCACGCAGAACCCGGTCGAGTACGAAGGTACCTACCCACTTCCCGAGGCACAGCTTGACCGCTTCCTGCTCAAACTGATCGTCGACTACCCGGAGCTTGACCAAGAGTACGAGGTGCTTGCTCGGCACCACCGGGGTCTCAATCCGCACGATGTGGTGTCGGCTGGCGTAGTACCCGTGGCGGGACCGGCCGACATTTTGGCGGCGCGCGAGCTCGTCAGACAGGTGCACGTCGATGACCAAGTGATCCGCTACATCGTCGATATTTGCCGGGCGACTCGCGTCTCCCCGTCGGTGGTCGTCGGCGTGTCGCCCCGTGGTGCAGCGGCGCTGCTGCATGCGACTAAGGCCTGGACCTGGATGGTTGGTCGACCGTTCGCTACCCCCGACGAAGTCAAGGCCATTGTGTACCCGGCGCTTCGCCATCGCCTGTTGTTGCGGCCCGAACTCGAGCTCGATGGCCTGACGGCTGATGTGGTGCTCGAATCGATCTTGGCTGCTGTGCCAGCACCTCGGTAGCGCTTCTGATGCCTGTCCCGACCCGTCGTCTTGCGCTGCTGGCGGTGCTTGTCGCGCTCGCGATGCTTTTCGGTCCAGACAGCTGGCCCGGCATCCCCGAATCGATCGACGTTGGACCGTGGGACCTTCCGGGGCCGGTCGTGGTAGCGAATCTGCTGTTGCTTGGGCTGGCCGTGGTCGATGCATTGCTGGCGGGCAGTCCGGACCGAGTCGAGATCGAGCGTCAGCTTCCGCGGGCTATTGCTCTGGATGTGCGGGGCGAAGTTCTTTGGCGCGTGCATAACCCTGGTGGTGTGCGGCGCACGGTGGCCTTTGGTGACGAGCTCGCGCCCTCGCTTCGGGCCGACGTTCGACGGGCCCAAGTCACGTTGCCCGCTGGGGGGCGAGCAACGATCGAAACGCACATCATTCCGGCACGGCGAGGCGACTTCTCGATCGACAACCTGGCCGTTCGGGTCCAGGGCCCACTCGGTCTCGGCGCTCGACAAAAGACCCGGTCGATGCCGTCGACGCTGCGAGTGCTGCCGCCGTTTCGGTCACGCGACGAGGCCGACCTGCGCATTGGGCAAGCGCGCATTGTCGAAGTTGGATTGCGATCCTCGCGAGGCCTGGGATCGGGCACCGAGTTCGATCAGCTCCGCGAGTACGGACCCGACGACGAATTCCGCAAGATCGACTGGGCAGCCACCGCTCGGACGGGCCGCCCGATCGTGCGCACCTATCGAGCCGAACAAAACCAGCGGGTGGTGTGCATGCTCGACAACGGCCGCGTCATGGCTGGCCGAGTTGCCGACGTGCCACGGGTCGAGCACGCCATGGACGCCGTGCTCACGCTTGCAACGGTCTCGACTGGGCTTGGCGACAAGTGCGGCCTGGTCACGTTTGACCGCGACGTGCGCAGCATTGTCGCTCCTGCCGCAGGCCGAGGTCAGGTGGGGCGGATCACTCGGGCGCTTTATGCACTTGAGCCGGTCTTGGCCGAGAGCGACTATCGCAAGGCGTTCGCTGCGACCGTTGGCCGGTTCCGGCGCCGGGCCATGCTCGTGGTGCTGACCGACCTTGTCGTGCAAGCGGTCGACGAGTCGTTGCTGCCGGCGTTACCGCTGGTGTCGAGAACGCACCTCGTGCTTGTTGGGGCGGTGCGAGACCCCGAGGTCGAGGCCTGGGCCCAGAGCACTGGCGACGACGCGGAGTCTGCCCACCGTCGTGCGGCAGCGATCGCGTCGCTTGCTGACCGTGACCACGCCATTGCGCGCCTGCGGGGCTTGGGGGCGACGGTGATCGATGCGCCACCGGGGGAGTTGGCGACCCAACTTGCCGATGCCTACCTGCGGTTTAAGGCGCGGGGTCGCCTGTAGCCAGGTCGCTGCTTTTTTTCAGTTAGCGTCGCAGTAATGGCTCCTCCCGCTGACCTGAAGGCGCAACTACTCCGGTACTTGACCGTGGCTCACGACGCCGTGTTGTGGAAGATCGACGGGCTCAGCGACTACGACCTCCGTCGACCGCTGACACCGTCGGGCAGCAACTTGCTGGGTCTGGTAAAGCATCTGGCCTGGGTTGAATTGGGCTACTTCGGCCAAGTCTTTGATAGGCCCCATGGCATGGATCTTGCCGAGTATGACGAAGATGAACCCAACGCAGACATGTATGCGCGTTGCGATGAACCACGCGACAAGGTGGTAGCACTCTTTGGTGCGGCGCGAGATCATGCGGTCGCCACGATCGAAGCACTCGATCTCGGCGACGAAGGTCACGTGCCATGGTGGGGCGACAACAATCCGGTGACCCTGAGCCTGATCATCGTGCACATGACCACCGAGATGTACCGGCACCTCGGCCACATCGACATCCTGCGCGAAGGTATCGATGGTGCAGTCGGTCTGCGAGATGGCAACCTGAACACCGCACCGGCCGACGATGAATTCTGGCCCAGCTACTACAAGAAGGTCGACGAAATTGCAGCGTCGTTCCGCGATCTCTAGAAGATCACCGGGGCGAGGGACCTCTGGCACGAAACCAACCCAGTGAGCTAGTCAGCAATGGCGATGGTGGCTCGGCCGGACAGCTCAGCAACGGGCGCATCGGACCAGCGGGGCCGGTCATCGCCCCATAGGCCCGAAAGTCCGTGTGCAGCAGCTCGGCGGCCGTAGACCAGAACGTAGAGAGTGAAGGCGACCCATGCGGCCGACCCAATACCTACGCGCGCCAATGTTGAGAGCGGGGACCCGGTCACAAAACCTTCGATGATCGCGGCCGCCAGGAACACCAAGATAAGGCCCATAACAACCACGACAGACCGCCGACCTTCGTCCGCGAGCGCGTCGGCCCGGGTGCGATCACCTGGGTCGATCACCGTCCACCCGAGCACAAACCCTGCGCCACCAGCCACCACAATTGCCGTGAGTTCCAACAGACCGTGGGGCAGTATTAGGCCGAAGAACTTGGGTAGCTCGCCCGAAGCAGCGAAAAGGCCCCCGGCAGTGCCCAAGGCGACGCCGTTGGCGATCAGGACGTAGCCGGTACCAACGCAGAAGGCAATGCCGACGGCGAAAGCCAGGAACGAGACCCAGATGTTGTTAATGAACACCGTGGTTGCGAACTCTGCTGCTGCTTCGCTGGAGTAGTATGACTCGAAGTCTTCGTTTACGTAGGTCTCGGCCAGCGCTGGAGGAATAGTGTCCTGCGCCGAGTCCGACACGCCAATCCACACCGAGATGATCAACGCCGGGGCAAAGAACAGGATGGCGGCAGCAAGTATCTGACGACGGATGTGCCACACCGCAGCCGGGAACGTCTCGCTGAAGAAGCGAAAGAACTGTTTGCGGTCAGCTTTGCGTTGGCCATAGAGCGCATGATGTGCCTCGGCGACGATGTGGGTAAGGCGAGCGTCGAGAGCGGCGTCGGGCGTGGTTGAACGCAGTTGAGACAAGTGTGCCGACGCTCGCTGGTACAGGTCAAGAAACTCGTCGCGCTCGGGGCGAGTCATCTGGCGAGGGCTGGCGCGGACCTTGGTGGTCAGCGCTGTCAGGCGTAACCAGGCGGCATCGTGGGTTCGTATGAACTCGTCGATCGTTGCGATGCATCTAGAGTAGTTGGCGTGACTTCGGTGGACAGCTATGGCCGCGGCTCCATCATCACCCCCGAGGCGGTGCTGCTTGACTTCGAGCTAGCAGGGCTTGGTTCTCGGTCTATCGCCTACGCCATCGACTTCGCCGTGCAGCTGATTGCGTTGTTCATCTTTTTCACGGTGCTGGGTTTCGTGGCCGGGGGTTCCTCGCTCGTGGGCATCATTATTTTGCTTGTCGGCCTGATGGCAATTGTGTTCGGCTACCCGATAGCCATGGAGACCCTTAACGGAGGCCGAACCTTGGGTCGCATGGCGGTGAGCACTCGCGTGGTCACGGTCGAAGGGGCCCCAGTGAGGTTCCGCCAAGCATTCATTCGAGCGCTTCTTGGCGTGGTTGACCTGTATGCCAGCGTGGGCACGGTTGCCGTCGTGAGTGCCCTCGTGACCAAGCGAGGGCAACGCTTAGGTGACCTCGTAGCCGGAACGATGATCATTCGTCAGCCCAAAACAAAGGGCAGCGCAGGCGCCATCTATTTCTGGCCACCCACGTACCTCAAGCAGTGGGCATCGACCGTCGACACCGCCGCGCTCGGTAACGACGTCTATCAGATGATTCGTGACTTCTTAACTCGCTCCGATCTGGCCGAACCAGCCCGAACGACGGTCGCGCTCGACCTGTCGCAGTTGGTCGAGCAGCGACTGCCATTGGCCCCACGGACGAACCAAGTGCCGCCGGTCGACTACTTGACAGCGATCGCCGCCGCTACGCAAGGCCCTATGCAGGTGAGCATGCCGCCTCCACCAGGTAACGCTCGACCCGTTGGCCACATGTTGCCTCCGCCAGGTCGCAGTCGTCCTGCGGGCCAGATGCCGCCACCACCGGGTAGCGCCCGACCTGCTGGTCACATTGCGCCACCGCCTAGGTCACTTCGATCACCCGGAGATATTCCGCCGCCACCGTTTGCGCAGCCCGCAGCGACGGTGCCGCCGCCGCCCGGCCGTGTCCGGGCCTCGATGCCGCCAGCCCCGGCACTGGTTGACTCATTTGAGCCCCCCAGTTCGCCACCGCAGCAGGAATCAGCTGCGGCAGGCGCGACCCCGTCGGACGGGTTTGTGGCGCCCCGATAGCCAAAGCGATCCGTCTGCTAGAGATGAGCACCAGCTTGCCCACGAAGTCTTTGGCCAGGAACCGCTCCTGTGCGTCGGCAATGGCCGCTAGCGGATACGCCGAGGCAACCAGCGGTACGGCCGCTCCTGCGACTGCTGCTCGCTCGAGTTCGGCGGGCCGTAGGCCGTAGGCGTTGGCCGACAACACAGTTGCGCATCGGCTAAAGGCGAACCGGTTCTGCTCGACAAATAGGTGCGCTACATGGTTTACAGTTTCATGCTGTGGCCGCTCCGCACCCTGTGTTGCTTTCGATCCTCCTGCGCAATGAAGTAACAGCCGACGAGTGGATTGACGACGAGATTGTCTCGAGCGCAATTGATCACATGGTGGCCCCGCTGTTGCACGAGGCCACGGTCGAGCACAGACTGTCTGGTGATGCGAAGGCCATGCAACGTCTGGCGGTCCATCGCCTGCGGTCCGAGTCGCAGCACGCTCGAGCGAACGACGCCCTGGACCGGTTCGTCGACCGGGTTGGGTCGCACATGCGAGTTGGCGTTTTCAAGGGGCTCGCCCTTGCCCCATTGCTGTATGACCCATCGGCATTGCGGTGGGCCACCGACGTCGACGTCTTCTTTCATTCCGATGGTCTCGGCGAGTTCGGTCCGGCCGTCAGCCGTGCTTTCTCTGACCAATCAACGTCACGGCCGCCCGACTACAACGTGCCCCGCCTTGACCTATTCGAAGTTGAGCGTCTGACGCTAGCCGCAAATCAGATCAACCAATTCAACGAGACTCGGGCTCTGAACGATGTGCTGTTCGACATCCATACCGACATCGCAAAGTTCGGGGGAAGAGCACTGCGCCAACAAGATGTCGTCTGGACTCGCATGCTTCGGGTTGTGGGCGGCGACTACTTCGTGCCGGACACCGAGCTAGCGGTCATTCTTGTCGTTGTGCATTCGGGGCGAGACTGCTTCGGCGACCTACGAAAGTGTGTCGATTTCCTGCGGCTACTTGACCGGGATCCTGATTGGGAGTTCATAGCGGCGTTTATTGAGTCCGAGGGATGGACGAGAGCTTTCACCATCGCACTTGACATTATGTGCACCCTTGTTGGAGTATCCCTGCCAGCGCCGTTCGCGCTCGGGTCATTGGACCAACGGCTAGGCGCAAGACTGTGGCCCTCATCTATGCACCTGCTCGGCGAGTGGGCGCCGAGGCCCGTTCTTTGCACGGTTCTGATCTCCGCACTTCACGAGGAACCGTTTTGGCCCGTGGTGCGTGCGCTGCACGGCCTGCTCGTCCCGCTGTACTTGCGCAAGGAGTCGACGATGCAGTCAAAGGCGGCTTCTCGCCGAGGCGTCCTTCGTTATTGGGTGTCTCGTCTTGATGCCCCGTTCCGCCGTTTCAGCAGCTATCGGGCGCACAAGCGATCGATCCTGAAAGATCATTCTTGAGGAGCTAACCACCTGCGGGAATAGTGCGCGCTACACTGAGATGGCTCGAGACGGCGCGTCTGGGTTGTGAAATTTGAGGCAATAGATCATGGCAGATGTTCAGAACTCCCAAACGCAGGTACCACGACAGCAGTACAACACGCCCCGCCTCGAAGATCTCGGTGGGATAAACCGGACCTTCGGCAGTGGTAAAGGCAAAGCCGACAAAAGTTTCGGGAACTTCGGCAATGGAAATGGTGGCAGCGCAGGCGGCGGAGGCAAGAAGCCTTAGCAATTCAGTGCTTACACTCGCACATCATTTGACGCCTACCAAGCTGGCTTTCGCCGCACCAACTGGTGCGGATTTGGTCATCGTCAACGTTGATCAAGAGCACTACTTCGGTCTGGATCCGGTGGGGCGAGAAATCTGGGAGCGACTCGAAGAAGGTCTATCCCTGGCCGAGGTTTGCGATGCCGTGCAGCTCAAGTTTGACGTCGAGCGCAATCGGGTCGAGGGCGATGTACTCGCTCTTGCACAGGAGCTTTTGGACTGCGGCCTAGCGGTGCATGCAAACTCCTAGCCCAGTCTGGTTCTGGTGGGCCAACCAGCGCGTTGTCAGCGATGTCGGATTGCCGTTGCGGCGCGCAGAGCCCAGGCCCACGAGCGCCGAGGCAGATGTCTCCGTTTATAGGGGCGACGCGGCCCGCCAGATTGCCTGGGCAACGGATCCAAGAACTGACATCAGGTCGGGCACCAGACTCGGGCGGCTGCACGACGGTGCCTTGGCCGCACAGTTTGATTTGCGAGGGCAACCGTGGCTCAGAATCGATGCAGATCGCAGTCACGTAACGCTACAAGGCCCATTTCACGACTACCTGGCGCTGTCGGTGGTCAACTTGGCGATGCCGCTGCTTGCCTCAGAACAAGAGCGCATGGTCTTTCATGCTGCGGCGGTCAGATTCGGCCCAGTTGCCCACGTAATCGTTGCCCATTCGGGGGTCGGAAAATCAACGTTTGCCGCACGCTCAAAGCAGCGAGGCGCCGAGGTGCTTAGCGATGATTGCACCGTGATTGATCAAGATGGCGGCCACCGAACGGTAGTCGGTTCCCAAGCTCCGATTCGGCTGAATCCAGACTCAGCCAGCTTGCTTGGAATTGCCGGGGGGCCCGCAGACGTTACCGGAAAGGTTCCCGTTGGGGGCAAGGCCGGGCCTGCCATCCCGATTCGGTTAGGAGGCATTTTCGAGTTGGCGCCTGGCGACCAAAAGTCCGAACCGAACATCGAGGAGTTGTCAGCGCCTCGACAGGTGAAGCTGCTTGATGAACACTCGATGTCGGCTGGCACTTATTCGCGCATTGCCCGTTCTTGTCAGGTGACCAAACTGGTGACTCTCTCTGCTGATCACCCGCTGCGTCAGCTCACCTACCATCGATCGGTGCACGGCGTGGATGCGGCGATTGACCTCCTCGCCAGGTGGTAGATGTGTACTCAAGGCTCCAGAGAGCGATCGACAAAATACGAGCGCAATCTCCTGCTGATGTGCGCTTGGCAGCGTTGGCTACGCCGGTACTCTTCACTGCTGCGGTATCGATACGGGCTATTGGTCTGCGGCGCACGAGTGTGGTCCTTGCTCGGCTTCTTGCTCGCCCTACTCGCAGGCAACGCGTGCAGGAGCCGGTTCGTGTTGTCGCTGCAGTCGACTTGATCGCTGGCCGACTTCCGGCGACCGCGTGCATGGAGCGCTCGGTAACAAGTTGGATCCTTCTCCATCGCCATGGCCACGCCGCATCCTTGATGGTCGGGGCGCCTGCTGGGGGGCTCGGCGCTGAGTTTCGTGCCCATGCATGGGTCGAGGTTGACGGCAGTCCAGTCGGCGAATCCCCAGAACTACTGGACAAGTTCGTTCGCCTTGGCGACCCGCTCGCCACGAAACCATGAGCGGCTACGGCGTGCTGTGGACGAGGTCGGTCCAGCCCCCGGAACGTGAGCAAATCGATGCCCTAGCCGCCGACATTGCACATCGCGGGCCCGACCGAACTGCTCATATCGTCCATTCTGGGTTTGCATTGATACATGCGGCGCTTGATACGACGCCCGAGGCCGCAAGTCAGATCGAGCCGCTGAAACATCCTGAACGGTCGGTTTGGCTTGTGACCGATGCCCGGCTGGATAACCGTGACGAGCTGCTCAAGCGGTTGCGAAGTGCTGGAATCCGCTGGCCGTTGCGCACCGACGCGGATCTCATTTTGGCGGCATACGACGTGTGGGGCCGTGACCTGGTCCGTCATCTGGTTGGTGACTTCAGCTTTGTGTTGGTGGATGCTGCTGAACAGCGGCTGCTCGCAGTGCGAGATCACTTTGGGATTCGACCGCTGTTTTGGGCGGCTCGCAACCGCAAGGTTGTCATTGCGTCCACCCTGGCCGCAGTTGCGAATCACTTGGGCCATCCTTTAAAGCTCGACGAGCAGCACTTGGTCGAAACACTGGCGATCGATGTCCGTGATCAATCCCGTACCGTCTTTGAACAGGTCAATCGATTACCTGCGGCCCACTTGCTCGAAATTAGTGCTGAGTCGATTTCTGCCCGCCGCTATTGGGGATTGAACGACTTCATCAGCCCACGACTGAAGCCCGAACACGCCCCCGCAGCGTTACGGGAGGCATTTGATCAAGCCGTCAGAGTCCGACTGCGCTCGACCACTTCTGTATTCTGCGAAGTAAGCGGAGGCTTGGACTCGTCGACCGTCTTTGGTGTGAGCAAACTACTGCATCAACAGGGAAGCGGTCCCGTCGTAGGCGGAGTCTCGCTGGTCTTTCCAGGTGACCCCGTTGCAGATGAAACGGAGTACATAGATGCCGTGCACGACCGCTGGGGCGACATCCACTCCATTGATGGGTTTGCGAGCACGCATGACTTCGTCGCTGACGGTCGACGCTTCTTTGAGCCGGTGTTGAGTGGCGACTTGGCCTCATCCATCAGTGGATACGAGCATGTTGCACAATCTGGCAGCAGGGTCTTGTTGGGTGGCTCTATGGGCGATCAGACCATGATCGGCCGGGGAACGGTGCAACGTGACCTGCTGTACGACGGCGGATGGCGGGCGATCAGAAATGCCGCAGATTCGACGAAGTCAAGGCCCCACCGATACCTCGAGATGGTTCGACCTTTGGCCAGGGCCTATCTGTCGAAGTGGCCGACTATCGACGGGTGGATGCGCAAACACCGCGCTCCAAGTGTCTCCGTGGATCATCTCACGGCCCGAGCGCTCGCTCGGCTGCGTGCTTCGGAAGCCGATATTGCGCCGAGTGGGCCCTACGGTTCTCGGTACCACTCCTTAACCGAAGGTCACAATCGCAAGGCTTTCGAGCTTGTGGACCGGTCCGCAGCGGCCGCTGGCATCGAATTGCGGCACCCGTTTACCGATCTGAACTTCGCGAAAGTAGCTGCATCGGTGCCAGAACACCTGTACTTCCGCGGCGACGACAATCGCGGCCTGCATCGATCACTCATGGCAGATGTGTTGCCAGTAAAGGTCGCCGAGCGCCGGTCGAAAGCGGAATTCTCTGGGGTCTATCGTTGGGCGCTTGAGACTGGGTTTCCGACCGACGACCCGATGCCCAGAGCGCTTGAGCGCCGTGGACTGATTAATCGTGCTGCGTGGCGGCACATGCAGAAGGACTTTCTCGCCGATCCATGGGCAAGCGAGTATGTGTGGCCGGTGTGGACCACCATTTGCCTCGAACATTTCGTGCGGTGGTACGAGGAAACGTACTAGGGCAAACCCAGGCAAAGCGCCTCCCATTCTGTGAGCACGGTCATGATCTCTAGTGAGTCTTGGTGCCGAGGCGACGGTCGAGTGGCTTCGATATCTCCAGCCGCGACATGGCGCTCGACCATCTTGATCTGGTGATAGAACGCGTCGTTAGGGTCGTCGACCACGATCGTCTCGGCGTCGCCGTCGTGGGGGTGCCACTCGATCACGTTGGCACCGGCGAGTGGTAGCCACGGGTTAGTCAGGCATCGAAGCACGCCGTTGTCACCAGCAATCGAAAACTCGCTGGTGTTGCCGTAGTTATCGCTCGATTGGATTGTGGCGAGCACGTTGATGCCGAATCGGATTGCCAGTGCGGCATCGCACACGGTTCCGTCGTTGGCACTTATTGCGCCGAGACCGGTCAGGGAGCGATTAGCGAAAGCGGCTTCGCCGAGCAAGGTCTGAACCACAAAGTGGGTGAGTGACACCGGGTAACAACCCAGGTTGTAGATCGTGCCCCGGCCAGCCGGGTTGACGAGGTGGGCAATGTTGGCGCCGTACCGAGCATTGATCGAGCGGAGTTCACCTAGCCGACCGTCGAGGAGAAGCTCGCCTAGGCGACGATGGACCGGATGGGCCAGGTACATGAGACCCTCGACAAAGAAGGCGCGACCACTTTGAACGGTCGAGATGAGCTCCTTGGCAGAGGCGAGCGTCGCGGTGAGTGACTTCTCTGACAGAACAGCCTTGCCCACTTGGTTTGCGGCAATGACGTAGGGACTATGTTGATGATTTGGCAGGCCGATGTACACCGCATCGATATCAGAATCAGCAATGGCGTCGCCGTAGCCCGCGGCCCGCGGGATGCCGTGCCGGTGCTGAAAGTCGGCCACCTTGGCCGGGTCGCGACCGGCGATCAACTCAACTGAGGAACCGTTGCTTAGTCCGATGGCTTCGATCACAGTGTTCGAAATGAAGCCAGTACCCAGGATTGCCCAACGAAGCATGAGCAGAGCTTAGAGCGATGACTTCGCCTGATCAGTGAGGAGCTTTGGGCGGTGGCCAACGACCGGGCACGGTGCCCGACGCAAGCAGATCGCCCACAATGGGCTCTAGTAGCTCGACGAGTCGTTGCGATCGAGCCTCGCCCAGCGCCAGCCGTGGGGGAGAGGCGAGTTGATCGGTGTGCCTCTCGATGTCGGCCCGCAACGTGCGGCCAGCTTCGGTGAACTCGCCAGCTGCATCGAGTAGTTCCCGTTCGACGAGGCGCTCGTGTGCAGCATCCCAATCAGTGGGGGACCAGCCGCGGATCTTGACGATGATGTCTCGACTGCCCACCCCTTTGGCGGCAAGAAGCACATGGCACTCGATGCCGTCGATTTCCGCGGCAGCGAGCGCAATATTGTGGCCGTCGCCGCGATGCTCGCGCCATAGTGTGCTCGCGAACCACAGCCGCATCAGCGGATCTGTCGGCACAGGTAGTTCTCGGTGAGCGGCGAACAATGGCCGCATACCCGCCTCGACATCCATGATCCCTTCGAACCCCAGGTCCGCAGCTGCTTGAACCGCAGCGAGATCGCTATCGGGCAACGAACGGGCGAGTGCTGCCCCGATGCACCGGTCGCGCAATGCCATGGCGTCGGTGGGGGTCGTGGTCTCCCACGCCGATGGGATTCCTGCCTGGACTTGGCTGGGGGAAAAATTGTAGAAGGTTGATTGCACAACTGATGCAGGCGCGATGCCCATCGGTGCGGATCGATAGGCCATGTAGGCCCGCCAGTACTCGGGCAGGCCGAGGTCGGCGAAGGACTTCATCTCGCGGGCGTAGTAGCTCACGTTGTGGAAGGTGCCAAGCAGTTTGGCCAGTGCTCGAGCGGTCATGGCCGTGCCGTCTCAGCGATCCTCGGGGCGATACATCTTGATGGGACGGTCCGCTGTTATCCACTCGCCTTGGCGAGCCCACGGTTTGCCGGCGTGGGCGCCGCCGTCGACGACCTGAGCGTGTCCGGTGATAAACCCGGACTCGTCGCTCGCCAGAAACAGCGCTGCGTTCGCGATGTCGATCGGGTCACCAATGCGCCCAAGCACCTGGGTCTTGCCCAGGCCCTTCTTAAGCTTGCCGAGCTGCTCGTCGGTGGTCTTTGGATGCCCGGCAGCAAGCGGTGTGGCAATGATGCCGGGGCAGATGCAGTTGCAGCGAATGTTGGCTTGTCCGACCTCGAGCGCCACCGACTTGGTCAAGTGGATGACCGCCGACTTGGCCACGCTGTATAAGTGCGGCGAATAACCGGCTTGGAGTCCAGCGACCGACGCAGTGTTGATGATCGAACCGCCGCCGGACTTGCGCATTGCGGGAATCGCGTGTTTGATGCCCAGGAAAACACCCTTGACCAGAACGTCGAACGTGATGTCGAAGTCATCGACACTGGTTGTCTCGATCGAGCCGAGCGCTCCGCCAAATCCGGCGTTGTTAAACATGATGTCGAGCCGACCCCACGCGGACATGACGTCGTCGACCGCAGCCTGGACGTGTTGTTCCTTGGAAACATCGACATGCAGGAACCGGGCGGCCTCACCGAGCTCGTCGGCGATTGCCTGACCCTTATCATCTTGCATGTCGGCGATCAACACCTTGGCGCCCTGGTCGACGAAACGGCGAGCACTCTCGGCTCCAATACCGCTGGCTGCGCCGGTGATGATTGCGACCTTGTTTTCCAAACGCATGGCAGATGTCCTTGTTCAGTTGCCTAGGGCGGATGCCCACTCATCTTGGAGCAGCACGTTGTCGGACAGGAGCTGATCGACATCGCTTAGCGACATGTCGAGCCATTCGCTCAACACGTCGTAGTTGTGTTCACCCCGCATCGAGATGGTGCCGGGATCGCGTGTGTTGCTCTCCGACATGCGATAAGGCGAACGCACAATAGGGCGAGTGCCGCCGTCGCGGTTGTCAATGTTTGCGATCGTGTCGCGATGCTTGAGCGTCGGCGACTCCAGCACCTCGCCAAGATTGCGCAGGTTGCCCCAGGCCAGATTGGCTTCGTCGAGTGCCGCAACCAGTGACTCGCGGTCAGGGAAGCTCACCATCCAGTCACAAATGATCTGGTCTCGCTCCGCCTTCTTTTGGGGGACGTCGCGGTCCTTGGCCCCTGGATCCACGAGACCGTGCACGTTGCTGAGCTGGTGCCAGAACCACCGAGTTTCGCCCGCTAGCAGGATCGGGCCACCGGTGGCATCGAAAAGTTTGGCGCCACGAGGTTCGTGACCAGCGTCGTCGAGTATCGATTGGCTGGCATCGCTCGAGAACGTCATGACATCCATCATGGCAATGTCGATGTGTTGACCAATCCCGGTTTGGTCTCGTACCCGCAATGCCGCGAGGAGCCCGATAGCCCCGTGCATACCGCTGAGCACATCGGCTGCGCTGAAACTGACATCGTGGGCGCCGGCAACACCATTGCTCATGTCGATCGCTCCGGCCTCACCGTGCAGGATGGCGGCGTACGCAGCCCGGCCGGTTTCAGGACCGTCTTGACCGAAGCCGCTAATCGACACCATGACGAGGTCGGGTTTGATTGCCTTTAGTGAGTCATAATCCAAGCCGTACTTTGCCATGACACCCGGCCGGAAGTTCTCGATCACCATGTCGGCTTTGGCCACCAACTTGCGGATCAGTTCTGGACCAGCTTTTTCACGGAGGTCAACGCTGATGTTCTGTTTGCCCACGTTTTGTTGCACGTAGTAGGTCGACAGCCCAGCAGCTTTGCGTCCCCAAAGCCGGGTGACATCGCCTTCGGGAGGTTCGACCTTGACGACGTCGGCACCTAGGTCACTCAGGATCCGCCCACAGACCGGACCAGCGAAGACTCGGGAAAGATCTAAGACCTTGATTCCAGCGAGGGGCATCGGTGTAGGACTCATTAGGTGGACTGTAGACCGGGTGCGCGAGACTGTTCGCATGGCAGCAGGTAGCGACAGCGTTGACAACACCACGACCAAGGGCAAAGACCAGGAGCTCTCGGCGAGCTTCCAAATGAATGCCGACGTGTCCGACTACAACAAGCGTGAGCGTCCGCCCCAAGCGTTTTACGACGAGATCAAGTCCAAGTACGCCGAGCAACGCGAGCTTCGACTTGACTACCGGCCTCCGGGTACCGACATGTACCAGCCGCTCGAAGGCAAGTTTGCCGAGTATGCGACCGATCCCTATGCCGAAGGAGAAGTCGATCGCGAGCCGATTGTCGACGAGGTTGAAGTGCTGTTCATCGGCGGCGGATTCTCGGCGCTGCTGACCTCGGCCCGACTCCGCCAGCGTGGTGTCGAGAGCATCCGTATTGTCGAGCGGGGCGCCGACGTAGGTGGCACGTGGTACTGGAATCGCTACCCCGGCGTGGCCTGCGATGTCGTGAGCTACGACTACCTGCCGCTGCTCGACGAACTCGACTACGTGCCAACTCGACATTATGCAGGCGGCCCAGAAATCCTGGCCCACTGCAAAGCCATCGCCGAGAAATATGACCTGTACGACCTGGCCGTGTTCCAGACCACGGTCACCTCGACCATCTGGAACGAAGCCGACCAAGTCTGGGAAGTCAGCACCGACCGTGGCGACACCATGCGGGCTCGATTCGTGATCTGTGCAAACGGCACATTGGCCAAACCGCGGCTTGCGTTGATCGATGGCATGGAAACCTTCGAAGGGAAGTCGTTCCACACCTCACGATGGGACTACGACTTCACGGGTGCTGATCTCGAAAAGCTGAAGGACCTGCGGGTAGGCATCATAGGGACCGGTGCAAGCGCCGTGCAGATCGTGCCCAACGTGGGAGCACACGCCAAGTCGCTTCACGTGTTCCAGCGCACGCCTTCGTCGATCGACATTCGCGACGACTGGGAGACCGATCCAGAGTGGGCGGGCAAGCTCGAGTCCGGATGGCAGGGCAAGCGCCGCCAAAAGATTATCGACAAGTTCCGCTACCAGGCCGACAAGCGCAGCAAGCTCAACGGCATTACCCAAGAAGAAAAGGTCCGGCGCCAAGAGAACGCGAACATCGACGCCATGATGCGCATCCACAAACGCATCGACGAAACCGTCGAGGACCAGGCCACCGCCGATGCCCTCAAGCCTTGGTACATGCTCATGTGCAAGCGACCGTGCTTCCACAACGACTACCTACCCACCTACAACCGGCCCAGCGTGCACCTAGTCGACACCCAAGGCAAAGGCATCACAGAGATCGGCCCCAAGGGCCCCATCTTCGACGACGTTGAATACGAAGTCGACCTGTTGATCTATGCCACCGGCTTCGAAGTCCAAAAGACGGGTATCTACAATCGGATCGAAGGCGAACAAGGCCTTGAACTGAACGAGAAGTACGCCGAAGGTGTGCGAACTCTGCTGGGGATCCACTCCCAGGGGTACCCGAACATGTTCATCATGGGCGGCTACCAGGCCTCGTTCCAGTTCAACCTGACCGACCTGCTTCAGGTTCAAGGTGATCACATCGCCAATGTGATCGACTATGTGCGAAGTAACAGCTACGACACGGTCGATGTGAGTCGCACCGCCGAGGAATGGTGGGTGCAAGAAGTCATCTCCCACCGCGGCAAGACCGACCGAAACAAGGAATGCACGCCGGGCTACTACAACTTTGAAGGCGCGGAGAACCGACGCCAAGACGGCAACTACAACGGCGGATTCCACGCGTACATCGACCACATCCACGCCATCGAAGAAGACATGGACAGCTCCTTTGTGTTTACCACTGGCTAACACCGGAACTCTGGGTCTGACCCAGAAGATCGTGCAGAAGTCTGGGTCTGACCCAGAGTTCCAGTTCAGCGGCCGTTAGGCGGAGCGGATCAAATCGACGGCCATCTCTAGGTGGGCGATCTGCTCGGCCGAAGTCTTGCCTTGGGCGCCCAGGCGTAGGCAGTTCACGCCGGCGTTGGCCGCGGCGCGAACTCGGTCGCGCACCATGTTTTCGGTGCCGATCATGTAGGCGCCGAGCACGAGTTCTTCGGGTACCGCAGCGGCTGCCCCCGCCTTGTCGCCATCGACCCACAGCCGTTGCACTTCTTTGCAGACGTCTTCGTAACCGGCCCGCGAGTAGGCGGCGTTGTAGAAGTTCGTTTTGGCCGAACCCATGCCGCCCAGCGTGAACGCCATGCCGGGTCGGAACTTGTTAATAAGAGCGTCGACATCGTCGGACACGACAACTTGGGCGTTGGTCTGAATGTCGATATCGGCGATTGTGCGACCGGCCTTGGCCGCGCCGGCGCGGATCGGGTCGAGCAGGACATCGCCATGCTCAGGAATGAACGACGTGCCAAGCCAACCGTCGGCGAGCTCGCCGGTGAGTTCGAGCGACCTTGGCCCAAGCGTGGCCAAGTAGATCGGCATGTCGGGCTTGGGAGGGATCGAAGACTTGAGCGCCTTGCCTTCGCCACCGGGTCGCGGGAGCACGTAGTGCTTGCCGCTGTAGACCATTCGCTCTCCGTTGATGCCCAGACGCACGATGTCGATGTACTCGCGCAATCGTCCTAGCGGATGGGCGAAGGCTTCGCCGTGTAGCCCTTCGACAACCTGGGGCCCGCTCACGCCCAGGCCAAGGTTGAAGCGATCTCCGCTGATCTGCCCGAGCGAGAGCGCCGTCATGGCAGTCATCGCCGGCGTACGTGCCGAGATCTGCATGATCCCGGAGCCGAGCCGGATGTTCTTGGTCACCGCAGCCAGGTAGCCGAGTGAGGAGACGGCTTCCATACCCCAGGCCTCTGCTGACCACGCGGTGTCGACGCCGAGCCGGTCAGCGGCCCTTACGTATTCGACCACGTCGGCCCAATTCGAGCCGTCGTAGTAGGCGCTGCCAATCGATACCGAGATTCTCATGGCGCCATCATGGCGGGTCGTCAACAGCGAACGAAATTAGCGCAGTTTGTCGTACTGGATCTTGGCGGGGCCGTCGGCGACCCGAACATACGAATCGTTCGAGCCATACCCAGCGATGAGGATGTCTCAACCATCCGTTAGTGTCAGAAGCGGATGGACAATGTTGTGGAGGTGCGCGACCCGGCCAGCGTGCCGTGCACGTTCATCAGCGATGCCAGCGATCTAGGTGTGCTCGACGCTGCGCTCCGACGCGCGGTGCGGGTTGCCATCGATACCGAGACACCCATCGATGGGCCCATGGCGCAGCAGCTTCGGGTCGCGTCGATCGCAACTCGAGATGCACATGGACTTGAGCAAGCATTCGTCGTTGACGCTCGCGATGTTGACCCCACGCTGCTCGCTCCGATCTTCTCGGGCGTGACCGCCGACGCCTGGAATGCCACATTCGATGCCCGAGTCTTAGATCGCGCCGTGTGGAAGTCGGCTAACACCACCCACGACCTGCGCTGGTGGGACGCCCAGCTTGGCGATGCGTTGCTGTTCCAGGGCCGCAGCGGGTTCAGCTGGTATCACGGCCTGGCGTGGGCCACCGAGCATTACTTGGGTCTCCAAGCCGAAGGTAAAGGTACGGTGCAGCTGTCTTACACCGCCACCGACGATCTCACCGCCGAACAGATTCGATACTCCGCAGCGGATGCCGTCGAAACGTTGTGGGTTGGCGATGCAATCCGGGACCAGTTGGCCCCGGCGGGACTCGAACAGATTTGCGACATCGAGAACCAAGCCCGACCATTCCTCGATCAAATGGAACGGACCGGTCTCCCGTTCGACTGGCCAGGTTGGCAAGCCGAACTCGACCAGATCGAAATCCACCATCGCCACGCGCTTGGGCAACTGGCCGACCTGACCGGCGGGGGCCAAGGCACCTTGTTCGACGATGTGATCGAACCTACTTGGAACCCGGCATCAGATGTCCAGGTCCGCAAGGCGCTCAACGACTGGGCCGAAGATGCCGTTCGCGCCTGGACCAAGAATCGCCATGGTCGGGCCCGGCTGCTGGTCGAAGGCGACTCCGTGCATGCGGGTGTACTTCGCGAGATCGGCGGAGCACTTTGTACGACGCTGCTGGACTTCCGAAACTGCGCCAAAATCCTAACCACCTATGGCGAGTCGATTCACGATCACCTGCACGACGACGGACGCCTGCGCCCTCAGTACCTGCAGGTGGTGGGCACCAACACCGGGCGCCTCGCGAGCCGCAATCCGAACGCACAAAACTTCACGCCGCGCATGAAGCCTTTCATCCGACCTCAAACGAACGACCGGGTGTTCGTGCACGCCGACCTGAGTCAGGCCGAGCTGAGGTTCCTGGCGCAGGTGTCCAACGACGGCCCGCTACGTGCCGCCTTCGCCCGCGGCGACGACGTGCATGTCAGCACGGCTGGTTCCATGTTTCGCTTCGACATGGCCGAGCTGGAAATAGCCAACCCGGCCCGATTCAAGGAACTGCGCCAAATCGCTAAGGCCCTCAATTTCGGCATTGCCTACGGCACCGGTGCTGCCGCCCTGGCTCGGTCCCTAACCGGCAACGGCACGCCCACGACGATCGAACAGGGCCGCGAGCTACTCGCGCAGTATCGCGCCACCTACCCCGGCACCGCGGCCTGGGCCGAGGAACGCATTGCAGAGATCGAACACATTCGGATCACCGTTGCCGACGCAATCGACTGGCCGCTCACACTGCGGTTGGCGCGCAACTTTGCCGAAATCAACAGTGTGCGTCGAGAGTTTCGCCAGACTCGTAACCGATGGCCAGCCGCCGACGAGATCGCCGAGA
>Ga0114956_1001019_pt1 | contig 21764 bp, 15 predicted proteins | sample MaitaG_FD_87304 | JGI IMG/M metagenome (GOLD analysis project Ga0114956, IMG submission 87304) | Marine algal microbial communities from Maine, USA - Maine_Asex2 metaG | ecosystem: Host-associated > Algae > Red algae > Unclassified | place: Maine, USA | collected 2015-01-05
AATTTCGTCGTTAGCATCAACTTATCCATAGAAACATCCGTGCACATCGTCATCAATGCAACTAAGAACTTTGTCTATATTATTTGAAGCAGTATATGGTTCATAAGATTCCCATTTTCCTGAGGCCCTCATCCAGTATAGTTCCCACACTTCTCTTGACTTTATGTATCGAAATTTTGCAAAAGATACTTTTTGATAGTCATTGGGATCTGAACTGCCCCCAACTGGTCGAATTTCAAATAATTCGAAAGTATTCTTAGCAAATTTAAAGCCCAAATCAAGACGGTTTCTAATTTCTTTAGGAGGCCTTTTCTTTGCCACATATGATTCAACCTTAGCGTAATTTTGATCCATGGCTTTTTCCTTCATTTTGGTCATTTGCTTTCACTAACAACTTAGAACCAACATATCTAGCATGTGCAGTCTTCCATCTCAAGTCTCATGTCTAGCGTCTTTTATTAACATCTACCCTCCCTCAATCAACCCAATAAGCCGATCTACTGCCTCTTTTACAAATTCGGGATCTTCTGCGTACGTATCCTTCTCAACTAATTCGATGGTACTAGGTAATTTTTCTCGGAGCCGAGCAAAAAATGCTTCGTCAGATTCCGGATCATGCAAGATCTTTCCCGGATACGAATACGTCCCCACTCCTTGCAAAGGCAGCATAAATACCGCGTTACCTTTCGTGTGCTCCAGCCTCTGGCAAATATCATCTGCCACTCTAATCATCTCATCAGCTTTGAGTCTTGGTACGAATACTGCCGGACTGTGAAAGACATATTTGTGGTTTTTATAAGCATCGGGCACCACATTATGGTCGACAAGAATACCCAGATGTTCTGCGCCTCCTGGACACAGGACTTGGGGCAATCCCATCTTTCCTGCCACAGTAAGTCGCTCGGGTCCGCCGGCCCGCAACACTTTCCAAACATCATCCGCGATTTCTCCCATGGCGTAGTCAAACACAGCACCAATGATGCCTTCTTTCATCATCTGCTCCATCGCTCTGCCACCTGAACCCACGGCGTGAAACACGATGACCTCATATCCCTTTTCTTCAAAGTATTTCAGAGCCTCGATGGTACCCCTGGTCAGCACTCCGAGATTCGACATACCTATAAGGGGCTTCTCGGTTTTCTCCACCGTAAGTGTGGATGAAGACTGCGCCATGCCACAGGCAGCCGCGGCAGCATTGGCCAGGATCTTGCGTGTCACCGGATTGAGGCCCAATATGTCGCTCACCGAAAACATCATGGTGATGTCCTTGATGCCCACAAAGTTTGAGGTGTCCCCAGAAGCAAGCGTAGAAACCATAATTTTGGGAAAGCCGTAAGGCAACATCGCCATGACGTCACAGGAGCTTGTCGTACCCTGGGTACCACCCAGGCCCAATACTCCATGCACTGTTCCTTGCTCGATGCGATCCAATAGCAATTTAGTGGCACCCTGCACCATAATCGGTCCGGCCTCCTCACGCGTAGGATTGAGGAGCAAATCTGCGAGCGATTTACCACCCAAGTCCGCTACTTCAGCACGCGACACCTCCGCCGCGATGCCGGCCGTACCCACCACCCCGATATCAATCACCAGTGGTTCGCAACCGAGCGCTCTAATCTGCTCCCGCAAAAACCCCGTTTCGGTGCCCTTGGTATCCAATGTGCTGAGTACTGCAATTACCTTATTCATGCCAACCCTTTTTTCGCCGCCAAAAATTTAATTGATTTATTCGTAAGTCTGACGCCCAGCCTAATCCGGATAACGCAACTGGGCAAATTCCTTGGCCGTGCTAAGTACCGCTCGCTCAATCGGAATACGCTCGGTCGATGAGCCAGTCCAAATGCCATCGCAGGTTGTATTATCCAACATGTATTGAAAATCAGGGGGATTTACCAAGCCCGCTCCATGGCAAATAAGCATCACATCGGGTTTTATTTCCCGCATTTTTTTATTCGCCTCTTCGGTACGTATGGCAGTTTCCTCCAGCGTTTCGCCAGAATCATAGCCCATCTTACCTCCCTTGGTCGTACCTGCATGAAAACAAAAAACATCTGGCTGCGCTTCTTCCATAATACGCAGGCTATCTTCCATATTAAAGGCCAACCCGATGGAAACCATGTCCATCTCTTTGCACAGTTTGAGCATCTCTATTTCGTTGTCAAGCGTGATACCACTCTTGGTCATGACTCGATATATTTCACTGTCTTTGTCGACATAGGTGATCGACGGACCAATATTGGATGCTGAATAGACCCCCATATCCTTGCATTGCTGAAGTACCATCCGCATATCCTTGAGCGGATCATTGGCATTTAGGCAGGCACACACAAATGAATCTCCCTTTATTGCAGGCATAATATCTTCTCCCGTATACCCCAACGTCTGTTTGTTGGAGTCCAGGATCGGCCACATCATGCTCATCGTGCCCATGCCGTTCGATCGAAGTCGCGCGCCAGAAAATGTGTTGATGCAATCGACTCCTGCCTCTTCCAATAATTTGGCAACCAGCCCACTCCCAGCGCTGGCAATAAATATCGGAATGCGCTGCTCAATCTTATCGCGCAGCTTCTTAAGTATTTTTTCTCGTGAAGTATGTGGAACAATCATTTTATTTAATTGATATTGGATAATTAATAATGGACTTTTTTTCCTGAAACAAGGACAGGTAATTTACAAATCATAATCGACGATTGATTAGAGAAAACAAACTTACGTCAAGGCAAATATTTCAATTTCTGTTTGCGATAAATCATAAATGCATTTTCCATTGTCAATTTTTCATCATCAATTGTCAATTATATGACGCGGTCATTACCGCCGTCAATCGGCACTTGTGCACCGGTTATTTTTGCGAAAAGAGGACCCAGCATTTGTACAGCCAGGGAGGCTACATCGTGCGAGGTGACTTCCTGCTTTAATACATTGTTGGTTTTATATTCCTGGACGGTAAGGCCATAGTGATCTGCACGTTGCTGCAATACTTCGTCAGTCCAGATGGCGGTATCGTAGACGGCATTTGGATGAATGGTATTGACCCGGATTCCTTTTGAGCCTAGCTCCATCGCTGCGACTCGAGCAAGCTGGGTGAGCCCGGCTTTGGCTACCGAATATGCGCCAGCTCCCGGTCCCGGTGCAGGCACATTCTTTGAGCCAATAATAACGATGGCCGGATCAAAGCCCAATTCTAAGTACGGTATGCAATAGGTCATAAGTCGCTGTTGGCTAGTCACATTGATGCTCAAACTGCGGTCCCAATTCCCCTCATCCATTTCTGCTATGTGGGCGCTCTTAGGGAAAATACCGGCATTTGCAATCACCATATCCAGACCGCCAAAACGGAGCACGGTGGTTTCAACAGCGCCCTTCAATTGAGCGCCATCGGTGACATCGCAGACAATCCCGATCACAGAAGAGCTGGCAAATGTATCGGTGATGGCAGGATTGATATCCAGTGCCGCCACCACAGCGCCGGCTTCCACCAGATGATCGACACAGGCCTTCCCAATGCCGCCAGCGGCTCCAGTGACCAGAGCTATTCTGCCGTCCATTGGTTTTCCTGCTCCGGCCTTCTTCAGCTTTGCTTGCTCAAGGCTCCAGTATTCCACTTCAAAGAGATCTTTTTCAGGCAAGGCCTGCCACTTTTCCATCTTTTCTGAGCGATATATCGCCTGCATGGTATGACGGGTGATGTCTTTAATGATGCCGGTATGCTTTAGCGTCGGCCCAAAAGCCATCGCACCATGACCCGGCCAGATGCCCCAGCGCGGTGCAGGATCTAGCCGCGTCTCGCCATCGTTTAGCGCATCAAAATAGCGCTGATAGTCTTTCTCATACGCTGCGATCACCTCCTGCGGAGTATCACTTGCAAATACGGCTGGTACTCGCTTCGTACGGATGATGTGGTCGGGAGTAAGTGGCCCAAGACTGGTGAGTTTGGCTACATTTTCTAGATTGGAAAAAGCGATCGCCTCGGAAGCAGTATTTTGATCAGCAAGAACTGGTTTGCCAAATGAATGGGAAACCGATTGACGGATGCGCGCCAGGCCCATCGGATCTGCGGGTAAGGCATCGCTATTTTTGGGTGCACCCAGATTTTTACCCTCGAGGTATTTTTCGGCACGATCTACAATGGAGATCATTTTCTCGTAGCTGGTTTTTGCATCGTGGTCAAAGGTAAACACCCCGTGATTCATCAGGATCATCCCATCGAGATCATCCCAGTTCACTCCCTGCGTCATGAGATAGATGGTACGGGCAAGGATAAACCCTGGCATGACATAGGGTATGATCATCATGTTCGGACCATAGATTTCTTTGATCCGATCCTCTCCCGAAGGTGTGTTGGTGATGGTCACCACCGCGTCGGCGTGCGTATGATCGACAAATGTGTACGGAATGAGACCATGCAAAATCGTCTCGACAGATGGATTGGGAGCGGATGGATTGGTCATGGCCATGCGCTGATTTTTGACCATATCGATGTCCGAAAGCTCTTTCAGCTCTGCCAAGCGCAAAAGTGTTGCTAGCTTTACCGGAGCAAAACCTGCTTCCTCTATGGTGCCGAGGTCCCAGCCACTTCCCTTGACGTAGAGGATATCTTGTTCCTCCCCAAAAATATTCTTCTCGCGAATCTTTACCGACGTATTGCCACCGCCATGCAAGACCAAGTCTTCCTCATGGCCCAATAAGCGAGATGTATAGACCCGTAGTTTTAATAAATCATCGCTGAACGCTGCAGCTTCTGTGTCCTTCCAAGAACTCTCCATATCCTATTTAGTTAATTCGTAATACGAGCTTCATACTCGACTAAAAACTAAGGATACGGTTTTATTTGGAGAAACAATAAAAGCGCTATCGTACGATCACTCGTCTCTGCCCTATGCCACTCGAAGTGTGCATTTTTAATAGGAAAATGCCCTTGCTTTCGATATTAAATTCTTCCGAATGATATTCAGCCAGCTTCTTACCACTGAGATCAAAGAGCTCGCTGCGCCGTATGTATTCATCTGCAGAAACCTGAACAGATCCGAGCGAAGGGTTTGGAAAAACGTGAAACGAAGCATTGCCATCTTCAAACTCGCGGGAACTGGTTGTCTGACATCGAGGGTTGACCACGATGCCTGGCACCACTCTAAACGGCATGGCAGAGTCTTCCTCTAGAAATGTCACATCGGTTGGATCATCGCTCAAGGTGATTTGTTCTCCATTGCAAGGCTCATCCAGAATCGTGTAGCTCAGGCACATCAGTGTATCTCCGAGCGCAAGCGTCCTTCCCTCCAATTTGGTGTCAAACCAAAGAGCAGGCAATTTTCCCTCATCCCTCATGTCCATATTGAGATCGAAGTCAATCGAGCGGTGCATCGCATTTACCTCATCTAGCTGAAAGTGCGAACTATTCCAATCGACTGTGTACGAAATGGAAACCAAATTCGTGAAATTTCTTGCTGTCAAACAGACATCGAGCGAACTCTGACTTTGAGTAAGATCAATTTTTCCAAAATCAATGATCACCGTGTCTTGCTCTGCCTGTAGCGAGACCGAAGACAGCATCGCAAACAAAAACCAACACGCACCCTGCATTACTTTCTTAAACATATTATATTTTTATACTATATGTTATAGCAATTCTGGTGCCAGACTTTCGCCCTCCGGGATGATTGGTCGAAAAAATGCTGATCTCACTGGACTTTGTGGTAACTTTCTCTTGAATTAAAATGCCATCGTCCATGCTACGCTTCATTCTTCTCCCGTTCATCCTGATCCTTGCATCAGCTCTCAATCCCTCCCCATTCCAACCGAAATCCGTGCTGGATGCACTTGCCCAATGGCACTACAGCTTTCCGCAGGAAAAAATATATGTTCAGCAAGACAAGCCCTACTATGCATTGGGTGAGCGGCTGTGGTTTAAGACCTACCTGCTCAATGCAATCGATCATTCATTCATTACTCCAAGTCAGACGGTTTATGTCGAGCTAATCAACGAGGCGAAAGAAGTCGTAGCCCGACGAAATATTCGGATCACCGACGGAGCCGGAGAAGGAGACTTCCTGCTTTCGCCACAGTGGTCAGAAGGACGCTATATGGTGCGGGCATACACCAAGTACTTACTCAACTTTCCTGACCCTCACCTCTACCATAGATCCTTTGAAATTGGTGGGTTGGTAAATGCCGCCGAAGCAACGAAAGAAGTGTCGCAAGAAGCGGCTTTGACCGTTCGGTTTTTTCCGGAAGGGGGTGATCTGGTGTGCGGCCTAAAATCGGCAATTGCCGTCAAGAGCACCACAGACCAAGCAAAACCGGTATCGATCAAGGCCAAGGTATTTGACCAGGAAGACAATTTAATTACGCTTTTTGCAACGAATGATCTCGGCCTCGGGCAATTTACAATCAAACCCGAATGCAGTAAAACGTACCGCATCGAAACCGTCGACCCCCAGCCTCCTCAGTCTTTTGAGTTGCCAGATCATAAAACTTCGGGCCATACGCTCGCTGTACGCAACGCACACCAAGATCAGATTTTTGTCCAGGCATCTTGCTCAGACGATCTGGACCTTACCGATGCCTATGTACTCGGGCACACTCGTGGTGCTGATCCATGGCTTTTTGATGGCCTGGAAGGCAAGACGATGACCTTTAGCATTACTCGATCCGAATTGAAAACTGGGGTAAATCACCTCACGCTCTTCACTGGAAGCAATGCCCCCGTGGCCGAACGATTGATCTTTGCCTACCAGGCTCCCATTGCAGTGGATGCCGTGATGCGCAGCACTAATGTGGGACAACTGCAAAAAGCGGAAGTTGACCTTTCTTTTGCTGAGTGGGAAAATCCTCCAGACAACGTGCAATGCGCCATTTCTGTCTTTGAGGAAGCAATGGGATCACAGTCTGACAATATCTATTCCTCGCTATTTCTCACGTCCGACATTAGAGGTGAGGTAGAAGGTGTAGCGCGGTATTTTAGCGATTTCCAAAATCCCGACTTAAAAGGTCTGGATCTCGTCATGCTCACGCATGGCTGGCGACGATTTAACTGGAACGATGTGCTTACTGCAGCATATCCTGAATTTAATTACATGCCCGAAAATGGATTTTCTTTTGAGGGTAGAACTCGTCGTGGAGGGGAGAAAAGCAAAGCCATTGCCGGCGAAGTCTTTCTCAGCACAATCGGATCTGACTTCCAAATGGTATCTGCTGTTTCAGATTCACTCGGTCGATTTATGTTTCGAGATATGAATCTGACAGACACCACGGGATTGGTATTTCGCGCGCAAAAAGAGACCGAACCAAGCAAGCGAAAAAAAGGCAAGGACAATGGGCCAGTCATTGCCAAGAAAACAATTGGAATAGACATTCCGACCCTCGACTTAATAATGCTTGACTACCCCCTACCTCCTTTTAAAGGCAAACTTTTTGAGCCGCAGTTCAAGCAAGACTATGCAGAGGTATTACGCTACAATCCGGAAGTAGATGAAAACTACAGCAATCTCTGGTCTGTCGATCTGGACGAAGTTGTGATCAGCGACACCAAACTCGATACCGATGTGCAATACCACCAGGAATCCATGCTCTACAGTGAGCCCGACAACAGAGTGATGATCAATGATTTTGCATCTGCACAGTCGTACACCAATATGTTTGATTTTCTGAGGGGCAAGGTGACTGGCATACAAGTCATTGGTACCTTTCCTGAGCGGACCGTCAGAATGCGGGGTACCAATTCGATAAATCTCGACCCCAATGCAAGCTTTCTCCTCGATGGATCACCTGTGTCTGCCGGGTTTCTAAACACCTTTCCGATGGATCGCATTGCATTTATCGACATTATAAAGAGCATGTCAAAATCCACTGCAATGGGCGGAAATCAGAGTGGAATAGTGGCTGTATATACCAAATCCAGCATCGAAGGAGATGCAAGAGAGCGAGTATCTGATATAGTCACGATCGATCATCCAGGATATTATCAATCCCGTGAATTTTATACCCCACAAAACGGGGAGGTAGATCCGAGCAAGCTGAGTTATCGATCCACCCTCCTCTGGGATCCCAATGTGCAATTTCAAAATCAGAAAGCGACGATCGAGTTTTATACCTCCAACCAGAGTGGTAATTACATCCTGGCCATAGAAGGCATCAGCAATCATGGCGAGGTTTTACAAGGGAATGTGATCTTTGCAGTGAACTAGCAGGTTTTATTTGGTTAAGAAATCCCGATATGAGTCGCTCTCACCGATGTTGTATACCATCAACATGGCAGAGTCTTTGGAGTTTTACAGTCTCATCTTAGGCTTTCGCGTCGAATCGTACGATGAGCATCTCGGATGGGCATGTATTGTAAAAGACACGATCCGGATCATGTTTAGCCTCCCCAATGAACAGCGACCTTTCGATCGCCCAGTCTTTACCGGCTCATTTTATTTCTACCCCGACAATGTGGAGCTCCTTTGGCACAAAGTAAAAGATCAGGTACAAATTGCCTACCCCCTGGAGAAGTTTGACTACGGCATGCACGAATTCGGAATTTACGACAACAATGGGTATTTGCTGCAGTTTGGAAAACCTCTTGTCTAGGCGATGCAGAAGTCGATCTAGGACCTGATCAAAATTTTTCCCAAGACCTTGCGATCCGCTACCCATTGCATGGCTTCTATTCCTTTTTCCAGGGGAAACACTTTAGATATTTTCGGGTTTAATTTTCCCTCGCCGATTAATTTCAAAATGTGCACGTGATTATTTCTCGCCTGCTCAGGAAATTGCTCGCAAAATGCACCCCAAAAAACACCCATCAACGAAGCTGATTTAAGCAGTGGAAGATTAAAAGGCAATTTGGGAATCGCCCCCGCAGCAAAACCAACGACAAGATGCCGGCCACCAAACCCCAGCCGACGAAAAACCTGCTCGGAAAAATCCCCGCCAACTGGATCGTAAATCACATCCACTCCTCGTCGGCCATGAATTTCTTTGATTCGATCCGAAAGATTTTGTTCTTGATAATTAATGGTATGCGTGGCACCATATTCTGTTGCAAGCGCCAACTTTTCGGCCGTAGATGCGCAGGCTGTCACCTCTGCACCCATCATGTTCGCAATCTCAACAGCTGCCAATCCCACTCCACCCGCAGCTCCAAGCACTAGCACACGTTCGCCCTCTTTTATGCGAGCGCGGTCTACAAGGGCATGGTAGGATGTGCCGTAGGCAATGGTATAAGCTGCCGCTTGCTCCAGAGAGACTGCCTCCGGAATCGGCAATACATTTTTTGCCAAGAGCGTCATAATTGAGCCAAAGGCCCCGACACGCCCGTACCCCGCTACCCGGTCTCCCACCTGCAAATGTGTGACTCCGGCTCCTACTTGTGCTACGATGCCAGCCATCTCCGATCCGACCACGAATGGCAGCTCTGGCCGGGCCTGGTAGAGTCCCTTCACAATCAGTAGATCCGGAAAATTTACTGCAGCGGCAGCTACGTTGACCACCACTTCTCCCTCTGCGGGAGCACCTACCTCGATCTCCTGCACCGCCAGATCTGCGAGCGAGCCCAACTTGTGGCAGACCAATCCTTTTCCTTTCATGCTACTGAACTTAATGTCTTTTACGATCTTTGCTAACCACTAAATGTAACCAATCTGAATCAAGATTTGAGCCAATGAAGACAATTGCAGAACTACTCCCAGTGATCGACCTGGAGCAAATTGAGGACAATATCTTTCGTGGTCCCAGTCACGACATCGGCTCAGGCCGTGTCTTCGGAGGACAGGTGCTGTCGCAAGCCTTACACGCAGCGATGCTCACAGTCCCCGACGAACGTAAAATGCACTCTATGCATGCCTATTTCATTCTTGCCGGTGATATGGAGGCACCGATCGTTTACGATGTCGACCGTACCAGAGACGGGGGAAGTTTTACGACCCGGCGCGTACGAGCGATCCAGCATGGCCGCGAAATTTTCGTGACGTCGATTTCTTTTCATCGCATCGAAGAGGGTTTATCGCACCAAGTCGAAATGCCAAGTATCACTCCGCCAGACGAATTGCTCTCTGATCAAGACATGCTGCAAAAGTTCGGCGACAATATGCCCGAAAGCATCAAGCGCATGGTGCGCCCGCGACCGATCCTATTCAAACCAACTGATCCGAGCATCTATTTCCGGCAAGAAAAAATAGAGCCACAACAAGATATTTGGTTTAAGGCCAGTGGTGACGTTCCCGCCGATCAGCGGATTCATCGACGTATATTGGCGTACGCTACAGATTACAATTTACTGGCCAGTGCGATCCTCCCCCATCGGGATCAAGTCGGTTTTAAAGATCTGATGATGGCCTCTCTGGATCATGCGCTCTGGATCCATCAGGACATTGCTATCGATAAGTGGTTGCTCTTTCATCTTGACAGTCCGTGGGCAGGAGGTGGAAGAGGCTTTGCGCGGGGCAGCATCTTTACCGAAGATGGAGTATTGGTAGCATCTTTGGTCCAAGAAGGATTAATACGGGTGAGGGATCGATCAAAATAGAGACATGAGGATACAAAGGATTAGGCATCTTCTGAATTTCTCCGTAGCAAGAGGGCTCCTTCGCACTGCGCTCCCATCGCTTCCGCAGTCTAACGCTTTTTTCCTTATCTTTTTCTTGATCTTGTATCAATTTTCCGGGTGGTAATCTCAAAACATAATACTCTTAATGTTTAACAACAAAATTGTAATCGTGTCTAAAAATTGTATTTGCTTAATGGTATTAGCAACAGGAATATTCCTGCTTCTCAGTTCTTGCAAAGATATAAATACAACTTCCTCCAAGTCAAAAGTTGAGCCGAGAGAGATACGGACCGATCATATGTATTTGCAAAGGGCATTTCCAAGAGGGGAGGTTAAAGAAACAGCATTGCAAGAAGCCAAAGTGTGGAAAGAAAAACACCTTGAAGGTGCTAAATTGGGTAAGCGTAGTGTCAATGACATAGCCAGCCTGGTAGGTCCCACCAATGCCGGAGGTCGAGTAGTCGATGTGGAAATTCCTTTTGATCACCCAAACACTTATTATATAGCCGCTGCATCAGGGGGCATCTTCAAGACTGAAGATGGCGGAGCCACTTGGGTAGCTATTTTTGATGACCAAGGCACATTAACTATGGGAGATATAAGTATTTCTAGAAACAATACTAATCTTATCTGGGCAGGAACAGGAGAAGCTGATGCAGGTCACGCTCACTCAGGTAATGGCGTATATAAATCGGTAAATGGGGGTGTTACATGGGAATCTAAGGGTTTGTTAGATGTAGGAACAGTGGGTAAAGTACTGATAGATCCAAATGATGACAATACAGTTTTTGTGGCCGCTATGGGACCAGTGTACAGAAATTCAGAAAACAAAGGAATCTATCGGTCTAAAGATGGTGGAAATAATTGGACCAAAGTTTTATACATTAATGATGCCACAGGCGGTATTGATATAGCAATGCACCCTAGTAATAGTAATATTATTTATGCCTCTATGTGGCAGCGGGAATTTACAGAAGATAACCGTAGTTATGGAGGGCCTAACTCTGGAATTTATCGTTCTGTAGATGGTGGGAATACTTGGGAGGAATTAGATAACGAACTGTCGACTTCAAACACCATTTCTAGGATTAAATTAGAGATAGCACCTTCTAATCCCAATGTTATATATGCACTATATATTAATGCAGCTGGTAATATTGATGGATTTTACGCTAGTAATAATGGAGGCGATAATTGGGAACAAGGAAACACCAACATTATGGTGAGTGCAGGATTTAACGAATATTTTGGTGATATATACATTGATCCTACTGATGAAAGTGTTTTATACAATATGGGCTTTTGGGTATACAAGAGCACTAATGGTGGCCAATCGTGGACGCAGATTTTCGATGGGGTTCATGCAGATCAACAATCCTTTGCATTTAATCCCATAAATCCTAGTCAAATAATTATAGGGAATGATGGTGGAGTATACAAAAGTGATGATGGTGGTACCAACTTCGAAAAAATAAATAATCTCCCAATTACTCAATTCTACAGATTGCATGTCAATGTAAATGGTAGTAACATATTATATGGTGGAGCACAGGACAATGGTTCTTGGAGGTCAGTAACATCTGACGGTATTGACAATTGGGAGAAGATTAACGATGGTGATGGGATGCAGCCTTTGGCGAATTCTATTGATGACTCTTATTGGTTTAGCTCTACACAAGGTGGTCAGTTTTATAGAGGGGGCACATTGGGTTCATCTTCGGGGTTTGTTGAGGTAACTCCTACTATCGGGGCAGATGAGAGAAATAATTGGGACACACCGGTAGCACTTGATCCCAGCGATGCCGAAACGCTATATTATGGCACTAATAAGCTGCATAAGACCACTGATGCAGGTGATACTTGGACCCTTATAAGTCCTGACTTGAGCAATGGTCCAGGGTCGGGTAGTTCGACATTCGGAACGATGACGACGATAGATGTATCTACCATAGATAACGATATTATCTATGCTGGACTGGACGATGGTAATATATGGATGACTGAAAACGGAGGAACAGATTGGACGAAAATTTCTGACGATCTTCCTGTCAGATGGGTAACTAAAGTATACTCAGATCGAGAAAATTCTAATAAGGTCTATGCAACCTTTTCAGGTTATCGATACGGAGAAGATAATGGCAACATCTATGTAAGCGAGGATCGAGGTCAAAACTGGACAGCCCTAGGAGCCACCTTGCCTGATATTCCCATCAATGATGTGGTCACAGATAATGAAGGCAATATCATATTAGGAACAGATGCAGGACCTTTTATATCTACGAATCAAGGTGAAACTTGGGAAACCCTGGGGATAAATCTCCCTTCTGTCATCGTAACAGACTTGCAAATAGATGATGAGAATAACACTTTATATTTGGCGACGTATGGTAGATCAATGTACAAGATTGACCTCTCATCAGTAGTATCCAATAATGAAGAGTTCGCTAGTAGTGGTGATCAATTTACAATTGCTCCAAACCCGGCAAGCACCTATGCTATAATTACTTTACCAAAAACTGCACAGCAAATTTCGGCGATTGTATATAATTCATTTGGCGAAGTTATTATCCAAAACTCTTACAGCAATTCACAATCTTTTAATCTGTCAGTTTCGAATTTGGCAAGCGGGACTTACTTTTTGCGTATAGAAACTGAGTCTGCCAGGTCTATTCAAAAGTTAGTCGTACTGTAGATTCCTATTATAGCTAATTACATTCAATTTCTGTGCAAACTAAGGAACTATTTTTTCCAATCGGTCAGGATGGCATAGAGCGAGAAAAATCGGTTGAGCCTCGACTCTCCTTCCTACTTTCCCTTTGCCTACTGATCGCCTGCGGCCCAGGTGATCCAAAAAATCTACCGGATATTCGCATCATCAACGTAAATATCATTGACTCTGAGATCGGTCTGATCAAGAATCAAACGGTAGTGATCGATGATCAGATGATTATTCAGGTTGGTGATGCCACGGAGATGACTAAGGTGGACGCAAACAAAACAGTCGATGGGACCGGCAAATATCTCATGCCCGGGCTTTGGGATGCACATGTTCATTTTGCCTACATCGAAGAGTTGGCACCAAGTATGTTTAATTTATTTCTGGCCTACGGCATCACGAGCGTGCGCGATACAGGTGGCAAAATCGATTTTGTACGGAAGTGGAAAAATATGGCCCAAGCCGATCCAACAGCGGCTCCACGTATCATGATTGCAGGCCCTCTACTGGATGGTCTGCCAAATGTATATGATGGTAGCAGCGCAATGGTACCCGAACTCTCGGTTGGGCTTGGCACTGTCGAGGATGTCGAGCATCAAGTCGCCATGCTTGATAGTCTGGAAGTTGATCTGCTGAAGGCGTACGAAATGCTCACCCCCGAACAATTTGAACGTGTGGCTGAGATGGGCAAAAACCGAGGCCTCAAGGTGACAGGCCATGTGCCACTAAGCATGAGTGTGATTGCCGCATCTGATGCAGGACTGAGCAGTCTAGAACATATGCGGAATCTCGAACTCGCATGCGCCGGCAATGCCGACCAACTCCTGGAGCAACGGCGTACGCTCCTGAATCAGGGGAAAAATGATCCCGGAGGTGTTCTCCGTTCACGGATCCACAGTGCTCAACGTCAAAATGCCGTAGAAAACTATGATGATCTAGTAGCCGATCAAGTGCTTGCGGTCCTGGCAAAAAATGAGACCTGGCAGATCCCCACGCTCGCACTAAATCTAGCAAGCACCGATCGACAATTCATGCGGGAAGACTTTCGCGAAAGCTTTGCCTATCTACCCGATTCGATCGAGTCTGCGTGGCGCAACAATTCACGTACGTTTGCTGAATCAGAAATACCTGACTTTCAACAAACCTATCGCGAGTGGAAATTAAATATGGTCAAGAAAATACATGACGCTAAAATCCCGATGATGGCTGGCACAGATTGTCCCATCTTTTTTCTCACTCCCGGCAGAAGTCTTCATCTCGAACTGGAGTCGCTGGTCGAGGCAGGCCTCACACCTCTGGAGGCAATTCAGACGGCCACTCAGCGACCGGCAGAATATTTTGATATTGATGATAAATTGGGATTTATTAAAACCGGGATGGAAGCAGATCTACTCTTACTTGATGCCAATCCGCTCGAGGATATTAAAAATACCATGAAGATCAATTCGGTCTTTCGAGCTGGGAGACATTATGATCGCAATGCACTGGATGGGTTGTTGGAGTGACATGTGCCCACAAACGAAGGGACACTCAGAACGTCAGTCACACCCAATCAGCCCAACACCTCCTCCTTAAACGTATCTACCGTCAGCGACTGCTCATCGATCAGCACCTCAGCCAGCGAAGTCATCTTGGACAATTCGTACTTGAAATAAAATCGCATCGTGTGGATCTTACTCTCATAAAAATCAGTGCCAAAAGATCCTTCACCAGAGAGCAGGGCTTGCTTGGCAGTGCTGGCCATCTTGAGCCACTGCCAACCAATCACAAACGTGCTGAAGAACTCGAGGTACACCGTGGCGTCAGCAAGGAAGTGATCATATTGGCCGGCTCCGGCATAGCGCAATAATTTTTCGGTGGTTTCTGCAACTTGTTGCATGCGCTGGGCCAACTCTGTGGCAGACTTTTGGAGCTCGAGCGTCTTGGCAATTTCGATGGTCTTGCTTACTTCCTGAGCAAACAATTGCATCGCCGCACCATTGTGCATGGGCACCTTACGGCCCAATAAATCAAGTGCCTGGATACCGGTCGTACCTTCATAAATCGAGGTGATGCGGATATCCCGATAATATTGCTGCAGAATAAAATCTTCGGTAAATCCGTAACCCCCCAATATTTGCAAGCCGTTGTCGATGCTCACCTTGCCCATTTCAGATGGATAACTCTTGACGATCGGTGTCAATAACTCGAGCAATAAATGAGCTTGCTCCGATGCTTCGCCTTCTGCAACGGTATGGAGGTCGGATAATTTACTGGCTTCCAAAATAAGAGCCAGCGAACCTTCGACGACCGATTTCTGCAACAGCAACATCCGGCGCACATCCGGATGCTCAATAATTAGTACAGGGTCAGAACTCACATCCTTCACCCCTTCGTTGTTTATTTTTCTACCCTGTGGTCGTTCTTTGGCATATTGCAGTGACGCATAATAGGCGGCTGTTGCCATCGACGCGGCGGCACACCCCACTGAGATGCGGGCCTCGTTCATCATGCGAAACATGTATTTCAATCCCTGGTTTGGTTGCCCAACCAGCCATCCCTGGCAATTCTCATTTTCGCCATACACCAAATGAGTTGTGCAATATCCCTTCTGACCCATCTTGGGAAAATCGGCAGCGGTGATCACGTCGTTTGATTCGAGTGAGCCATCTTCCTTAATTCTGTTCTTAGGTACGACAAATAAAGATATGCCCTTGGTGCCGGCTGGGGCACCCTTGATCCGCGCCAAGGTGAGATGAATAAAATTATCACAGAATTGGTGGTCGCCTCCCGAGATAAATATTTTCTGTCCAGAAATCTTGTAGGTGCCATCGTCTTGCGGGATCGCCTCCGTGGTTAGATCACTGAGCGAGCTACCGGCATTGGGCTCCGTAAGGGCCATGGTACCACCCCACTCTCCTGCGATCATCTTCGGAATATATTTTTCCTTGAGTTCATCTGAGCCATAGACCCGAATCAAATTTGCTGCACCCGTAGTAAGGCCACCGTAACCAGTTGCATGATTATTGGCACAATCCAAAATGTGCACCAGCGCATAATTGTACAGCATGGGCAACTGCATTCCACCCAGCTCGTATTCAAACCCGGATCCAATCAAACCCAACTCCGCTCCTTTGGCAATTATTTTTTCGATTTGCGGATGAACCAACACTCCCCCATCAGCAAAATGGGCTGGCTTCTCGTCCATCTCCTTAAAGTATGGGTATAGCTCTTTGTCGGCAAAGGCCTTAACCGAGTCGATTAAAATATCTACTGAGTCTCGGTCGTAATCCGCAAAGCGCTCGTATTGATTTAATGTATCACCTTCCAATACCTCGTAAAGCACGAATCTCAAGGTGTCTAAGTTCATGTACCGATCTGCCATCTCCCGCTTTTTTTTGTAAGATCGAAAAATTGACCGAGAGTCAAAGAATATTTCTTACCTCGCCAGGCCCCCATCAATGGAGAGGCAAAGTCCCGTAGAAAACGAGCTCTGATCAGAGGCCAGAAAACCAATCGCGTTGGCAATCTCATCTGGTCGTGCAAGTCGGCTCATGGGTATCGCACGTTCTAGCTTTTCCTTAATGCCAGCACTTCCCTGCGTTAGGTCGCTTACCATTTGGGTATCGGTATAGCACGGACAGACAGCATTGATGCGGATATTTTTACGGGCGTACTCATGTGCGGCAGTTTTGGTCAGCCCGATCACGGCGTGCTTACTTGCCACGTAGGCACTGCTCTTTACCTGCGGAAGTTTGCCAGCCATTGAGGCGACATTAACAATCACTCCTCCGTTTTCTTGATTGAGCATAATGCGCAACTCTTCTTGCATGCAGTGGAAGACCGCATCGATATTTATTGCCATGACTGATCGCCAGGACGCGTGATCGTATTCATGGGTCAAGGACCAGTCACCCCCGACACCCGCATTATTTACGGCAATATCTAATTGCCCATGTTCGCCTTGAATTTCTTGAAACAACTGTTGAATCTGATTGAGATCTGAGACGTCGGTCGCATGAAAATATGCTCGATGTCCATTGGACGTCAATTGCTGCTGAGCAGCCAGACCGGCGTTTTCATTTATATCGGCCAAGACCACAACTGCCCCCCTTTGTGCCATCAGCTCTGCTGTCGCCAATCCAATACCTGCTCCCCCACCAGTGATCAGGCATATCTTATCCTGCAAGTCAGAGTGCATTAGTATCCTTGATAAATTCGATGGTAAGCAATGTGCCCACCATTTTATCGTCGTTGCCTTCAAATGAGAGATAGAGCTCCTGCATGCCACTCACGGAGATGGGTAATTCAAATTCCTTGAGACCTACATTTCCAGGGCCCATTTCTATCTTAATCTCACCCATTAGCTCACCCGTTGCACTTCCGGCATTTGCACGGATCGTTCCACCGGCACTGAAACCAGGAACCAGAAACATTCTGAGCTTTATGGCCCCGACGCCCGTAAAATCAAGTGGCTCATAGCCAACCCAACCCTGGTTCATCCCCAGTACGACACTCATTCCTTCGTCTTCCGCAGGAAATCCCATCCCTGTCAATTGCTCTTCACTCGGCGTGATTTTATCGGCTACGTCGTTTGAAGTAAAATCGGCAGCAGAGATGCGTGGATGGCGCAAGCTTGCTACCTCCTGTACTGTGATCGGTTCTACCCCATCTGCACCACGATCGGTGTAACTGGTCATCAATACGTAAGAGCCCTCAGGATTTTCCTTGTCAGGTTGAAACGCATAGGTACCCGACAGCGGAATACGTTCTTTTTCGGTGGCCTCAGAAATCGACAGGATGTACTGGGTCATTTTCTCGGCTTCTTCTTTGCTCAGCTGCGGGTGTGCGGCCATCGCCTGATCGCCCCATACTCCACCGCCTCCATTGAGGATCTTGTCAGCAAGGTAATCGACGGCTGTGCTCTGATCGCGGTATTTTTCCGCAACATCCAGATAACTGGGCCCCACTGATTTTTCGTTGCTAAGGTGGCAGGCGCGACAATCGCTCCCATTGATCAATTCTTTTCCCGCCAGGAATCGTGAATTTTCTGCGAGTGCTTGATGGCCAAGAGAAATCAAATTAATGTCTTTGCCTTGCGGCAGATAATCAATGCTCAGAGCGAGTGCTTCCTCATTAATGCCCGAACCTATTTTGCCATCCTCGTGATCTGAGATCTGCACCTCATACTCCAAGTCTTCACCAGGCCAGTAAAAGCTCTTGTTCCCTTCAAAAGCAATCGAAAGTTCTGGTGGCGCATTGCCGGCACCAATCGTCATCGTCGACTCGCCAGACTCTCCATCGCTGTCTGTGACAATGAGTCTCACATCATAATTTCCCGGCTCTATATATGTATGGCTTGGTGATGCTTCTTTGCTGGTACTTCCATCACCAAAATCCCAGTGATAGGTGAGATTATCCCCATCGGGATCTTCGGTGCCTTCGCTGGAAAAAGCAACTTCAAACGGAACTGCACCCGCACTATTGGGAGCAGTAAGCTGCGGCATGGGCATTCGGTTGCCTGCATTGTACGTAATATGCACCAACCTCGCATCCTTGTTTTTACTAAACCACGCTGTGCCATATTCGAGCATGTAAAAATCACCATTGGGCCCCATAATAATATCATTGGGATTGCTGAATTTATGACTGGGCATAAATCGCTCCATCGAAACAAAGTCCCCTTGCTCGTTCATTGTGACAGCCATAATCCAGCCCCGCATCCAATCGTAAGTAAATAATTTTCCATCGTAATATTCGGGAAATCGACCTGCATCTTCCGGATAATTTTTCATGTGATAGACCGGCCCCGCCATCGCGTTTCTTCCACCAGTACCTACGAGTGGAAACTCTTCTGATTCGGCATAGGGATAATAAATAAAGGCGGGATTCGCAGGTGGTAATTCTTTGGCACCCGTATTGTTGGGCGAATTATTTATTGGTTTTTCTGGGTCATGTGCTTTGAGCGATGTTTTTAAAGCAAAATCGTATTCGTAGTAGGGTTTATTATCGGCAATAAAATATGGCCAGCCGAAAAATCCAGCAGTGCGTGCCTGATTTACCTCGTCGTGACCTCGAGCACCTCTGCGCAGAGAATCTTTTCCGGCATCCGGACCGACATCGCCCCAGTAGAGAAAACCCGTTTCAGAATCGATGGAAATCCGATAAGGATTGCGACATCCCATGGCGAAAATCTCAGGTCGGCCAATCGAACCATCTTTGGGAAAAAGATTGCCATCGGGAATGGTATACGTGCCGTCCGCTTGCGGCGTGATGCGACCTACCCCACCGCGCAGGTCCATCGTATTGGCCGATGACTTTTGGGCGTCCCAAGGACTGCGACCTGGCTGCTCGTCGCTGGGAGAGTAGCCATCTGAATCGAAGGGATTGGTGTCATCTCCTGCCGAAAACCACAGGTTTCCCGCAGGGCCAAATTCGAGTGATCCACCAGAATGACAGCACTCATCGCGCTGCGTGACAATTTCCAAAAGTACTTTCTCGGAATCTCGATTTAATTTATCGTCCTGAAAAACAAACCGAGATACATGTTGCTTTGGTTCGTCACCGAGTGGTGAATAAAATAAATAGATCCATTTATTCTCGGCAAAATTGGGATCGAGAGCCATGCCCAATAATCCGTCTTCAAATTCTGTGTGAATGTCCAGGTGATCTACCGTAGCTATTTCGTCGCTTTGCGGATCGTAAATTTTAATATCTCCCTTACGCTCTACGAAAATGAGCCGACCATCGGGGAGCATGTCTAACTCCATCGGCTCATCAAGATTGTTCGCAAGCACGACTTTTTCAAAACGATTTTCTGCTGGCACAACTCCTGCTTGGGAATAGTCTACGCTCTTGCCATCGCCAGCTGCCCACTGCAAACCACCCCAAAGATGCTGCACAAATTCTGGCTCTGAAAAGGACTCGCGGGTATGGCCCCCTCCGGTATACCAAGCGCGCCCTCCATCAAATTCCTTGTACCAGGCGATGGGATGGGGGTCGCCAGTGGTACCCCCTTCGTAAGAGTCTTCATCCAGATTGAGCAGGATGCCATTATCTGCCTGAATGTCTTTGTAATCATACCATTCATCGGTGCGAGGCCAGCGTGCCGGCAAGTGCGCAGTCGAAATATGCGTGGAGTCCCACCTTTCTACCTCTGCATCACGCACATTGGGATCGTTGGGGTGGCCATTAAAATAGGCACCGACCAGCTGCCCATACCAGGGCCAGTCATACTCCGTATCTGCAGCAGCATGCACTCCGACATAGCCACCACCCGCTTGAATAAAACGCTGCATTTCAAGTTGCTGAGCATCGTTCAGGACATCCCCGCTCGTATTCATGAAGAGAATGACGTCGTAGTACTTGAGGTTTTTCTCCTGAAAGTGTTTGGCATTTTCAGTCGCGTAGTAGCTAAAATCGTGTTCTAAAGAGAGCTGTTCCAACAAAGCGATTCCATCCTCGATGGACTCATGGCGAAATCCTTCGGTCTTTGAAAAGACCAAAACATTGAGTCCTTCGGTGGCCCTATTGGGTGAGTCACAAGCGGTGGTAGAAAGCACCACGAGGGCGGTGAGCAGTAGTGAAAATTTATACATTTTTTGTGCTAAGATTACTAGTATACGACAAATCAACCCATCTGAATCAATTCCGGCGTCGAAAACTTGTTCGCAATATAAGTCATCTAGCCCAGCCTCAGGCATGGGGGCTTGACTGCCCAGACACGTTTTAAGCTCTTTGGCGAAATTGAGAGATACGTTTTAGGTAATTTCTCAACTCAATTTTCACCACCGGAAATAAAATCAACAATCCAGTAAGGTTTGGAAAGACCAATGCCAATATCATGGCATCGGAAAATTTAATCACCGCTTCCAGGGTAATCGCCGACCCCAGAATGGTAAACGTGAGGAATATTATTTCAAATGCAGTTTCACTTCGTAGACTACGACCGAGCAAAAAGGTCCAGGATTGCAAGCCGTACTATGACCACGAAATTATGGTGGAAAAAGCAAAGAGCACCACGGCAATCGAAAGTACATATGAAGATCCCGGTATGGTTGATTCGAAAGCAAGTGAGGTGAGGTTCACCCCTCCTATTTGATCACCGGTGGCAGCAATCGTGACATGATCACTCACCAATTGGCCATAGGCAAAAGCACCCTGCGAATTGAAGAAGACCAACTCAACCCCACCAGAAAGACTCCAGCATAAAATGGATAGGGCGAAAAATACTTGTCCCAGATCCTTCTGCTTGCGACCGATGTGGTACCATATGGTCATTAGACCCAGAAATGCAAAAAGGCACACCATCAGCTGCCACCAGCCATAAAATTGCAAGAGTTCGGTTGTACTTTTCCCTGCACACAATCTTAGCAATATTTTTCTTCAGCCAAAATCCGTAACTTACGATTTAGTGGAAATTATGAACATGCTGCCCAGCCTGGAGGTTCGTACGGATCAACGTGTAATATTTCCGATGAAGTGGGACAGTTCTGTAACCATGCGAAAAAATTGCCGTCTGACTAATAGCCGCACACCTTAAAC
>Ga0114956_1001020_pt1 | contig 21757 bp, 19 predicted proteins | sample MaitaG_FD_87304 | JGI IMG/M metagenome (GOLD analysis project Ga0114956, IMG submission 87304) | Marine algal microbial communities from Maine, USA - Maine_Asex2 metaG | ecosystem: Host-associated > Algae > Red algae > Unclassified | place: Maine, USA | collected 2015-01-05
GGTGAACGTAGTAAGTGGAGCGAACTTCATGATGGACAACTGGCAGATTTTTTTGATGGAGAAAGTTTAGATATTGGTGGAAGGAAACTCTTAGAAGAGCATCAAGCTTTAACGGCGGATGAACTAGCCAGACTGCTAGATACCGAACCGGGGATGGCAGCGGGTGTCTACGTTGCTGCTGCGGCAGCGTGTCTAAGTGCTGGCCCATTAGCAGCACCAGCAGCGGACTATTTTTTGAGTGAAGCTAAGTCTCATATCCATGGAGGAGTTGATGCATCTGCTCCGAGTCGAGGATATAAAGCCGCTACTGGCCCCGATAGTTCAGCAGTAGATCCAAATCTGAGACCGCCAAGGTCAATCACTTAGATGTCAGAGCAGAACTTACCCCTATTCTCGAAGAAGGAGAATCTATGCGGTTCGGCCAAATACAGTGCAGTTTAGACAACTCAATATTGACTTGCAAACACGACGAGTATGACTTTAATGGAATTTCAATGGATGACAAAAACCAAGTACTGGTTTATAACTAACTATTGAAATAGTATTTCTAACCCAAGTAAATTATGGGGAAGGGGTTCGGACTGTTCATCTGTCATTAATTGGATTGGTTTTAGTTGCACTCTTGCCTATTCTTGAGTGGGGTCAATTTTAGATTATGTCTTATCGAAAACTTTTACTTTTTGGAAACTCTAGTTCTGGTAAATCAACCTTGGCAAAAAAATTGGCTTCGTTAGAGAATTTAGCTCACCTTGACCTAGATTCTCTAGCATGGCTACGAACGCAACCACCCACAAGGCAATGCGTTGAAGTTTCAACGTCACAAATAATAGACTTTATAGAGACCCACAATGGGTGGGTGATCGAAGGCTGCTACACCGACTTACTTAGAGTAGCTGAACCATCCTCAACCGAAATTGTGTATTTAAACATTCCGGTAGAAGAGTGTGTAACTAATGCCAGAATGAGGGCGTGGGAGCCACACAAATACGAATCAAAAGAAGCTCAAGATAAGAACCTGGACATGTTAATAGATTGGATAAAACAATACCCGACCAAAAACGGAACGATCTCAGAACAAGCACATACCGATTTTTATAATAAGTACACCGGCAAGAAAACTAAGATTCAAGATCTAGAAACAGCTTTAGAGGTTAATGCATCAGACCCAAAACTCGGGTAAGTGAATTAGTTAGTGTACAAGTATTGTAGAATCTGAACTAGCTTAGATGCATACAGGATCAGGAGAATAGTTTGATTGACAGTTCTAATCTAAACCAAACGCAGGTCTTTAAGCCTTCCGCAGAATTTAGATCACAAGCAAACATTAGTGACGAATCTATCTACAAAGAAGCTGAATCAGATTTTGAATCTTTTTGGGCAAGGCAAGCTCGAGAACTTCTAACGTGGTCTAAAGACTTTACTCAAACCTTAAAATGGGAATCACCCGATGCTGAATGGTTCGCTGATGGTCAACTCAACGCTTCTTATAATTGTTTAGATAGACATATCGAATCGGGGCTGGGAGATCGAGTTGCTTATTATTGGGAAGGTGAGCCCGGAGATACTAAGACCATCACCTATAACGATTTGTTTGAACAGGTCTGTAAGTTTGCCAATGTTCTAAAAAGCTTCGGCCTTGAAAAAGGCGATAGCGTCGCCATCTATCTTCCAATGATTCCAGAACTTCCCATAGCTATGCTTGCGTGTGCACGCATAGGTGTAGTTCACTCGGTTATTTTTGGAGGCTTTTCAGCAGATGCTATTATCGACCGCTGTGAAGATGCTCAAGCAAAACTTATTGTCACAGCCGATGGTGGTTTTAGAAAAGGTAAAGCCTCAGCATTGAAACCTACAATCGATGATGCTCTAAATAGGGGAGCAGACACTGTTGAGCAAGTCATCGTTGTGAATCGTTGTGAACTTAATCCTGCAATGGTTGAAGGACGCGATCATCGGTGGGACGAGCTGATGGAGAAAGTGTCAAAGGATTGCCCAGCTGAGCCAATGGATGCTGAACAGTTGTTGTATTTGCTTTATACCTCAGGTACAACAGCTAAACCTAAAGGGATAATGCATACAACAGGTGGCTACCTTACTCAAGCTGCGTTCACCCATAAATATGTGTTTGATATTAAACCTGAATCTGATATTTATTGGTGTGCAGCTGATATTGGTTGGGTCACCGGCCATAGTTACATTGTGTATGGTCCGTTGCTCAACGGATGCACTTCAGTCATGTATGAAGGTGCGCCCACAACTCCTACCGAAGATAGATTCTGGGATATTATAGAAAAATATAAGATCACTCAGCTCTATACAGCACCCACAGCGATCCGCATGTTTATGAAATGTGGTGAAGCTGAACCACAAAAACATGATCTATCTTCTCTACGTGTTTTAGGGTCAGTTGGTGAACCTATAAACCCAGAAGCTTGGTTGTGGTATCACAAATACATTGGGAATGAGTCAACTCCGATAGTTGACACTTGGTGGCAGACTGAAACTGGGGCGAACATGATTACACCTTTGCCCGGATTGGCTAATACGAAACCTGGTTCAGCGTGCAAAGAAATACCTGGAGTGTTCGCAGAAGTTGTAACTGAAGATGGGCGGCCGGCCAAGCAAGGTGAAGAAGGGTTGCTTGTTTTTACTAAACCGTGGCCGTCAATGCTTCGAGGGATTTGGAATGATCGTCAAAGATATCAAGACACCTACTGGTCACGATTTCCTGGTAAGTATTTTTCAGGAGACGCTGCAAAAATTGATGAAGACGGCTACATCTGGCTTTTAGGAAGAGTTGATGATGTCATGAACATTTCAGGACATCGCATAAGCACTGCTGAAGTTGAATCAGCGCTTGTAGAACACCCGGCTGTTGTAGAGGCAGCGGTAGTTGGGGCAGATGATGAACTTACCGGCCAGGCCATTGTGGCGTACACAATTTTAAAACAGAGTAGCGATGACGAGGCTTTGCTAGCTCAAACTCTTAGAGAGCATGTTGGCCAAAAGCTAGGAAAAATAGCGAGACCTAAATCAGTTGTGATAGTCCCTGAGCTACCCAAAACAAGGTCGGGTAAGATCATGAGGCGGATCTTAAAGAAACTAGCTAATAACCAAGAAACAGGGGATACAACGACGTTAGAAGATCCTACTATCGTGGAAGTTATCAAATCAAAGCTTTAGAATGCGCTTAGTCGTCTTGGAGAATATATGTCGTATAAGAATTTTATTTTTGGTTTAGTAATTATTTTAGGCGTAAGTGCATGTGGATCAGATAATTCTGAAACTGTTTCAAATTCGACAGTTGCACCTGCCCAAGAACAAAATACAACTAGCTATGACAGTTGTATAGAAGTCGAAGGTTTGCAACGTTGTTGGAACTTACAGACTCCTGAAGTGGCTTCAGATGTAGATCAACCATTAGTAATTGACTTACACGGGTTTACTAGTAGCCCAGTAAGACAAAAAGAGATATCTGGTTTCGCTGAACTTGGTGAAACCGAAGGCTTTATTGTTGCATGGCCAAAAGGTATTTCAACTTCTTGGAACGCTGGTCAAGCTTGTTGCGGAGTTGCGGTAAAGAGCGATATAGATGATGTGGCATTTCTATCTGAAATGATTGACAAACTTGTAAAAGATCAGACAGTAGATTCGAAACGAATTTATTTAACTGGGCTTTCAAATGGCTGTGCAATGTCTCAACGACTAGCATCTGAACTTAGTAATAAAGTTACAGCAGTTGCATGTATGGCGCATTTTCTATTGACAGATATTTCTCCGGATTATAAAGCAATTCCAATAATGCAGTTACATGGTACATCTGATGACATTGTTCCTTATTCAGAAGCTGATGATAATTTTCAAAACTGGGTTTCAATAAATGGTTGTGAGGGTTTTGCGGTTACAAAAGAAGGCAGTAGCAATAAAATAACTTCAAAATATACTCAATGCGATAACGATTCTGAGGTTGTATTTATCACAATCAAAGAAGGCGGTCATGGCCTTTACAAAGACTTAGCTACAGATGTTGACACAACTCTAACAGCATGGAATTTCTTAAAAGAGCACACTAAGAAATAGGTAGAAATATTGTGATGAATGTGGCCAATGCTTAGTTTAATTATTTAAACGAGTCCGTAACCCAATCTTGCATTGCTGAAAATACAGTCACAATACAAGAACTCACAACAAAGGGTAATAGTAAGAACAATGGGTATCCCGAAATTCCCAAGATACTTAAACAAAAAAATCCTAGGCCCAAGATAAGTAGTATAAAAATTCCTATAGTTGTTCCGTAAAATCTTATCCACTTATTCTTGGCCGTAAATAACAATGAACCAAGAAAGACTGTAGCAAATATATTTATTCCTAGGCCCATCTTATATACAAACCCATATAAGCCTGTGGGATCTTCTGTATCAAAGTCGACAGTAAGACCACTGTAAATTAAGAAAATAAGAGCTAGCACGAATAGAATCATTGAAAAATAAACAGAAAAAAGCCATATATTATAATGGATAGTTTTTTTGAAAAATTTCATATACATTCCGCCTAAACAAATTATACAGTAGCGATTTTGTTGCCGGCATAGTTCATAACGAATGCTCCACAGATCATAATTAGTCCGATTGTTAACCAGCCAATCTGGTAGCTATAGTTTTCAACTAAAAAACCCATAAGTGTGGGTCCAAAAAATACTCCAAAATAGACTCCGGTTTGTGTTATTCCAGTGGCAGCACTTGCTGCTTCAATATTTGCTTTAACGACACCAATATTAAAAAGGGCCGGCCAAGACCACCCTAAACCTATTGCCACAACTCCAGCAACAATATGTATCCCCGAAATCCTTGGTCCTAACAAGACTGTACCAATACCGCCTAAGAAAAGAAGTAGCCCAGCAACTCTTAGAGGCCTTAAATTTGGGTACTTGTCGGCGGCCCATCCAGAACTTAACCTGACACAAATCCCTACGAACGCAGACAAACTAAGAAGCAGCCCTGCAGATTTAGGGCTAATGCCTGTATCTTCAGCAGAGCTTGTTAACCAGCTCGTCAGGGTTCCGCTTCCGGTTGAAGCCATAGCGCCGCCAACAGCAGCGAGCACCAGATACGACTTTTTACTTGACATCTTGCCTGGCGGGTTCTTCGACGCTATAGATTCTGATGAATCTTGTAAAAAATATATGTTAATCCATGCAATGGTAGCTATACACCCAGCGGCTACGTATGCCCATTGCCAGCCGATGGTTAGAGCAAACGCAGGTACCGCTAAGCCTCCAAGCATAGCGCCGGCCGGCATGCCCGATTGTTTAGCCGACATTGCAAAGCCAAGTTTTTCTTTACTAATAGATTTACTAAATAATTTGTTAACAGCTGGTTGGTTCGTAGCGTTTGCTAATCCAGCTATCGATAACGCAAATATAAATGCTAAGCCAGAACGAGCTATCGAAGCGAGAAACAAATTTACAACAATTGTAATGGATAAGCCTAAAAGAATAGATTTTCTAGCCCCGAACGTTTCAACAAATTTGCTTAAAAAAACTGATCCAGTCATTGCTCCGATGAAGAAGCAACCTGTTAATATTCCAAAATATTGATCACCTATCCCTAGATCCGTCTTTAAAGTATTGCCTAACGCTCCGGCTAAAAACGTTGGATAGATACTAGAAATAGTTGTCAATACTCCGGCAACTATATATCTAGAATTTTTATAGTGTTCTGTTTGCACAATTCAGCGTAGCCAAAATTCACACTAAATATTTTCAAATGTTTGTGACAGAAATCTACTTTTAGTTACCTGTCTTTGTAGTTGCAAAATTGCAGCGGAAACATATCTCGAGAAAGGGAATATCTTGCTGAGATACAAAAAACATATGCTGAAACTAATACTAGTTTCTTTTATAACTATTCTAAGTTCTGGATTTATAACAAGCCCAGCTAATGCAACTGGGGTAGAGCCAGAGACGGAGGAATGTTATAGAGGGGAAAAATTGGGATCGTTCAAAGCAGCGGCACAGAATACAATCGGAACAACTACCTTAATTGGATTATGGTGTTTTGTTGGAAAAACTGTAACTCAGGCAGAACTGCTTGATGGCTGGGCAGAAACGTCAACTCCTTTCTGGAGCGTTGATTATTCTCAATCTGATGATAAAGATTCTGGCATTGTTGATAATGAAGCACGTATCTGGCAACGGTTCCATTTCCATCTTCTAGTTGGGACTACTTGGTTAAATTTTACTCAGACAGAAATTGGATGTAGCCGAATAATTGGGCGATCATCCGGAGATCTAATTGAAACGGATACACGATGCTCAATATATTAAAAAGCCTAACAATCTGTTTAATTGTTTTTGGAGCTGGTTGTTCACAAAACAATACTGAAACATCAGATAATAAGTTGGAAGATCTAAGCAGTGGGTCGAAGGTTGACTATCAAACCTGGCCACTTGCACAGGTAGGCGAGTCAGTGCGTGAATGTGACGATAAATATAATACAATCACTTCCTTATTTTATGTGCCTAGTTCAACTATGGCCGAACAATCTGGCTATGGCTATTCTGACAATCAAATAAATAGAATGAATAATAACAATTCAAGAATATCAAATGACCTGGACTGCTCGAAGGTGGCTGAAAAGTTAAGTGCATTTTCAAAAATGAAAATTTTGTTACTAAAACAAGATTCAACTTCTGAAATTTATAGCAATTGGTCACAGTGCATGTCTGAGTCTGGGTTTTCGGATATTTCGAATCCTACAGAACGTGGCTTTCATCTTTCAAGAAAAATGTATCCACCTCTAAATGGGAAGATGGAACCAATCACTAAGGCCATTGCCAGAGCTGAAGAGATTAAAGACTATGAGATCCAAATGGCTCAAGCAGATTTAGCATGTCAAAGTACGGAGCTAGCTCCTGTACAAGACAAACTAATTGCTGACCAAGTCTCATTGATCGAGTCAGCCCCTAGCGATATTACCGATTTGCTGAGAAATTGATCTCATGGAATCGAAGACCTGGCCACTAACCCGATACGCGCTACTCACTGTCATTTACATCGGGTTGGCCTTGCCTGGCTGGATCGTAGCGGTTCGATACGAGCCGCTACAACCAGCTAAGTCCAAACAAGAAATTTCTACGACAAAGGTTCTCTATGAACAGCTATCAGATGTTTGGGAGGCTGATGGACTTGTCCAGGGTGCTAATAAATTCAATATGGAGCTACCAGTCGGAGCGAATTTAAAATTAAGTGTTAATGAAAAATTATCTCAAGGGACGGCAATATTCTCATTAGCCTCTGATTCAAAGTTTTCTGTCAGTTGTGAATCAAAGTCGATAGATATTTCACCGGGAGGTACTGGGGGAGACTTTCTAACCTGTCTCCAAAATATGTTGATTGAAAAAGGTTATGAGATTTCAAAAAACGAAATATATCAAAATGTTTTAGGGTCACAAACTAAAAAGGCCCTTGGTTCATTTTTTGAATCATTCAATTTAGTTTCTCCAGCAACAGATCAAAATTGGGCAGAACAAATATTAGATGCAGAGTTTCGACTGTTAGAAGCCCAAGCATCGTTTGATTCTGCCGAAAAGCTTAGTTCTGATTCAATTGGTTATATAAAGGCTAGCAATAATTTAGTACGGGCAAGCAATGTTTTAAAGCGGATGCGAGAACAAGGTGGGTTTGTGATTTCTGCTAAAAATTGGGAGACATATGAACCTGGGCATGAAATACATTTTCTAGCAACTACCAAGGACGGTGACAGTGAGATATTAGAGTTTGGCTCAGAAACTAAATTTGTTGTCGTAGATCTACCGGCAACAATCCTAGAAGCAGCCAACAGACAATGGCTTATCGAGGGGGCTGATCACGGATTTGTTGAATCAGAAATTTCATCTCCAGCAGAAAACCCCAACACTGGGATATTAGAGATACAAGTAAAGTTAGCAACTTCAAACGATATTGAGCTTAATATAGACTCGGCAATTGCAGTAAAACTAGTAGCTAACAGCACAAAAGGTAAAGTTTTAAGTGTCCCTGGCGGTGCTCTGAAAGGCACATTTGAAGATGGACATCTTTTGGTTGAAAGCTCTGTTGCCGGATGGAAAACTATTCCACTTAAAAACACTCAGCTTATTTCTGGTCGAATTATCTTAGATCCCAAATCTGGGTTAAAAGAAGGCGACAAGGTTCGGTTGGTATGAAAGTTTTTAATGAACCGATCTTAGAACTCGAAGCCGTTTCAAGATTTATCAAATCAGATTTTGATAAGCCAATTTTTGAACAAGTAACAATCAGCTTATCTGCCGGTGAGACCGTAGCTTTGACAGGCCCCTCAGGGTGTGGCAAGTCATCTTTATTAGAAGTAATGTCGCTACAGAAGAAACCAGATTCTGGAGAAGTATATTTATTTAACGAACTTTTAGATTATAAGCAGAATAGTCATTTGGCGAATCTAAGGTCGCAACATATTGGGATGGTTAGACAAGCTCCCATTCTGTTTGACGATCAGACTGTTTATCAAAATGTTTTACAAGGTTTACGCTACGCAAATATAGCAATAAAAGATTGGCCAGAGGCTATAAATAAATCTGTAGAATCAGTAGGTCTAGCTTTGCTTTCAAATTCAAAAGTTGCTGGCTTATCTGGTGGGCAGAGACAGCGTGTTAGTCTGGCCAGGGCTATAGCTAAAGAACCTTCTATTCTTATTTGTGATGAACCAACGTCTGCTTTAGATGCTAAATCTGCTTCGATCATCAAAGAGATAATTCTTGGTTTAGCAGAAAACTCATCAGCAGGTGTAGTGATTGCAACCCATGAGTTATCGCTTGCAGCTGGTTGTAGTAGAAACATTCCATTTGATCAGATTTTAATACAAGAATGAGTTTATTTACTTTGACTTTGTCTAAATTCTGGTCAGGATTACGTAAAAAAATATTGACAATAAATAACCGATCTAATCAGTTTTCTATTGAGATATTTAAGAACCGTTCAGTAATAGTTTGGTTATCAATTTTTGTTTTAACTTTGCCAATTTTGGTTTATTACTTACAGCTTTCTATTTTTTTGTCGACACAACGAGGTCTTGCTGACACATCAAAGCGTCCACAAGACCTAATTGTCCTTGTGTCATCAGGAGAAAACGATGGTTCATACCTAATGTCTCTGAACGAAATACTCGTGATTGAAAAAACAATTGAAGAACAAATGGAACCAAAGAACGTTGGTTGGTCAAGAAGCCTAAATATTGATCTTTCAAATACAACTTCATGGCAAAATGATAAAGCTGTTCAACTTAGACAAGTGAATTCAGATTATCTGGAAATTCTGATTTCTGAAGAGCCTGATCAAAAACAGGTTTGTGATATATGCATATTCAGAGAAGCAAATTCTTTTATGTTGGGCTCTGAGCTAGTTCAACCCAGGCTCAACATTGGTGACCTATCTAAAGTAGGTTCAACCAAATTAAGCTTCGCAGGTTACGCCTCTGATATTTGGCGAGACACTTCGTTAACTTCATCTTTGATAATTGGTGTTGATAATAGAATTATTTCATTTGATAAAAAAACTGCAGCGAGTTGGGCGGTTCAGTTTGAAGCCGTCCCAACGCTAAAACAAATTGAAGTGCTTCGTTCAATAGTTAACCCTGAAAATCCGTCTAGGGTGTCGGTCCAATCTGCAATTGGGTTTGGCAATCAAGCAACTGAATTAAATAAACTGTATTCTTCTTCAAATAATATCAATACAAAAATAATAATATTAGCTTCGGCGCTACTCATTTTCGGCGGCCAGTATCAGCTCATAAAGCGTTTAAAATCAAAAGTTGCTCTAGTAAGAGCTTTAGGAGCAACAGATAAAGATCTCCTGACTTCTGCCATCATCCATGGATGCATAAGCGGTTGTTTAGCTTGGCTTCTGTTTGTATTAGTTTTTTCGTTTTCTCAAATATTTTTGGTTACTTTTTATAGAGAAATGTATTCTTCGATACATCCAGTAAACCTTTTATTCAGTTTTATTTTTTCTATTGGAATAAATTCTGCGATCTCATGGATAATATTTTTTAAGCAACTAAAACATGAGATCGCAGATATTTTCCGATCTGATCAAGACAGCTGAATCTAGACTTCAAATACATGCTGCTAAATGGTGTTAAAGGTCTGATATTCTTTTGATTAATGACTAGTTTAGATATACAACAGATCAAATCTGCTAAAGATAGTATTTCTGAGTTTGTTCTGGAAACGCCTGTCTGGAATTGGGATAAACGGCTAATAAACAATATTCTTGGGGCAGAAACCAATGTTCATCTTAAGCTTGAATTATTCCAAAAAACAGGAACCTTTAAGCCTAGGGGAGCCTTGGTAAATATTATAAATTTAACAGATACTCAGAAAGAAATTGGTGTTGTAGCCGTAAGTACTGGCAACCATGCAATGGGGGTTTCTTATGCTGCATCGGTCTTGGGTGTTTCAGCAAAAATCTTTATGCCTAATTATGCTCCAAAAGTGAGAATAGATTTCTGCGAAGAAATGGGTGCTGAAGTTGTTATTGTTGACACACTCCAAGATGCGTATGAACAATCTGAAATCATCATCGAAAAAGATGGTCGTACTCTTGTTCACCAATATGAGGGTGAGAAAACGGTTTTAGGTACAGCTGGTTTAGGGCTTGAATGGGCTAACCAAATTAGAGAGCCAGACGCAATCATAATTCCAGTTGGAGGTGGGGGTCTGTTCGCTGGCATCTCTACTTCGTTCAAACATATTTATCCAGATTGTAAATTGTATGCAGTTGAACCTTCTGAGTCCGATGTCATATCAAAAAGCTTAACATCAGGCAAACTAAACGAACTTGAAGAATCAAATACGATCGCTGACAGCTTGGCTGTACTCAAAGCTGAACCTTATACAACAGCAATTTGTAAAGAAAATATTGACGAAATAGTAACTGTGTCTGATTCTGAAATAAAACAAGCAATGGCTTTACTGTTTCATTCTATGAAATTAGCGGTCGAGCCAGCAGGCGCTGTTGCTACTGCAGGTCTGATTGGGCCTTTAAAGCATAAAATTCTAGGTAAAAATGTTGGTGTGCTTGTTTGCGGCAGCAATATTGATACGGACAAATTTAGTCGATATCTAGAAGGTTTATAAATCAATGTTAATACAGATGCGGCTTTGGTAACTATCAATTATTGGAACGCTAAGATAACTTTGTGGAACTAGCTGATCAATTTGGACGAGTGCATAAAGATTTACGGATCTCGTTGACCGATCGCTGCAACTTTCGCTGTTCATACTGTATGCCTGAAGAAGGTTTAGATTGGTTAGATAATTCTGAGTATCTAACTTTTGAAGAAATTGATCGAACCGTTGCATTAATGGTCCAAAATTTTGGTATTACTTCAATTCGGTTAACGGGTGGTGAGCCAACATTGCGTAAAGATCTACCGGACCTTATAAAAACGTTGTCAAAATATGAAGTTGATTTAGCGATGACAACAAATGCTGCCACCTTAGCTAGGAATGCTAAAAGTTATAAAGAAGCCGGTTTGCAGAGGCTGAATATAAGTTTAGACACTTTAGATAAAACTAAGTTTCTTGAACTAACAAAAAGAGATAGATATCAAGAAGTTCTAAGTGGCATCGAAGAAGCAAAACAACTTGGATTCATCATAAAAATAAATGTTGTATTGATGCGAGGCGTTAATGATTCTGAGATCCTAGATTTCTTAGAATTTGGTAGAAAGAATAACATCACTGTTCGTTTTATAGAATTTATGCCAATAGATGCACAACAAGAGTGGGAGACAACGCAAGTATTCTCTTCAGATGAAATTTTAGAAGTTGCTTCCAAAGAATATGAATTCACAGAAATAGCTTCTGGGTCTTCTCCGGCAACCAATTATAGATACTCAAATTCAGATTTAGAATTTGGGATTATTCCTAGTGTTACTAAATCTTTTTGTTCAACCTGTGATCGGGTAAGGCTTACTGCAGACGGTCAAATCAGAAACTGTTTATTTGCTAACAAGTATTTAGATATTAAACAATTATTGAGAAACGGTTCTACAGATAATGAATTAATGAAAGCTATTCAAGTAGAAATAAAAGATAAATGGGCTGGACACTCGATTGGGCAAGTTCACTTTATTAAACCCTCAAAATCTATGAGTCAAGTAGGCGGTTAAGTCGATTACCAATTCCTTAGGGAAATTTCTGCTACATTATTAGAGCCGATTCTATATATAAGGAAGAATAATAATGTCAGTAGCAAAATCAATAGAAATTACATCTAGCTCTACAACAGGGTTTCAAGATGCAGTAACTTCAGGAGTAGCTAAAGTCAGCGAAACTGTGAATAATATTCAATCTGCTTGGGTTAAAGACCAGTATGTAACAGTAAATGGTTCAAGTGTTGCAGAATACAGAGTGAGCCTAAAGATCACATTCTTAGTCGAATAATTGTTAAACAGCTACAGTGCGTAAATCTGCGAATGCAGTTTGTGCTCTGACCTGACAAATCGAAACTCTTGATTGGTCGTAAATAGAAGCATTTTTTAGTTTGTATTTAGCCCCTGGTGGTATTGCAGTAGTTCCTCCTACAACAATTAGTTGCTGGAAACCATCTATTTCGACCAGAGTTTCACCGTGAAGAGCAACAATAGTTGTGATCGAATCTTCCGGAACCTCTAAATTGATCGGATGGTTACCGATTGTTTTGTGCATCCCTAATAAGCCCCCATCTGGCAAATCAACTAGGACTTCATCAGCAGATATGTTTTGTTCATCCCAGCCGTTTAACGATTTACGAATGAGCCTCTTAGGTTCGAAAGACTGAACTCGGCTTAAAACATCTGCTATCGGAATATGTTTTTCAGGTAGAAAGACATTATCTCCCTTATTTTGATCGTGAAGCCGAGTTACTACATCGTATGAAGAAGTTGCGTATTCTTCTAAGATGCAACCAATAACAGTGTGAACCGTATTTAGGTTTTCAACCAGAGCAATATCGCCAGGTTCAGGTCTATAAACTAAAGATGATCGCTCGGGAGTACCTTCTTCCCAAAGAGCCAGAAATTCTTCTTTGTTTTCATCCCAATCGTCTATTGAGCCTAGAAGCAAAAATGATTGAAGCTGTGTGCTTAATATATGGAAAGCTTCTATTTTTTCTTCTTCATGTAACTGGATACTAAAACCTGCATTATTTTTCAAATCAAAAAGTGAATAACCAAATGGGGTAGCATATTTCGTTCCATAAGATTTATATTTTGCTACGAACCCAACTCTTGAGAAATATTCAACGAACCTTTGTTGCTCGGTTGGGTTTAATCCATTTTCAACAGGAGTTTTCCATATAGCTTTAGTGTGCGCTTCAATATCTTCAACCTCGTTTATAGTCACAGGGTTGGCTAGCTTTTCGCAAATTTGTGTCAGCGCTGTATTGTCAAATATTTCTTGCAACGTGTTAACTTTCTGGCCAGAGGTTCGTATACGTGCTATCGGTAACTAAATACATGGACTAAAAGATTATTCTAGCATGAGCATTTACCGAGAGCATTTGCATGTATGATTTTATGCTAGATACGTAGATAATGGACACAATTTTAAGATGCCAAAACCATTGGAAAACACAAACAATTTTGTATACCAAAATTTTGAAATACAAAACTCAACCCTGTATTGTAACTATTCGCTTGGTGAGTATAAATTCTCTGAAAAAATTGTCATCGAAGGCGACTGGTCTCAGCCTCAAGCTTATGAAGCGGCCAGACTAATTTTTTTACTCGCAGGCATTTCTTATTATAAATCGTTTGCTCCAAAGATAATTGATTTGGGAGCTACACCAGTGCGCCCTGGCGAAGTAGAGTTTTTACTCAGTTACTACAAGGGTGGCCTCGGTGAATTTTCATATAAAAATGATTTAAGCCTTTCTAACCTAGAGATTATTGGTGGCTCAGAAGCTGAACCGGCAGTGCAATATCCAATACCAGAGATTCAAGCTCCTCTTATCCCATTCGGTGGTGGAATTGATTCTATTGTTACCGTGGAACTTGTCAGAAAAACTTTTCCTGAAGCCCAGCTGTTTGTCATGAGCCCTGGTGATACTAAATTTGAAGCTTTAGAGGCTGCAGCTTCTGTAACCGGTTTAGAGATAGTAAGAGCACAAAGGTTCTTGGATCCCCAAATTCTTAAATCTTCACAGAACGGGTTTTTGAATGGACATGTTCCAGTAACCGGAATCCTTTCAGCCATCGCTTTAACAGCAGCCATTTTACATGGCAAAACTGCAGTTCTAATGTCAAATGAACGGTCAGCTTCTGAAGGCAACCTGGTTTACGACGGTTCAATGATTAACCACCAGTATTCTAAAAGCTTAGAATTTGAAGACCTATTTCGAAGTGTTCTTAAGAATTCTTTTGGTCAGTCTCCTGATTGGTTCTCGTATCTAAGGCACAAGAACGAGCTTTGGATCGCTGAAAAGTTTGCTAGTTTCACAAAATATCATGATGTCTTTCGTAGCTGCAACAGAGCCTTTCATATTAATGAAGCTGATCGGGCAAAGACATGGTGTGGCGAATGCGATAAATGTTGCTTCATCGATTTAATTCTTTCCCCATTTATCAGCCATGAGTCTTTAAGTTCTATGTTTTCAGGAAAAGAACCACTAGATAATATAAAATTAAAAGAAGTTTTTATATCTTTAATTTCAACTGATGAAGCTTTTAATAAACCATTTGAATGTGTTGGAGACATCAGTGAATGTAAAGAAGCAATCAAAATGGCTTCTAAACGGTCAGATAGAACAGGTAATCCACTTTTAGTATCTTTGCTTGAGGCTGTAGAATCTGAAGACATCAAACAAAGCGAAGATACAAACGAATTTTCGCATAACATCTCGGAGTCTTATGCAACCTCAGATATCTTGGACTGATCTTTCAAATTCAAAAGTTGGAATTTGGGGTTATGGGCTTGAAGGCAAAGCTAGCGAAGCTAAATTGTTATCTTTGGGCAATACCCCTGTAATTGTTGATGAATCTTTGGCTCAGTCTGAAAACGACCCTTTAAAAAGTTTTGATACGGGCGGTTACGAACTATTAGCTGCTTGTGATTATGTTTTAAAATCTCCTGGGATTAGTAGATACGGAACTCAGGCTAAGAAACTTGCAGACGATACTCCGTTACTGGGGGCCTTAGGCATCTGGTTGCAAGGTGTAGACCCCAGCAAAGTTATTTGTGTAACTGGAACTAAAGGTAAGAGTACAACATCTGCTCTAGTTACTTTAATTTTGGAAACGCTTGGACATAAAGTGTTTTTTGGGGGCAACATTGGCAGATCACCTCTTGAAGTAGGTTCAGACGAAAAGTTTGATTATTGGGTATTAGAAACTTCTAGTTTTCAGGTGACAGATCTAAGCTGCGCTCCGAAAGTAGTTGGACTAACTTCTTTGCACCCGGACCACGTAAATTGGCATGGCTCGTTAGATCAATATTATTTAGATAAGTTATCTATAACAAAATTGCCTGGTCTAAAAAACGTAATTTCTAATGCAGATGATTTAACTTTGCAAAATCGACTAGATGTTAAAAATATTAGTGCCAAGATGTCTACAACATCTCATCAAGATTTAGAAAACATTATCGGCCATGACACAAAATTAAGAGGAAGTCATAATCGTTCTAATATGGCTTTGGCTATCAAATGTGTTGAAGCTTTACTAGATTCTGAAACGTCGATACTTCAAAATGCTTCTGTGATTGAAGCTGTAACTTCATTTGCTGGGTTAGAACACCGTTTTCAAACTGTTGGAAGAATTGGCTCTGTTGAATTTATAAACGACAGTCTTTCAACTAATGCCTTACCGACCATTGCAGCTTTAAAAGCTTTAGCTGAATCAGATGTTGCAATAATTCTTGGAGGTTTTGACAGGGGAGTAGATTACACAGAATTAGTTGAATATCTGCTAACCCGTTTAGATCATACTTTTATAGCTTGTATCCCAGATACTGGTGTTTGGTTGAAAGAACAGCTAATTTTAAAAAAGTACCCCCTTGACAGAATTATTTTGTGCGAAGATTTGAAAGATGCTACAACAGCGTCTTTCGAGTGGGCTAAAAAACACTTAAACAGCTATGTGTTACTATCTCCAGCTGCAGCAAGCTTTAATTCCTTTAAAGATTATAAAGAGCGTGGCGAGGTTTTTTCTGATCTTGTTTCAGATTTGGAACAGTAAACCTGTCCTATCGGTAGCTGTTTCTTGGTAGTTTATAATTTAACATTCACCTAAGAAAGGTAAACTTAATGGGAATTTTCGATTTTGTTCGAAACGCAGGAGCTAAAGTCGGTATCGGCGACGGAGCAGATGGAAATGCAGAGGAAACTGTTGCTGCTGAAGGCGGAAGTATTCTTGATATTGCTAAAAAGGTAAAAGAAGCTAAAGGTAAGTCTGATGCTATGGCGGCATCTTTTGATGAGTCAAAGAAAGCTGCTGGCATCGAAGCATACGTAAAAGGCCTTGGTCTAGAAATAGATGACCTTGATATCCGTTGTGATGATGGGGTTGCAACAATTACAGGTACAGCTAAAAACCAGGCATCTCGCGAGAAAGTTATTCTTGCAGTTGGAAATATTGCAGATGTTGGTCAAGTTCAAGATGATATTAAAGTTTCTGATGGTTCTTCAGAATCTGGAATGCATGTTGTTGTTTCTGGAGACACGCTTGGCAAAATAGCTAAAGAATACTATGATGATGCTAGTAAATATCCAATCATATTTGATGCTAACAAACCAATGTTGAAAGATCCAGACAAAATATTTGTTGGTCAGGTTCTTAGAATCCCGGTTGTAGTTTAATACTTCTAGTATTGAAGGCTCCTCAGAAGTAATATTTCTGAGGAGCCTTTTTTAATTTTTAGATTCCTCTGACTCTATACCGGCGAATGTTCCGAATGTATATAAAGCCTGAGCATGACTTTGGTGAATTGTGAATTCATTAAATTGCGGGAAAAAGACATCTTGCCAAGACCAAAGATAAGGCAGTTCACTTGGATCAGTTTCCACCCCAACTGGAAGTAATCTATACCTGTATAACCAATCTTCATCTCCATTAAGAACATGGTTACCAAATACTGGGGTTCCCGGCCAAACAGGTAAACCAGCACTGATTGAATCAACCATTAGCGGGTATGTTACTGGGGTTTGGCCAACACCTGTAATAAATACAGTGTTTGTTGGGTTTGCCCCTAGTGTTGCGGCTGAGCTTCTTTTAGCTGCATCTAGATACCTTCGATCATTTGTTAAATGATAAGCCCTGAGTAGGCCGACCGTCTTAGGCGCCCCACCTATCCCAGTTCCCCAACGTAGAGGCATATCTGGATGCTCAACAGACAGACTGTAACTAGTATTGTTTGTGTAATTGAGTATTTGTTGTGCGTTAGAGATAAAACTATTTTCTATATTCTGTAGGGTTTCTTTAGACCCTTTTGAAGAGTCCGATTTTTGGTAAATCCAAGCAGCATCACAAATTCCGTGTCTATGACATTCTAAGAACTCAACATCGTTATTGAATGGGCTTAGTTCTTCAAACAATCGGAACCATTCTTCATCTTCAGTTAAGTATCCCATAGCGGCGACTGCAACCAGCCTTTGATCTTCAACCTGTTGTTGAGCATCTTTGTTGGAGTTTTTTGATTGTCGTTCTGCCCATGTCATGGCTGCTAATGCAGATTTTTTGTATTCTTGGCTAAGTTCTTTATCATATTTTTTTAGAGTAACGGCATACTCGGCTGCCACGCCTGCGTAAATATAGCTTGACCAAGCGTCTGGTTCAAACGAAAATAATGCCAAGTCGCTAGTCCAAGAAGATGTACCTGTGTCTGGATGCTCGCTTGCTTCGACTCCGCCGCTGATTGCTCCATCAGGTCTTTGCATTCGTTTGTAAAGATCGAGTGACCATAAACCTTCGTCGAGAATATCTGGGATCTGGTTCTGAGATTCTGGAATGTTAAAGGTAATAGTTTCATAAAGCTCTGGGTATTGATCTAATAAATCAACTGCTGCTCGGGCATACCAAAGATGTTGAATCCTTCTGTCCCAGTCTCCGGCATCGTGATGGCCGCCCCATGCTGAATCATTTGTTTCGCCTGTATCTTTTCTCACTAGATCTATAAACATGTTTTGAGATTTGTCTTGTTCTGCTTCTAGCAGTGAATATCTGCTTTTTGTTACTACGGTTCCGTTATCAGGGTGTCTTGGCCTTGGTCGAGAGACGGAGGTATATGGTAGGCTTAGTTCTATCCCACTACGCTGTTGATAAGTGCTTCTAGCAACTTTTGTTGCGATGTCTAGCCAAACGTTAGATGAGATTTCAAAGTTGTATGAACAACCAACTTTTTCTACACATATTTTGTATGTGCCCTTTTCGGTGTAAGAGCTAAAATCTAGTTCGTAGACTTCAGATCCTGTTAGGTCTTTATTATTTACATTATCTGCTGGCCTTTTTTTAGGATTGCCTGTGAGAACTATTTTGTTAGTGTCCGCATCGACCAGGTTGAACTTCAGGTCTTCGCTGTAGTTGATATTTTTTAGATTTTTGTACCAGCCGCCTAGGTAGGCAAATTTTGGATCGGTTGGGGCCCAACCATTCTGATTTATTTGGATTGCCGGGCTTATAGTCGTTGATGGTTCATGTGTGTATTCAAAACTTTTTATATTGGTTGTTGGAGGGTTAATCACATATGTTTTACCCTCTTCTAAATATGTTTTTAAGTTTAATGTAACGTCAAATTGTTTTGCCGTAATTGGGTTTTCGCCTTCGAAACCTGAACCATTACCCCGGCTGAGCACTTCGACACTTGTAGCGAGAATTTTTCCAGAATCCTTTTCTGTTACTTTCCAATTCTTATTTAGATCTTGGTGGTTTAGGTCTATTTCGTCTGATATATAGTTTTTATTTTCATCCCAAACCATTTTTCCTGGTTCAATCCGTATAACCAGGTGCTGAGCTGATAATGGTCTAACCCAAATTGGTTCTGAAGATTTGGTATTCGAGTTTGAGTTAATTATTAAGCCAGTAACACTTATGGGCCGTTCTACGCTTATCTCTGAGCTGCGATATCTGGCGAAAATGTTTTGGTAACCGGTGTGTTTTGTTTTTAAAGTTATTTGATTTGTTACTGGCTGCCACTGAACTTGCGTAAACGTTGGATCAAAACCAATTTGCATTTCTGTCGCATTTTCTGGGGCTAAAATTTCTAAGACTACAGTATCTGTATTTATTACGGGAGTATCAGCGTCTTGGTCGAGTGCATTTATTATTGTAATTTCGCCAGGGTTGCTGCCTAGCTCTAGCGGTTCAGTTGCCTGCGGGTTACCTCTCCTAGGTTTGTAACCGTCTTTTTCGGATAACCAAATTGCAAATGAAGAAACCCATAAGATTAAGCCAAGAAAAATGAAAGTTATTGATACTGGTCTTTTTGATTTCACGAGCTCTGTCTGAACTCGTTTATATTACACGAACTTAAAATATCATCATTCCAAAACCTATAACAGCGATATCCGTCAGCAAATAGACCATAATCAATTCCTAATGCTTTAAAGAGCTCTTCTACCGGGATCCACAGCCATTGTCCAACATCTGTTGAAAAAATGAGAAAGAATAGAATGAATATTCCCATATTTCTGAGTGGGGCGAGACTGCGTTGTATCTCTGGGCTTAAGGTTGGTTCTAAAATTCCGTACCCATCTAGTCCTGGTACGGGCAAAAGGTTGATTACTACTGAGATTATTTGGATACCGCCTAAGAAGGCTAAACCTCCGGCTAAAATAATGTACTTATCAAATACTGTAGTTAAGTTTAGTTCTTTTGGGATTGAGGTTAGAAGCAACGGGGCAAGACATATTACTCCGAATAGAAAACTCGCAAATGGGCCAGCGGCTGAAACTCCAGATTCTCTTTCAGGGCTTAATTTACTATGATCAATCCAAACTGCGCCACCGGGTAAACCAATTCCACCGATTAGCAGTATCACAACTGGCATTGCGATAGATAGCACTGGATGCGCATATTTTAAGGGGTTTAAGGTTAAGTAACCTTTTGCAGCGACAGACAAATCTCCACCTCGCCATGCTACATATGCGTGTCCAAACTCATGAAATATTAGGGATAATATCCAGCCGCTTGTCACAAATAAAAACACCGCTATTGAGGGTTTAATAGTGAGTGGACCAATGTTTTGGTTAACGCATAGGTATGCGCTGAGGCCGGTAATCGCCAATACTAAGTAAAAGATTGGGCTTGGGTGTATGCCGTGAAGAGCTTTGCGTTTAACTTCCATCGGGTTTACTCTACAGGTAAACAATTACATGTGCTGTAGAGTATCTGTATGAATCAGTCTGCAATTAGTTGTGCCTCACAAGGGGCTTTATCTGAATGTATTATAAACGCCTCGAAAGGCTCTAATACAGTTACTTTTATGTCAGGAGATACTGCTGATAAGTTAACTTGGGCAGAGTTGCATAGGGCTGCTCTTTCTTTGGCAGTTTCATTAAATAAACAAGGTTTTAGACATGGTGATCGGATTGCTTTATTAGGTAACACTTCAAAAGACTTTGTAACTGCAATGCAAGCTACTTGGCTGATTGGGGCAACTGTTGTAGTACTGCCGTTGCCTTTCAGACTTTCTTCTATGGATCAATTTAAGTCAGATTCAATTGATCGTGTTAACGATGCTGAAGTTGCTGGGGTAATTGTTGACCGGACATTAGCTGCGTTTATCCAACCAAAAGAGTTAAAGAAGCAGACGGGTGCAAAACTTATTTTATTGTCTGAGCTTGCTTCAGAGAATAGAGACATTGCTAAGTTCAAAAAACCAAATTATCAACCAGATGATTTAGCAATTTTGCAGTTTACAAGTGGGTCTACATCTGCACCTAAAGGAGTGATGCTGAGCAATTCTAATATTTGTGCAAACCTTGATGCCATTTCAACAGGGGCAAATACTAATAGGACAAGCGATGTTATAGTTTCTTGGTTGCCTTTGTACCACGATATGGGGTTAATTGGTTGCTTGGTAAATTCAATGGCCAATGGTTTAGATCTTGTCATTGGTGCTCCAAATGATTTCTTGAGTTCTCCTTTGCGTTGGATGATGTGGATTTCAGATTTCTCTGGCACTGCAACAGCTGGTCCTAATTTTAGTTATGCGTTGGCTGCTAGAGCTTTGAAGAAGTCTAAAGTCATTCTTGATTTATCTAAACTGCGAATAGCTTTGAATGGGGCTGAGCCGGTTGATCCAAAAACTGTAGCGAATTTTGTTGAGGCTGGAGCCCGACATGGTCTTCGACCCGAAGCTGTTTTTCCTGCTTTCGGAATGGCTGAAGTTTGTATAGCTGGGGCTTTCCCAGAACCAATGACTGGTTTAAGGACTGACAAAATTAGTACAAAACTATTTGAAGAGCAAGGTCTGGCAAGTCTAGCAGATAGTGAAGAGTTTAGTGAATTTGCAATTCTAGGTGGGCCTGTTGAAGGTCTAGAATTTAGAATTCAAGATCCACAGTCAGGTGATGTTTTAGCTGAACGTAAAGTGGGGGAGCTACAGATTAGGGGAACCTCACTGACAACTGGTTATTTCAAGAAAGAAAAAGAAACAGCTGCTTCTTTTATCGATGGCTGGTTTAAGACTGGCGACTTGGCATATTTAACTGATGGTGAACTTGTTCTTTGTGGGCGTATAAAAGATCTGATTATTATTGGTGGTAGA
>Ga0114956_1001021_pt1 | contig 21756 bp, 13 predicted proteins | sample MaitaG_FD_87304 | JGI IMG/M metagenome (GOLD analysis project Ga0114956, IMG submission 87304) | Marine algal microbial communities from Maine, USA - Maine_Asex2 metaG | ecosystem: Host-associated > Algae > Red algae > Unclassified | place: Maine, USA | collected 2015-01-05
AAGCCGACAGCTTATAGATCAGTGGCATAACAAACATCGACTCGGTTATGCCGTCACACCACGCTTTGCACCCACAAGCAGCGATGAGCAATTGCGCATGGCGGGAAAACTATTAACCGAATTTCCGGATGTGCATCTCCACACCCATTTGAGTGAGAACAGCGCTGAATGTGATTGGGTAGCATCCCTGTTTCCAAATCAGCAAGACTACTTGTCAGTATACGAACACTTTGGATTAGTTCGCAAACGTTCGGTATTTGCCCACGCGATTCATCTATCGCACACTGAATGGCAGCGACTCGGTAGCGCTTGCGCATCGGTTGCGCACTGCCCAACATCGAATCTTTTTATTGGCAGCGGTCTGTTTGATATGCGCGCGGCAAGCAAGGCTAATGTTTCGGTAGGACTAGGGACAGATATTGGTGGCGGCGATTCATTTTCAATGCTAAGAACAATCAATGAAGCATATAAAATTCAGCAGCTACAAGGTTTTTCGCTAGACCCGCTACAAGCATTTTATATGGCCACACTTGGCGGTGCGGTAGCTCTGGATATAGACCAGCACATCGGCAACTTCGAGCCCGGCAAGGAAGCTGACTTTGTTGCACTCGATCCTAATGCAACTCCATTATTAAAAAGACGGACCTCCTCGGCTTCGCACTGGCATTCTATGCTGTTTGCCCTGATGATGCTGGGGGATGATCGGTGTATTTTCGATACGTTTGTTATGGGCAAGTCGGCAAAGCAGAAATCTTGAAAAAGCGCTAGACCAGTGGCAACTCAATATTGGTAAACAACATTTCTCTTTCTCGCCGTGTTGTTGCTGCCAACGCTGCATCAACTAGCTCCGCATTGAGATGGTTTGCAAATTGTTCAATAAAAGCGTACATGAAGGGTCTTAGTTGTCGATTCCGACGCATGCCAATATGGGTCATACTGCTATCGAATAGATGCGATGCCTCAAGCATTTTCAGATCGCTGTCTCTGTCAACCTCGTAAGCCATTTTCGCAATTATGCCAACTCCCAAACCGGACCGGACATAGGTCTTGATAACATCCGCATCAGCGGCAGTGAGCACAACATTTGGTTCCAGAGCTTTTGCAACAAAAGCTTTATCAAGTTGCGATCGACCAGTAAAGCCAAACACGTAGGTAATTATGGGAAAATTAACCAATGCTTCGAGCGTTAGTCCATCGAGTTGACTCAGTTTGTAAAGTGCATGATCCGGAGGTACAATTACCGCCCGATTCCAGCGCGAACAAGGCAACACCACGAGATCGTTATAGTGATGCATCCCTTCCGTAGCAATCACAAAATCAACTTCGCCGGCTTCAATCATACTGGCCATTTGCGCCGGTGTTCCCTGATGCAAATGAATATTAACCCGTGGATAACGCTCACTAAATGCTTCAATAATTGATGGCAACACATAGCGTGCTTGTGTATGTGTGGTCGCCAAACGCAAATCACCCGAGTTCGGGTCGTTGAATTCGCGACCAATATTTTTAATGTCGTCGGTGGATGCAAGTACTCGTTCAGCAACGTCAATAATATCTTTGCCAGCCACAGTTTCGGATACAATTTGTTTGCCGCTACGCTCGAACAGCTCAACACCAACCTCCTCTTCGAAATGCCTGATTTGTTTACTGACTCCGGGCTGTGAGGTAAACAGGGCTGCGGCGGTTTCCGATACATTCAAATTATTCTGCCGCATAGCAACGATGCATCGTAGTTGCTGCAGCTTCAAGCATCACCCTCTTTTACACCCAACCGCTTTTGCAGCAGCGGGCTGGTTGTTGTGTACTGGGTGTATTGTTTTTTGTCTGGTTCGAACTGATACTTTATGGCATGGGCAGCCATAGCGGTTTCATGGAAGCCACTAAGAATTAGCTTCTTCTTGCCAGGATACGTATTGATATCTCCTACAGCGTAAATACCAGGCTCTGATGTTTCAAAGGTCGCACAATCAACGGTCACCATATTTTTTTCCAGGGCCAGTCCCCAGTCTTCGACCGGACCCAATTTTGGAGAAAGACCAAAGAACACAAGCAGATCATCAACTGGCAAGTCAATCTCAGACTTTGCATCGTCTCGCAATACACAATGCACACTACTGAGCTCGCCATTTTGTTCGGCAAATCCTTTGACAGCACCGAACAATACTTTGGCTTTACCCGACTCCTGCAGCGCCATCAGTTTTTCAACTGAAGCTTCTGCGGCCCGAAACCGTTCTGTACGATTCACAAGTGTGATGCTAGCCGCCTTATCTGCCAACGCCAGCGCCCAGTCTACCGCCGAGTCACCACCGCCAAGAACCACCAGGTTTCTTCCCTCATGTACGGCAGGTTTGCGAACACGATAAAAAATTTGCTTATCTTCGAACTTGTCAATAGCATCAACGCGTAACTTTACCGGTGTGAACGAACCTGCACCGGCAGCGACAATGACAGCTCGGCATTCAACTTGTAAGCCTTTGGAAGTTTCTAAGCTGAAGGTGTCATCTGAATTTCTGGTGAGCGTATCGACGGTCTGATCCAGATGCAAAGGCGCTTCAAATGGCGCAATCTGCTCCATCAATTTATCAATGAGTTCACGTCCAGTGCACAAAGCAACGGCTGGAATATCGTAGATGGGTTTGTCGGGATAGAGTTCGATACATTGACCGCCAGGGTCTGGCAGCGCATCGATGATGATGGAGTTAAGCCCTTGCAACCCCAATTCGAATACTTGAAACAGGCCGACCGGACCTGCACCAATGATTACAACGTCTGTTTGAATCGTCATGCCAGGCCAGATTTGCTATGCAATAGTGATCTAGGCCTGATTATATCACTGAAGAATTGACAACAATTGCAGTTGGGGGATAAATAGCAGCACCTTGCGTGACGGTTTGAACCGCCACGCAAGCTCTGATTAGTTGATGTTGTAGCGCACGCCTGCAACCAGAAAGAATTGGTCGATAACGTCAATGCCTGCAAACCAGTCGCCAAAACTCAGGTTACCAACGATACCACCACCAAAACCCAGCTCACTTCCATAATCGAAGTTATGCCATCCGGCATTTGCGTACCAGGCAAAGTCGGTAGACCCTAGTTGATCACCGCTGATCAAAGCTTCAATGGTGAGTTCCGACGCATTGAAATCACAAATTTCCTCGAAAAAGACACCAAAAGCATTGTTGTCACAACCATCAATAGTGAGATTACCACCGTGATAAGAACCTTTCACTGCAAAGTCAGTATTCTCCAGCAATGTGACGTTGCGTAGTTGGAAATAAGCACCAACTCCATAACTGAAGCCTGAAGCTGCTCCAAAATTAGATTGTCCCAAGTCACCGAATAGCACAAGATCGGGAGAGAGCTTGTAGTTGAGACGAGCGCCAAATGTGTTGAAATCACTTTTCAGGTTCACACCGCCCTCAACAGACATGTTTGCCAGATTGTCCATATTTGCAGTACGTCCGTTTGCAAGCCCGAAAAAATCAGCCTGAAGCGGCCCTGCCATGAATCCGATTAGCACTATAAAAACAAGCTTCGCTCTGTTCATAGCTTTGTTCATAAATAAAATCCTTAACTACCTAATAGTCTTATAATAAATTGTTTACGCCGGAGTCGTTCATTACATCAATTAGAACTGACCATCCCACACGAGCGATAGTCTGTCATACGATTGGTATAAAAACAACAAACGGGTATTTCGCAATCTGCCCTCGACCGCAATAAATTGACGTCTAAATGGTAGAGCGCACAGCAAACGAGTACGGCAGTCTAATAGAAATATAGCCAGGCAACGCGTGGATGAGCATTTTAGGTAATACTCAATTTGAATTTCGAGCAGTACCACACAGGTTAAGTACTCAACGAAAGTCTAGTCATGAGATTAGATTATTGGTCTAATTGATTAGACACTTTCGATTGCAGCTCTATAAGCAGAGAAGACTATAAGCAGAAAAAGACACAATTTCCGAATAATAAATTCGCCAGAAAATTTAATTAAAAACCTGCTCACGCGTAGACAGAAACTCAACATCTGGCCAACGTTCCTGCGTCATTTGTAGATTAACCCGAGTCGGTGCCAGATAAACCAATTCATCGGCATGATCTATAGCCAGATTACTTTCAAGCTTACGCCGCAAGTCTGCAAGCATTTTCTCGTCTGAACACTTTATCCAGCGAGTCTGCTGCACACCTACCGCTTCGAACTGACATTCAACTTTGTACTCATCGCGAAGTCTTTGCGCGACCACTTCAAATTGCAAAACACCCACAGCACCAAGAATGAGGTCGTTACTTATAATTGGTTTGAACAATTGTGTAGCGCCCTCTTCGCATAACTGGCCAAGACCTTTTTGCAAGGCTTTCATCTTTAACGGATCTTTTAATACGGCCCTGCGAAAAAGCTCGGGGGCGAAATTTGGTATGCCGGTGAAAATCAGATCTTCTGATGAAGTGAATGTATCGCCAATACGGATAGTGCCATGATTATGTATTCCAATAATGTCGCCGCTGTATGCTTTTTCGACATGGCCACGATCTGCAGCCATAAATGTCAATGCGTCAGCAAATCGAATCTCTTTTCCAAGCCGCACGTGTCGGGCTTTCATGCCTTTGGAATATTCTCCAGAGCAAATACGAACAAACGCCACCCGGTCTCTGTGTTGCGGATCCATATTTGCCTGAATTTTAAACGCAAACCCGGTAAAGTTTTTTTCCTCCGGTAACACCTCACGCGTTACTGTCTGTCGTGACTGAGGCGGTGGTGCATAGTCTACAAAATCGTCCAGTAATTCTGCTACACCAAAATTATTGATTGCCGAGCCAAAGAAAACCGGTGTTAACTTACCAGCAAGGTATTCGTCTTTATTAAACTCGTTACACGCGCCTTGCACCAATTCGATTTCATCTCGAAGTTCTGGTGCCATATCACCTAGTATTTCATCAAGCTTCGGACTATCCAGGCCTTTTACCACCTCGCCTTCCTGAACTTTTCCACCATGTGTTGGCGAATAGAAATGCACTGTATCATTACGTAAGTGATACACACCTTTAAAACGCTTACCCATTCCAATGGGCCATGTGATCGGTGCACATTGAATGTTCAACATTTTCTCTACTTCATCCATAAGCTCGATGGGTTCGCGACCTTCTCGATCAAGCTTGTTAATGAACGTCATTACCGGAGTGTCACGCAAGCGACAGACATCCATTAATTTTTCCGTGCGAGTTTCTACACCTTTTGCCACATCGATAACCATCAATGCAGAATCGACCGCCGTTAATGTGCGATAAGTATCTTCAGAGAAGTCTTCATGTCCAGGCGTATCAAGCAGATTAATGATGTGGTCTTTATACGGGAATTGCATTACCGAGGATGTGACCGAGATACCACGCTCCTGCTCCATCGCCATCCAGTCTGAGGTTGCGTGTCTCGCCGCTTTGCGTCCCTTAACCGTACCCGCCAGCTGAATAGCACCACCAAACAACAATAGCTTTTCAGTCAGTGTGGTCTTACCTGCATCCGGGTGCGAAATAATGGCGAACGTGCGCCTGCGCCGGATTTCTTCGATGGAAGTCATGATGGAGTTACTGGGTGACGCTCTGCAAAGGCCTAGTATAACGGCACGTGCCGTTCAAATGGAGCTGATTAGTGAGAAAGTGGCTAGCAAATAGCTTTGGCCATGACAATGGCATCCTCGCGGCCATCGATACTGTCGTAGTAGCCTTTTCGCGAACCCACCTCATTGAAGCCAGCTTGTTCGTAGAGTCTGATTGCACGCGGATTAGATGGTCTGGCTTCAAGAAATGCCATTTGCGCACCTGCTCGCTCGGCCATGTAAAGTAACTTTTCCAGCAAGGCTCTGGCATAGCCACGATGATTGTAATCTCGATCGATACACAAATTGAGTATATGAGTTTCATCCGCGGCCACCTGCATTACTCCATAACCTACCAATACAAGATCGAGACGCAGCACCTGCATCGTGTAACCGGCCTTGATGCAATCTCTGAATATACCTTCACTCCATGGAAAGTCATAGTTGCGTTTTTCTATCACCATTACATCACGCAAATCAGCTGGGCGCATAACACTTGCATGAACGATGGCCTCTGAATTTGCCGACATCGACTTTACTGCAAACGTGCACGTGCCGCTTTCAGCACGTTCCAGGCTTGACGTTTCCTTAGCGGTGACTCACGCAACATCGCCGGGTGCGGCAACTGCCAGGCAAGCATACTCGGGCGCTCCATCGGCACAAGCAATTCATCGGTGTTCAGAGTTTCTGATATAGAGTGCCGAAACAGCAGAACGGCATCACGATGCTGCTTGCACAAATCAGCCACGCAAGGCCCATCGCTCTCCAATACCAAATCAGCTTGCTGCTCAGGTGGCAACACAGCAAGACAGACATCTTGTCTGCGCCAGGCAATCGCTCGCAACATGTCGTCGAATAACTTTGCATCGGTCGATTCAAACGGATATTGTTTCTGTTGGCTGCTAATGGCTTCCACGAGTATCAACAATGGTGCATCGGCTTTGCCAAGTTGCGAACAATACTGCCCGCGAAACGGAATCTTGACCAACGGGGTTTGCATAAAATCAATAGAACGCTCAACGTCGATATCCAGAGACACCTCGGGTGTAGCGCTGGAGCGTTCAACCCAAGGTACAATACCCATGCTTGACAGGCATCGAATCTGATTTTGTGTATAGGGCATGACGTGTCCGTTCTAGTCCCTTGGCGTAATGCGTTTGTTACGCTTTCGCGCCCAGCGAAACAACGCATAAGCAGGACCAGCCGCGGCATAAAATGCTGATGCGATCAATATCATTTTTGGTGGATCGACAGCAGTCGTTACCAGCAATAGCAGCAGACCCAGCAGCATTGCAAAAGGGACCTTCCTGCTATCGCCAAAATCCTTGAAACTGTAATACATAAATGTACTGACCATAAGCAGACCAGTTGAGATAGTGGCAAACAATGTCAGACCAACAAGCTCTTCACCCTTGGCACCAAATTCAGTGCACACCCAAACAAAGCTTGCCAGGACTGCCGCTGCTGCAGGACACGCCAGACCTTGAAAGAATCGCTTGTCGGCTGTACCTACCGCAACGTTAAAGCGTGCAAGTCGTAAACCGCAACAACCGGTATAGACAAAACACGCCACCCAGCCAAGCTGCCCGAATTCGGATACCGGCAGACTCGATAACGACCAGGTATACATGAGAAATGCTGGAGCAACACCAAATGACACCATGTCGGCCATGCTGTCGTATTCAGCTCCGAATGCGGTCGTGGTGTTGGTCATGCGTGCAACCCGCCCATCGAAACCATCGAGCACCATTGCTACAAGGATGGCAATGGCAGAGGTTTCAAACTGCCCATTCGAGGCCGCGATAACGGCATAAAAGCCTGCCAGTAACGCGCTGGTAGTAAACAGGTTGGGCAACAGGTATATACCCCGACCGCGCTGGCGAGTCTGATGCGACGGGCCCTGTGAATTCATGCAATACCTCTAGACGGATTCGGCGTGTTTGGCCATGGTAACAGTGATCGGACGACCGGGGAGAAATAGGGAGAAATAGGGGACAGACCACGTTTAATTAGTAAAATGGTGGGTTCCACCATTTTACTAATTAAACGTGGTCTGTCCCCTATTTCTTGTCCCCTATTTCTCTTTAGACTTTCAGCGACTTGTCGCCGCGAGCGATGCCAGTTGCGCCTGATCTTGCCACTTCGATTACGTTGTCTGCACCCAAAGTATCCAAAAAGGCTCGCAGTTTGTGGTCATCGCCAGTGAGTTCCACAACGTAGCTGACATCGGTGACGTCCAGAATTTTGCCGCGAAAAATATCGCACAGTCGTTTGATCTCTTCACGACCAGAATCTACCGCTCTGACTTTCACCAACATGATTTCACGTTCAATGAATGGTACTTCAGTCAGATCGGTCAACTTGGCAACTGACACAAGCTTGTTTAACTGCTTGATAATTTGTTCGACAACACGATCGGTTCCACTAGTGACAATTGTCATGCGCGACAGTGTAGGGTCATCGGTTGGCGCAACCGTTAACGACTCGATATTGTAGCCTCGGGCACTGAACAAGCCAGCAACACGGGACAACGCACCCGACTCGTTTTCCATCAATATTGATATGACGTGCCGCATCAGGCAAGCTCCCTCGCCGGACTCAGACGCATTTCGTGATGCCCCTTTCCCGCTTCAATCATTGGGTAGACATTCTCTTCCTGATCAGTGACAAAGTTCATAAAGACCAAACGATCTTTCATGGCGAACGCCTCTTTCAAAGCACCTTCTACATCTGCCGGGTTTTCTATGTTCATGCCAACATGCCCGTAACTTTCGGCCAGCTTAACAAAGTCCGGCAGAGCATCCATATAAGAATGCGAGTAACGCTTTTCATAACTAAACTCCTGCCATTGGCGCACCATGCCCATATAGCGATTGTTCAAATTAATAATCTTGATAGGTGTGTTGTATTGCAGACAAGTTGAGAGTTCCTGAATACACATTTGGATACTGGCTTCACCAGTAATGCATGCAACCACATCATCCGGTTTACCCAGAGCAACACCAAGCGCTGCAGGTAGTCCAAAACCCATGGTGCCAAGACCACCCGAATTAATCCAGCGATTGGGTTCTTCAAAACCGTAATATTGCGCCGCCCACATTTGGTGCTGACCAACATCGGACGTAATATAAGCTTCGCCTTTGGTTTCGCGCCATAAAGCTTCAACCACCGCTTGTGGTTTGATCAGGGTATCGCTCAACTCGTAGTCCAGACATTTTTGAGCCTGCCAGTTGTTAATCTGCGCCCACCAACTTGCCAAATCGGCTGGGTCTGCACGTCGCTCTGTTGCTTTAATTTGCTCAAGCATTGCATCAAGCACTTGCCCTACGTTACCGACAATAGGCACATCAACCGTAACGTTCTTGGATATTGATGCCGGATCGATATCAACATGAACTATTTTTGCATTCGGACAGAATCTGTCGACTTCACCGGTAACTCGATCGTCAAAACGTGCGCCTATGGCTATGAGCACATCACATTCGTGCATACCCATATTGGCTTCATAGGTACCGTGCATCCCAAGCATGCCAATATTCTGTTTATCTGATGCAGGAAATGCCCCCAGGCCCATCAGAGTCTGGGTGATCGGGTAGCCAAGCTCGCGAGTAAATGAACGAAGCTGCTCCGATGCGTTGCCCAACACCACACCACCACCGGAATAGATCATTGGCTTTTTTGCAGCCAGAATCATATCGACCGCTTTACGAATTTGTCCGGGATGACCTTGCGTTGGAGGGCTGTATGAGCGCATCTCTACGGTTTTCGGATACTTAAAAGGAACAGTGATTCCCGGCGTAGTGAAATCCTTTGGTATATCGATAACCACTGGACCTGGCCTGCCGGTAGTTGCTACATGAAAGGCTTCCTTGATGGTTTGCGCCATGTTTTCAAGAGAATCAACCAGAAAGTTATGTTTTACACAAGGTCGGGTAATACCGACACAGTCGACTTCCTGAAACGCATCACTGCCGATAAAGCGACTTTGCACTTGCCCGGAAATAACCACCATGGGAACCGAATCCATAAATGCGGTTGCAATGCCGGTAACCGCGTTGGTCGCGCCCGGACCCGAAGTAACCAAAACCACGCCCGGCTTTCCTGTTGCGCGAGCATAGCCATCCGCTGCATGGGTTGCCGCTTGTTCATGACGAACTAAAATATGTTTAACTGAATTTTGTTGATACAGAGCATCGTATATGTGCAGAACTGCGCCGCCCGGATACCCAAACAACAGTTCAACACCTTCTTCTTTAAGCGCTTCCATAAGAAGCTCACCACCAGATAATTCCACCTTCTATTCCTCGCCTGTTCAGTGCCTGTCTAAGACAAAGTCGATCGCTTGTTGCCGGATGATAATCTCTGAGGCATCACCCGCAATGGCAACATAACGTTCGGTCATAGTTGCATAGTTTTGTTACATAAATAAAGATTGGTGACAGCAACACACTATTGAATGTTCTGTCATTGTCGTCGAGGTGGCTTGTCTGCATTGCAACCGGGTAGTGGAAGCGGGGTGGGTATGCCGCCTGGATGCTATCCTTCCGTTGGGTGTGGAGGATGTAACGCCGGTTTGCTGACAGGCCAGATTGTGTCGTGCCCCTTAACAGTGGTGAGTATAACCAATCAGCATGGTTTGGGGTGCACCGTGTTTAGAAGTGTGCTGTGCCACCCGAAATCGTTAGAATAGCGTGCTAAGTTGGCATGAACCGAGCAGGAATTGTCTGCATAGATCTGAGCACAAACACAGGCAGAACGTTAGCCAAATAATACTGTCAAAATTCCAATGCCATTTAACTATCAACGTCCGAACCAAGCGCGCAAGGAACCCCGCTCACAAAAGTCAGGCCGTATGCTTGGTATGGGCTTGCTACTGGGACTCACTGTGGGCTTAGCCGCCGTGGCCACTATGGCACAGCAGAATCTGCCCAGTATGGGTGAGCCTGCGGATAACGCGCTCTCCCCTATTGAAGAGAAACAACTGGGTGCGCAGTTTATGCGACAAATACGCGCATCCATGCCATTGGTACGCGATGTACCCACATCAGAATATATCCAGAATCTGGGCAACAGACTGGCCCTGGCATCGGGTAAATCCAGCCAGCAAGACTTCACATTTTTCGTGATAAACGACGATCAGATAAACGCCTTCGCCATACCCGGCGGCTATGTGGGTATTAACGTTGGACTGGTCGACGCTATGGACAATGAAGAACAGCTCGCGGGGGTTGTGGCTCATGAAGTGGCGCACGTTACTCAGCGTCATCATGCCCGAGCGTTCGCTATCGGCAACCAATACTCGATAAGAACAGCCGCCACTATTCTGGCCGCTATTCTCATTGGGCAAGCATCATCAGAGGCTGGCCAGGCAGCGCTGGCCGCTGGCATGGCAGCCAATCAGCAATCGGCCGTTAATTTCACCCGTAGCAACGAGGTTGAAGCAGACCGAATTGGTATCGAAATTCTGACCAATGCTCAATACAATCCTGCTGCAATGGCCGAATCATTCGCTATTTTGCGCAGAAAGAACAGTCTTAATACCTCCAGAGGTGCGCTGCAATATTTGCGCACCCATCCGCTGGACGAAAATCGCATTGCTGAAGCCAAAGACCGGGCTGCCGGGTCATTAAGTCAACCCGCAGCACCGCAAACAGAATTCCAACTCTTCAAAGCTCGACTGGCTGTACTGTCTACTGAAGACAAAGGCCAGCTAATGCGTACATTCCAGGCCAGGTTTGATGTAAAGCCGGGCGTTGAAACAACGTATGGCATTGCACTCCTTCACATAGAGGCTAATCGCCTTGATGAGGCTGTTGTCTACCTTGATAAGCTGAATGAAATTGTACCCGCGCATCCGCTGGCAGAGCTTTCTCGCGCAAAAGTGTTGGAACAACGCGGTGATTTGGACGCAAGCCTTGCACTACTTGAGCGCTTGTACGCGAACTATCCCGAACGCTACTCAGTGGTAGAAAAACTAGTTGATTTACAAACCCGAAAACGTCAACTCTCTACTGCCATGCAAACCACCAAGCAATATCTGCGACGCTACAACAACCCCAACCCGCTCGCATGGAGACAACTTGCCAGCGTGCAACAACGTCTCGGTGAGCAGGCTGCGAGTCACGAGTCGCTAGCGCGATACTTTACCGGACTCAATGAGTTGGGTCGCGCAATGGGCCAACTACAGCTCGCATTGCAACACGTAGAGCCAAATTCAAAAGATGAACTCAGGCTGCTGGCCAGTCAGAAAACCCTGAGAGGAATTCCTCCGGGAACTGACGTTGAGGATGATAATGAAGTAAAAAAGTAAGGAAAAAATGCCGCCACGATTGCTGTAACCTGAACTAACGCTGCAGATAGAGGCGCTGCAGACAAATTTAAGTCCAATCGTAGCGGCACGTTGAACTCCAGGTTCAGTCTCGTCTAGAAACTGACTTGGGGTACCTCCTGCCATACTTCTTTAAAACTATAACTGAGCTCCAGCTACAAAACTAGCTCAGAATCGGCCCTGCTGTTACCAGCGATTTACCACTGGCTGTATCAGTGTACTGAACAAAATTGTCCACAAATAATTTGGCCAGTTTTTCAGCACCAGCCTGCCATTCGTCGGCTGACTTGTATGTTTTCCTTGGATCAAGTAACTGATCGTCTACCCCGGCAAGTGCAGTCGGTACACTCAAGTTGAAGATCGGCACCACTGTTGTTTCAGCATTATCGATTGAACCATCGAGAATCGCATCAATAATGGCGCGAGTCGCTTTAATCGAGATACGGTCACCAGAACCATTCCAACCCGTGTTAACCAGATAAGCCTTTGAACCGGCAGCTTCCATGCGCTTTGACAGCTCGTCTGCATACTTGGTTGGATGCAGACTTAGAAACGCTTTACCAAAGCACGCACTAAAAGTAGGCTGTGCTCCGGTTACACCCAGTTCAGTTCCAGCCAGTTTTGCGGTAAAGCCTGACAGAAAATGATAACGCGTTTGCTCAGGCGTCAAAATCGATACCGGTGGCAAAACACCGAACGCATCAGCTGACAGAAAGATAACTTTGTTAGCGTGGCCAGCACGAGATACCGGCTTGACGATATTTTCAATGTGGTTAATCGGATACGTCACTCGCGCATTCTGGGTTTTGCTGCCGTCGTCATAGTCGACACTGTTGTCGCTGTTTAACACTACATTTTCCAATAGCGCATTACGTTTGATAGCACCATAAATATCTGGCTCAGCTTCGGCACTCAAATTAATTGTTTTGGCATAGCAACCACCTTCGAAGTTAAACACGCCATCATCATCCCAGCCATGCTCATCGTCGCCTATGAGCTGGCGCTTAGGGTCGGTTGAAAGCGTAGTTTTTCCTGTACCTGACAAACCAAAGAATACCGCTGTGTTGCCATCTTTGTCAGCATTGGCTGAACAGTGCATAGAAGCAATACCACGTAGCGGTAACAGGTAGTTCATGTAACCGAACATACCCTTTTTCATTTCACCCCCATACCAGGTACCACCAATAATCTGAATTTTTTCGGTCAGGTTGAAGGCGACAAAATTTTCAGAATTCAGTCCATGTTCCTTCCACTTCGGATTGGTGGTTTTAGCTGCATTCATGACAACGAAATCAGGCTCGAAGTTTTCGAGTTCACTAGCAGTCGGGCGAATAAACATGTTTGTGACAAAGTGCGCTTGCCATGCAACCTCCATAACAAAACGTACACTGAGTCGAGTATTCTCGTTTGCACCGCAAAATGCATCGACAACGAACAGACGCTTACCAGAGAGCTGCTTAGTTGTCAGAGACAGCAGGTCTTTCCAAACCGCTGGACTAATCGGCTTGTTGTCGTTATCGCCCTGTGTTGCCCACCAAAGCGTATCTTTGGAGGTGGCATCTTCAACAATGTATTTGTCTTTGGGGCTTCTACCGGTGAACGCGCCAGTGTCGACAGCAACTGCGCCGCTGTCCGTAACAATACCTTTTTCGAGGCCGCTCAGAGACGCCTTGGTCTCTTCTTCAAAAAGCTGCTCGTAGCTCGGATTGTGAACGACATCAGTAGCATCGATAATTCCGTACTGTGTCAGCTCAAGTGTGCTGGACATTGATCTGGCCGGCAAATTCATCGCATTCTCCGTTTGACAATTAAGGGTATTAGTTACCCCCGCATAACGTAAAGTTAGCGGCTGGAAGAGGGCGAACTATACAAGAGAGAATGGTAAACAGAACGGAATTTTTTTGAATTTTTGTACACAATTCCAAGCTTCCAAGCACATTTTCACCCCGATTGTAGTTTAGCTACGTGAACCAGTAACCCTGCTGATCTTGAGTACCCTGCCCAGCTGGGCATCAGAGAGGTAGCTCGGGTAAAAACGTGATGCAATTCGCGTTAACACCAGGCGAAAAAATTAATTTGCGTAATTTCAGTTCATTTTCGAAAAGCGATCAATATTGAGAGAATTCATTCCGGTATTGATCCATCACAAGCCAAGCGCTTTGCCGGACTCCAAAGCAAAAAGCCCGGCAAAATTTGCCGGACTTGTCGGTTAAACAACTAGCGCTTACTCGTCGGAAGCACTGAATCGGCGCCTGAAAAAGATCACCGTACTGCCAAGTAACAACAGTCCCGGGAATATTGGATCGTTACCTGAACGCGAACCAATGGAACAGGCTGAGCCACTCAATCCCGTTTCGACAATGGCGTTTGCATTACCGGCGGTGGTATTGGTTGGCGCGGCGGTATTCGTGTTGGTTCCGCCTGTATTAGTCGGAGTGCCAGCATTTGTACCCCCGGTTGGTGTGTTGCCACCAGTCTGAGGATTGGTCGCGGTATCACCGACAATATCGTCGTCACGAAAATCAGGTATGTTGTCATCGTCAAGATCTGGCAACTCTCCGTTTCGATACAAGTCGTTTAGCTGGTCAGATACAACCCCATCGACGATACCATCACCATTGACATCAAGATCGACTGAATCAAGCACGTTATCGTTGTCTGCATCCGGCCCGTTAACAATGTCGAGATCGACCGTGTCATCGATACCATCGCCATCAGTGTCGACTCCCCCTGTTTGAGTAAAGTCGTAGTTATCAGGTATACCGTTCTGATTGACGTCAACAATCACATCAACAAGCCCGTTGTTATCGTTGTCGGTACCGCCAGATTCGATGACATCATTGCTGCCATCGTTATCGCTGTCGAGGTCACGAAAGTCCCGAACACCATCTCCGTCGCTGTCTGGTACAGCAAAAATTGGAATGCCTGAGTCGACACCTTTTTCTGCAACATCAAGATAACCGTTAGCGCCAAAGACCAGACCTGAGTCAGCGGCACCATCGTTGTCTGCATCGATAACCGGTACGTCAACCATCGCCTGATTGCTTTCATAGATATCCGGGATGCCATCGTTATCACTGTCGAGATCGAGATAGTCAGGGATAAGATCACCATCGGTATCGACAGGCGTTGGAGCAGTGAGACCAAGCTCTACTGCATCCGGAATGAGATCGTTGTCTGAGTCCATATCGAGCGAGTTAACAATGCCATCACCATCACTATCAATCGAACCTTCAATGCTATCCAGAATACCGTCACTGTCGCTGTCCGCGGAATCACCTGCTATATCCTGCGTACCATCATTATTGGAATCAAGGTCGAGATAATCCTGAGTACCATCACCATCGGTATCCTTCGGGTTGATGACGTTAGGGCCAGCCTCAGCAAAATCAGGAATGGAATCGTCGTCCGAGTCCACATCCAGATAGTTTGGTGTGCCATCGTTGTCAGTGTCCAGCGTTTTACCTTCAACAGCATCCGGTATGCCATCATTGTCATTATCCGGGTCTAGCGTATCTGGAATCTCGTCACCATCGTTGTCAGCTAAAATCGGCAAGGTGTAGTCTTCAACTTCACCGTCATTGAAACCACCCAGCGCATCAGCGGTAGTGATCGGATCGGTGGTAATACGAAAACGTGCGAAAGTCGGTCCTACTATGCCGGCTGAAATCCCATCGTTATCAGGCCACAGTAATTTAATTTTTAAATTGTCAGCACCAGCAGGTACGTTTGCACTCGCCGCTTCATCTGGCTCAAACGTGCCGTTGCTATCAAAATCAACCCAACCCACGAGCGTGGCATTCTGCCCCGACGGGTTATAAACAAATACGTTGGTGTCATAGGCTTTTGAAAACTCAACCAGCACCGGAAACGCAAATACGCCATCTTCATCGTCAGGTGTAGCGCCGTTGTCATCGCCATTAGCTTGCGGGGTGTTGATTGGCGCGTTGTCGTCTGGTGCTATATCTCCAATATGCGGAGCGTTTGCCACCACATTGTGTGTGGCCAAACCATAGCTGGCAGGGGCGTCGCCGGTATCGAGAGCCAAAGCTGACATCGGGTAAATCATTGCGAGCGACATCGCTGCAATGAGAGAGCTGAGTTTAAACATGCTTATATCCTTCGCTCATGCGCCGCCGCGGCAACACGAACCGTGTCTGAAGTTGGACTGTTGGTAGCAATACAATTGCCAACCAGCCCCTAAAGCATAGTGCTAATTTAGCGAGGTGACAGGACCACTCTGTCGTTTTCGCTCAAATCGGTTACATCAGCCAGAGGCTGGGTATCGCCAAATGCTTCGGGCCGGAGCCGCGTTGCATCGATTCCCTTATCAGAAAGGTAGCGGATAATGGCGATTGTGCGTTGCCGAGTTAGAAACATCGCGGCATTTGCATCACTTGCCGGTGCTGTATGCACTGCAATGGTTACCCGAATGTCAGATTTATTATCCAGCGCATCTGCGACGGAATCCAGAACCCCTCTGGCTGAGACAGTCAGTCGATCAGTGTCAGGAAAAAATGATAGCCCGGCTACCGAATCACCGAATAACGCACAACCATCTGCTAACACAGGCTCTCCAGCCTTGGTGTCGGGGCAGCTATCGGACGAGTCGACTATGCCATCCTTATCGATATCGACCGACTTTGGCACAATCTTCTTTTCCGGTTCCACTTTTTCCGGTTCCACTTTTTCCGGTTCCACTTTTTCGTTGTCTGCAGGGGCGTCAACCAGCGGCTTTAAACGTGAAGATTCAGCTGCTGGCGTCGCCAGGGGAACCTGCTCCGGCACTTTGTCAATCTCCAATGCGGCGAGAGACTCCTGGTTAGCCGTCAACCTTTCCGTCTCGGCAACAGGCGGTAACTTATCGACTAATAGCCTGTCAGTCGCTTGTGGCGCATTTGCAGCAACTTCAGCCGGTAACGCTGGCTCTTCAACCTGTCTGGGAGCAGGCGCAGGCGGCGCTGCTGTTGTAGGTAAAGGCGTAACGACAGGCTTTGGCACATTTGCAGCGATCGGTTCCACCGGTTTGGCAGGAACTGTCGCAAACGTGTCGCCAGCATCAGACTCGGCCGTTTTCTTTGCAACGACGATAGGCTGGCTTCTGGCTGGTGCACCAAAACGATAGATCAGGCTAAATTGCCCGTGCATGACATCGGCATCATGGCCTTGCCATTCAGTACGCAGCGCTAAACGAGGCGTAATTGAGTAATCTGCTCCTGCACCGATCAGCAAATGCGTCTTGTTTTTCTGCGACGTTCGGATATCACCATCGTTAAACAACGCACCCACGCCGATACGCGCAAACCCAGACAGTTTGCCAAAGCGCTGATTGTACAAAGCCGACAGGTCCGCTACTTGATAGCCAACTGCCCGGCCATTGGTAAAGGTAGCTTCACCCAGGTCTGCGGCTCGAGCCTCCAATGCCATACGGCGGCCAATCGAGGTACCAATGGTTACCTGGCCTGCAGCACTGAAACTCTGATCTTGAGTGAGCGGCAAATCGGCTGTGTTGGCGTTGAGAAAACTTGCACCCAATCCAATGCCTGCATAGGGCGTGTTACTTGGCTGTGTTACACAGGCCGAAAGCAAACCCAGCAGTAATAACATTAACGCTTTGGACTTGCGTCTGAGCAATCCAAATAGCGAAACCAGAAACAACAAAACAAACGCGGGATCAAATCCACTGTCCTTAGCGGCTAAGTCTGAGTTGGCCGTGTTGGTTGCCAGCGAGCATCCAAACACACTGCCACTTTCACCTGTTTCCAACGTGATGTTATTATTTTGCGCTGATTGATTGGGACCAGGATTAAACGGTGTTGATGGCACTACCGGCTGAGATGGTACCGTGCTGCTAAATGCTTCCTCAGCATCAGTGACACCGTCTCCATCACTGTCGATATCGCGGTAGTCAGGGAATCCGTCCTGATCACTGTCCGGGTATCCTGAAGGTCCTCCGGCGTATGCATCGTGCAATCCATCAACGTTAAGATCAGTAAAGTCATCGACTCTGCCATCGCTGTCAGTATCTACACCGGCCGTCTCCAACCTGTCGGTCAGTCCATCCTGATCTGAATCGATATCGCGAAAATCGAACACACCGTCATCATCTGTGTCCCGCAACGCTATTGGTGAACCAAACAATCGATCAGCAAGGCCATCGCTATCAAGGTCGAGAAAGAAATCGTACCGACCATCCCGGTCGACATCGTTGCTGCCAGCTTCAACAATATCCGGAATACCATCATTGTCGACATCAAGATCCTGGTGGTCGGGAAGTCCGTCTCTATCCAAATCGGAGTTGCCGTTTGAAGTAGTGCCAGATTCTGGCGAGTCCTCGATCACATCGGCCAGACCATTACTGCCAACAGGAACTAATGGATCAAGCAGGCCATCACCATTGGCATCCAGCAAACGCAATAGCGTAGCGTTTGTGGTGGATTCGAATAGATCGGGAATGCCATCGTTGTCGGAATCCAGGTCGAGACAATTTGCAATGCCGTCACCATCAGCATCGCCGGTACCTTCTTTGTTGTCCGGGATGGTGTCGTTGTCGTCGTCCATATCGATGGAATCGGGCACTGAATCACCATCAGTATCGCCAACTGAACCTGCCGCATGGGCATACATCGAACCTAATGAAGAACTGATAAAAATCAGTAATACCGCTAATAAATGCAGCGCTCGCTGTATGCAAAAGTCTTGCAGAGTCCGGCCATGGAATTGAAGTCTCATGCGCCCGAGTATGCAACAAAATCGAAACAGAATCTGATGGCTGGTATTGAGAAATGCTGTTCGCAGGAAGATAAACTGTAGATAACCGTTAAAACTGCGTAGACGTTAACGAAAAGGGCCACTTAGCGTGCTGCCAAGTGACCCTTTTTTTACCCGTCAAAGTTTAAGCTGCGAAGGCCAAACAGCATTTGGCCCCGCCCGCTTTACTGCACTACCTGAAACTCGACTCTGCGATTTTTCGCTCGGCCAGCAGCGGTCGCGTTGGTCTCCCTCGGCTGAGACTCGCCGTAGGCTTGAGGTTGCAGCCTTCGACCAGCAACACCTTGCTCCACAAGGTAGCGGGCAACCGCTATCGCACGCCGCTTCGATAACTGCAGGTTACTGTCTGCTGAACCCTGGTTGTCGGTATGCGCCTCAACGGCCACTCTGATTTCAGGATAGTCGTTCAAGGTTGACGCTACACCAGTGAGAATCTGCTGAGCACCGCTGGTTAACTTGTCAGAGCCTGATTCAAAGTTAACACCTTCAATAACACCGTTGAACAGTGCACAACCAGCTTCATTAACCGGAACACCTGCACCTGTTGTTGGACAAGCGTCTCTGTCATCGAGCACACCATCTGCATCTGAATCAAGTGGCGAGCTGATAATGGGTTCCTTAATTACTGGCGCTGCAACTGCTGGTGTAGGAACGCTAACCCGCTTAGCAGGCTGCCTTGTACGTCCAGCGTCACCAAACCGGTAGACCAAACCCAGCTGTGCGTACTTAGCATCGGTTTCGTGTGCGACGATTTCACCACGCACACCTAATCCGTTTCGAAGCCCGTACTCAAGTCCTAGTCCGGCGAGTAAGTGGTAGTCGTTGATACGTTTGAATCTTACGCCATCACCCTGATTTCTCATGGTGCCACCACCGAGACGGCCAAATACGTTGAACCCTTCGCGTCGTCCGCGATCTTCGCGATCGTTAAGCAAGTAGACCAATGCACTGAGGCCGCCGACCTGATAACCAATACTGCCTTTGCCACCACCTGTACGGTTCAACGATGCTTCACCCAGCGATGACCCATGGGCTTCAATTGAAAACCGATTGCTAAGATCATAGCCAAGTTGAATCGTGCCACCCTCGCCTTGAGTGTCGCCGACACTTACTGTGTTGTCTTTGTCTGCGTCGGGTTCGAGCTGACTGACCAAACCACCGGCACCGATATAAATTCGACCCTTATGGTCGCTGTTACCTCGGTCTGAACCGCCAAAACCGAGCATGCTACAGCCACTTAAGGCCAGAGTAGACACCGCAGCAGCAACAAGGCCTGCTTTACGCAGGCCTTTGTGGTTTCCGGTGGGTCGCGATGCGACCCTCCTGAGTGTGCGCCAGAGTAATGACGCCATTGACGCAAAAAGCATCAGTAATAGCATGGGGTCAGGCCCCTTGGCTGGCCCCTGAGGCGTTGGGCTTACCGAACAACCGAACCCATTTCCACCCAATCCGGTCTCGATGCCACCGGCTCGCACCTCGGATTCCTGTATATCGGGTGTGCCGTCGCCATTGGCATCCGGTAGCTGCATCACCGTGCCTTGACCATTTTGGCCGTCCGCGGATGGACCAACAAAACCATTGCCATCGTTGTCTGGGTCAAATTCATCGGCGATACCATCACCGTCGGCATCGTTACCACCTGTAAAAGATACGTCGAACATATCGTCTATTCCGTCTTGATCGCTGTCTTCACCGCCAGACACTGATGCATCGGCGATGTCGGGAATGCCGTCGTTGTCAGCATCGTTGAGTACGTCGACGGTGCCATCGTTGTCGATGTCAATTCCGCCAGCCTCAACGAGATCACTGAACCCGTCGCCATCACTATCTAAATCTACCTGATCGGGAATACCATCCCGGTCGGTATCTCGCTCACGTACTGGGTTTGAAGCAACGTTGTCATCCAGACCATCATTGTTTGTGTCAATAAAATTATCCAGTACGCCATCGTTGTCGAGATCAGCGGCCACGCCCTGAGTCTCTAACAGATCAGACAAACTATCCTGGTCACTATCTAGGTCACGATAATCAGGAGCCCGGTCTGAATCGGTATCAATTAAAACTGTCGTACCTCTTTGTAGACCATCATCGGCACCATCGCCATTAAGATCGTCAAATTGATCGATTCGACCATCGCCGTCACCATCAGTACCGCGTGCTTCAAGCAGGTCTGCAAGTCCGTCGTTATCGCTGTCTAAGTCGCGATTATCGACAACACCATCAGCATCAGTATCAAGTAACGCGTTACCTGCGCCACTGACCAAACCATTGTTGTCAGTACCAGTAGTCAACCGACCATTTGAATCGGTGCCTAACCTGCCGGACTCCAATGCATCGAAGATACTATCGTTGTCGCTATCGAGGTCCTTAAAGTCAGGAACGCCGTCGCCATCACTGTCCGCTACAATAAATGTAGACGTGCCTGAGTCAGGTGTCGACTCTAAAATGTCAGCAAATCCGTTTGAACCTACTGGTGAATCGAGTCGGCCGTCTTTGTCCAGATCAAGATCTGCAACCAGATTCAGCAATTCTGATGCTTCCGCTATATCGGTAACGCCATCGTTATCACTATCCAGATCGTATTGGTTAATAGTTGTGTCATTGTCATCGTCGCCCTTACCTTCGATTGAATCGAGTAAGCCGTCGTTGTCATCATCAAGATCGAGAATATTGATGATGCCATCGCCATCAACGTCTTCACTGACTGGATCGGCTGCCGGAGGACCTGTACTAACGCTGCTGTCCTGAAAATCAGGAACGCCATCATTGTTGGAGTCGTGTGGTATTTCAGGGTTAGCACCAATTTCCATACTATCAAGTACGGTGTCGTTGTCAGAATCCTGCTCACGATAATCCGGAGCGCCGTCACCGTCTGTATCTGCAGGCTGATTTGGCATTGGCCCGGCTTCTACAGTGTCTGGAATAGCATCTGAATCTGAATCAGTGTCGCGGTAGTCGGCAACGCCGTCGCCGTCTGTATCAAATACCGGTAATGCGTTTACTTGCAATGCGTCATCATTACCTTTCTGATCTGCATCAACAAAGTTATCAATACGACCATCG
>Ga0114956_1001023_pt1 | contig 21735 bp, 12 predicted proteins | sample MaitaG_FD_87304 | JGI IMG/M metagenome (GOLD analysis project Ga0114956, IMG submission 87304) | Marine algal microbial communities from Maine, USA - Maine_Asex2 metaG | ecosystem: Host-associated > Algae > Red algae > Unclassified | place: Maine, USA | collected 2015-01-05
AGCACAAGACCGCAGTCCGACACTTGCGGCGCGCTCGGTGCGCGCTGGTGCATTCGGTTGGCGTCAGGGCGACACGAAGGTCGGCCACGAATCAGCCGATGGCATCTGTCTTGGCAGCGCCGTTGCTCAGGCCTTTGGTCTGACGGTGACCGGCGGCTGCGGTACAAACATGTGGGACTCGTTCACCGCCATTGGCCGCGACGCAGCGCGCACCTTTCACCGAGATGATTACGCCTTGCCGCTGCCGGGCCCGTTGCTACTGGTTCAGCGGTGGCTCTATCGCGCCGCCGAGACGCTGCCCGATCTGGACCCGCAGCTCCCGCCCGAAGTCTTCATGGACGGCGACGGGTCGGTGCATGACAATCTCCGCCACTGGAACGACGACCCCAAGCGAACGCTCGGAGACGTCCTTGCGCTGGTGGACGCCGCACTCGAGCTGGCGCTACGCGACAGCAGCTCGGAACGTCATGAATGACGTAATGCAGTACCGATAAGAATCCTCCTGCACGGCGCGTCACGGCTGCGCCGTACAGCCCTTCTGTGAACCCAAATGCGATACCTTCTTCCACCCTTGACTTGACTCGTCCTTATCGTTTCGATTGCGCGGCTTGCCCCTGCGGTGCAAATCACATGAAACTTCGACGATCTACCTCCAGCCTTGGCACCAAATCGAGTGGGATTCGCGACTTGTGCGACTGTCGCACGTCACGAAGGGATGGGAGACGAAACGATTCAGCTCGCAATCTGGTGACGTCGGGGGTCTAAGAAGTGCGGTGGCAGGTCGATTCAGACGTCACGAAGTCGGTGGCGAAATACACGGACTCTTGCCTGGACGCGTATGAAGTGCACCCTGACCTCGTTCCGGAACACTTTGCAATCGAACGGGAGATCGCCGAGGGCGGCTATGGACGGCGCCAGATCTACGAATTGGTGCAGAACGGGGCCGACGCAATCTTGCAGCATGGTGGCGCTGTGGGTGGCCGGATCGAAGTAGTTCTCACTCCATCAGCGCTCTACTGCGCTAACGAAGGCGCTCCCATCGATGTAGATGGCGTCCGAGCCATCCTGGGCGCTCACCGCTCATCGAAACGGAGCAACGAGATCGGTCGCTTTGGCCTCGGTTTCAAGAGCGTGCTGGCAGTCACCGATGCGCCAGAGTTCTTCAGCACCGCGGGCTCGTTCCGGTTTGACCCCGTCCGGTCAAGCGAAGCGATCGCGAGGGCCGTGGAGCAGAAGTTTCCCACGCCCAAACTCCGTCTTGCATTTCCGCTTGATCCAACTAGCGAGATGGAGGGCGACCCGGTCCTGGCGGAGCTTGGCGAGTGGGCGACAACGGTCATCAGGCTCCCACTTGCAGAGGAATCAGCGTGGCTACTTGAGGACCTTGAGAACTTTCCCCCCGAGTTTGCTCTCTTCTCTGACCACGTGGGCCAGCTCGTGTTGCGCGACGAGGGTTCGGGATTCTCGAAGTCAGTCAGCGCTGTGCGACGCAAGTCGTCAACGTTGTTGACAGTGGACGGAGCAACTTCGGAGTGGCGGACATGCCACTCGTCTTACTCGATGAGCCCAGCAGCTCGAAAGTCCGCTGGTGAGTTGGCCGACCGCGAAACGCTCCCTCTTGTTTGGGCTGTCCCGTTAGACACCACTCGAACTCGAGGGGCCTTCTGGGCCTTCTTTCCCACCGAGTATTGGACCACTTTGCGCGGAATCCTCAACGCTCCGTGGAAGACGAATGCCGATCGCCAGAATCTTCTCAAAGGAAGCTTCAATGCTGAACTCATCGAGAGCGCAGCAGAGATGATCGTCAAGAATCTCAAACACCTCTCTAGCGAGGACGATCCCGCCCGCCACCTCGATTACCTACCAGGCCGGGGGCGGGAGGCGCCGCAGTGGGCTGACGAACAAATCACGGAGGACGTCTACTACTTTGCGGCCAACGCAAAAACCATTCCTGATCTTGATGGGAAGTTGTGCAAACCCGCAGATCTCCAGCTTCACCCGGATGGCGTTCCGTCAGAAGCGCTAAAGGAGTTCGCACGCGTTTCACTTGACCGCGATTGGGTGCACCCGTCAGTTGAAGTTCGTCAACGACGAGCCCGCGTGGCGAGGTTAATGGAGTCACGAACTGACAAGACGCTTGCCGAGTGGCTCTCGACCCTGATCGATTTAGGGGACCTCGAGTCGTCGACCGCGGCTATTGGCGTTGCCAGCTTCCTCGAAGAGGGTGGAGCAACTGGTTGGCGCTCTGCGCCCATCGTCTTGACCAGGGATGGATCGCTGTCCCCCGTTGACCCCGAGCTGCTCTACTTCGCGGGTATGGGAGCTTCGCCTGGCGAAGGGGTTCGCGTTGTGTCGTCCGACCTCGCCAACGACGTCGAGGTACGCGAGCGGCTGACGGCCATGGGAATCCGGACGCTGGACGCTGAGGGACAACTTGCGGCGCTCGCGCTAAAGGGGGATACGGAGTCGCAAGAGTTCTGGGTTGGATTCTGGAAGCTTGCTTCAGACCTGGGGGCTGCGAAGACGCAAGCCATTGTGAACGAGCATCTTCAGTCCGCGAAAATGCGTGCTCGCAATCGTGCCGGCGAGTTCATCCGAGTTGGCGCGTTGCTCATACCGGGTGGCGTTGTCGCTGAGGATGACCACCTCAATGACACGTGCTTGGTTGATATGCGGTACCACGGAGACCACCGAGAGGTCCTTCGGTGGCTAGGAGTGGTTGAGACGCCCGTGAGCGACCGTTCGCCCTACGAGGAGTACTGGTTCGACGGCTTCAAGTCGGAATACCGGAAGCGGTTTGCGAAGAATGCTGGCCTACAGAGGCCGAAGGAAAGCCTCCTGAAGTTTTCCGAAGGGGGATATGTCGGACCGTGCGAGCCCCTTAAGCGTCTAGACCCAGAGGCCAACGCCGACTACTGCATGGCCATACTTCAGCTCGGGCATGCAGCTCGGCCCTGGCTGCTTGCTCATGCGAACAACAGCCGGTACGAGAAACTGACGTGCCCAAACCCCAGTTTGTGGATGGTGCGCAAGCACGGATTTTTGAGGACATCTGTTGGCAGAGTCGAAGCGGAGTTTGCTGTCGGCCGTGCGCTCGCTGAATTTGCCTCGTTCCTGCCCGTTGTAGAAGTAGACGACGACGTGGCGTTGCAGTTGAAGCTTCCAATGACACTCGAAGATGTCCGTGGACCGACGTGGGCCGAAGCACTCCACCTGGCTTTCGCGAAGGGGCCAGATGTGTTCGGGCAGGCCATGGGGCTGGTCCTCAACTCCAATCTCGCTCCGATCGAATCGGTTCCAGACGGCCACGGCGGAGTCGTTCTGTTGAAGGACGTCGTTGCTTCCTTGGCAGCAGATGCAAGAGCGTTGCGAGACGCACACATTCCTCATGCCGTCGTGTCCAGTCAGAAGGTAGCGGATCGACTGGTTGAGGAGTGGAACTTCCGCGCCGTGGGCGACCTGTTCTCGGTGAACGTTCGACCGATCCAGGTACTGGAGCAGGTGAAGGCCAGTGAACTCTTTCCGGCGTTGCCCACCGCGATTGAGGTCGTGGTCAGCGAGCAGCTTGAAGTGGAGAGAGCATCCCAGGAAGGCTCTTCCCGCGAGACAGTCACAAGCTTCTTCAAGGACAATGTTCTGTACCTGAGTGGTGACCCGCGCGACTTGCCGGTCATTCTTGACGCGGTCGTCCACCACGCCAAAATTGATCTGGCGGACGAGGACCGGGTGTTCCTCTTAGGCGAGCAGGATCGAAAGACGGCGACGAAGCGCCGCCGAGAAGTTGCCAGGAAGAAAACGCCAGCGGAGAAGGTCCTCTCTGCTCTTGGTGTGGCCAATCTCAAGAAACGACTTCCGGTCGACCTCGTTGAGGAAATGGCTCAACGCGGAGGGGCGGATCTTGCTGGCGTCGAGATCGCAGAACTTGCGTTGGCGGTCCATGGAGTCGAAGTTCTTCAGGTTCATCGCGAAGATCTGGCGAAGGAGGGTTTCGATGTTCCTCTGCGATGGGCCGGGATGCGCAAGGCGAGAAAGTTCGTGACAGACCTGGGCTTCCCAGTGGAGTACGCGGGATTCGCCAGCGAATCCAGGGACCCTTTGGTCGTAGTTGAAGGTCCACCACGCCTGCCGCCGCTGCACCAATTCCAGGCGGAGTCTGTTGACCGCATCCGCGAGCTCGTCGATCAGGGAATGGGGAGAGGCTTGCTGTCGCTTCCTACCGGTGCCGGAAAGACGCGAACGGCGACCCACGCTCTCATTGAGGCGATGCGGGACGGCGCATTGCAAGGACCAATCCTGTGGGTTGCTCAAAGCGATGAACTTTGCGAGCAGGCCGTAGGAGCTTGGTCCGAAAACTGGCGGGCACTCGGTCCCGACTCGAGTTTGAAGCTTGGCCGCCTCTGGGCGAACAACGATGTTGAGAATTTGAATGACCAAAATCAGGTTGTGGTGGCCACGATTCAGAAACTTGACGTCTGCATTCCGAAACGGCAGTACTCGTGGTTGGCCAGAGCTAAAGCAGTCGTCATCGACGAAGCACACCGTGCAACCGCAACGTCGTATACCAAGTTGCTGGAATGGCTAGGTATGGGCCGCAACCAGGATCGGGTTCCGCTCATTGGTCTCTCGGCCACGCCGTATCGAGGGACGAGCGCTGAGGAGACGGATCGTCTGGTCAAACGATTCGGCGGCAAGCGGTTGGACGCCGTTGGCGAAGACCCCTATAAGACGCTGCAGGAAATGGGCGTCCTCTCGAACGTTGAGCATCGGTTGCTTACCGGCTCTGATGTGTCGCTCACAGCGGACGAGTTGGCCGAGGTCGAGAAGCTCGGACGCTTGCCAGCCTCTGTACTTTCGCGGATCGGCGAAGACAAAGGCCGGAACCAAACAATCCTCGACTCCATCCGGTCGATCGACGGTGAAAGCACCGTGCTCTTGTTCTCGGCCTCTGTGACACACGCCGAACTCATGGCAGGCTTACTTTCGGCATCGGGCATTGAGGCACGAGCAATCTCGGCAGCGACCAGTAAGGGTTCGCGGCGTCACTACATCGAGCAGTTCCGGTCAGGCGATATTCGCGTGCTGACGAACTATGGCGTGCTGACTGAGGGCTTTGACGCTCCATCGGTGAGTGCTGTGTACTTGGCCCGGCCGACCTACAGCCCGAACTTGTATCAACAGATGGTCGGCCGCGGACTACGTGGACCCCTCAACGGCGGCAAGGAAACGTGTTTGATCGTGAACGTCGAGGACAACTTGGCCCAGTACGGCCGACAGCTTGCGTTCCGTGAATTCGAGCCGTTGTGGAACCGAACATGATGTCACTGACGGCTGAGCAAGAAGCCATCGTTCTAGCTCCCACGGAGGCTCGTCAACTTATCATTGCTGGCCCAGGGACAGGCAAGACGCACACCCTTGTCGCACGTCTAGGCCACTTGGTAGACCATCAAGATTTGCGACCTGGGGGCGTGTTGGCATTGAGCTTTAGTCGGGCCGCCGTGGGGGAACTGCGCCGGCGCTTGCGTGCATCCGGGAGTGACGCTCGAGCAATCCGTCCGGTCACCTTTGACTCCTTCGCCACCCGGGTCCTTGCCCAGGTGGACCCAGATGGCCCATGGACCGAGCAGACATACGACGATCGGATTGCATCGGCCAGAACGAACCTCGGAAGGTTCGCAGAGTTCCTTGAGGACATTGAGCACGTCGTTGTGGATGAGGTGCAGGACTTGGTGAGCGTGAGGATGCACTTCGTACGTGAGCTACTCGAAAGTCTCAATGTCGGTTTCACATTGCTTGGTGACCCTGCGCAGGGCATTTACGACTTCTCTTTGGCCGAGGGGGAAAGCCCAGAGTTGGACGGTTCCGCAGCCTTGTTCAAGTGGATGCGAGCGTCAGTCGACGGCCTCGCTGAACGGCATCTCACGGTAAATCACCGCGCTCGGTCATCTCTGGCCATCGAAGCTTGCAAACTCGGTTTCGAAGTATCGACAAACCCGGCGGAGGCCGGGTTGGCCTTGGCTGAGCTACTCGAAGACGCCCCGAAGGTTCCAAACCCGGAGTTCCTGCAGAACAAAGCCAAGCTGGGCGATCGAACGGCCATTCTGTGCAGAAATAATGGTCAGGTTTTGTGGGTATCACGTGCGTTGTCAGAAGCCGGGGTTGATCATGTGGTTCAGCGTGGTACCGCTGATCGCTGTCTTGCCCCGTGGATAGCGCGGGCGGCGGTTGCGATCGGCGGCGGCGTCGCCAGTAAGGCCAAAATGACACGGGTTTTGGGCGATCTTCGCTCGTCGACACGCACGCACGACGTCCCCGAAGTCAGCGAGGTTTGGGGTCCGCTGCGATCCGTGGCTCGCACTGGTACGGATGTCAACCTGGACCGACTCGTCCAGCGGATGAAGAGCGGCGGTTTGCCGGACGAGCTTTATTCGCAGCCAGGTTCTTCGCTCCTCGTGTCGACTGTGCACCGGTCAAAGGGTCTGGAGTTTGAGCGGGTAGCAGTCGTCCCCGAAGGTTGGGCCGAGCGGCCATTCAGCGACGAGTCTGCCAAGACCCTCTTTGTTGCCCTTTCGCGAACCATCGACCAGCTAGTGCAGGTAGACCTGCCAAAGATCACAATCAAGCTCACGCCGGACAAGACGAACAAGCGGTGGCTGCACATCGCTCCCCGAAACAGGCGAGCTGGCATAGAAGTTGGTCAATCAGATGTTGCTGTTGACGAGCCATTCGGAGCGGCATCGTCGGCGCAGATTCAGCTCCGGCTGTGGGAAGAGATGCATGTTGGTGACCCGGCATCGCTGATCTTCGACCGTGTACTGATCGGACAACCAGGAGCGATCTACAAAGTTGTCTGGGCGGACCAGGAGGTTGGGAAGGTCAGCGAGGCCTTTCGCAATGACCTTCTCTGGACCATCAAGTGGGGAAGCAAGTGGAAGTACCCGAAACGGATCACGGGACTGCGCATTGACGGGGTCCGAAGTGTTGGAGGCGACCCGTTGGTGACCAATCAGGCTGGTCTCGGCACAGGCGGCGCCTGGCTGGTGCCTTCGCTTGTTGGTATGGGCAAATTCGAATTCGATAGCAAGGCAGAGGTGCCATCATGACGCTAAGAGAAGACCACTACACCTTTCGAGACTCGCTGGTAGAGGCGGTCGTTCGCAACCTGGTTGGGCCCTCCCCCACAGACGACGTGACCCCGAGCGAGGAACTGCTGGACGAGCCGCCAATGGGCCGGTACATCGCTGGGGCGCTATACCCGATTCGCGGTGAGAATGTCGACAACACTCTTGATCCGGAGCACGACGTTGATCTTGTGGAACAAGACGAGGACGGGAGGGTCGACCCACCGATCGCGCTGGCGAACGTCCGCTATCCCTCGGCGCTCGGAATCTCGTTCGCAGTCTCCGCTGCGGAGGTGGGTGAACTTGAATTCAGGGTCGACTCAGCCCGGTACACCCCAGAGATGGTTGATTTCACCCGCGAGACCGAAGAGGAGCTCCCACCAGAAGCCGATGCACATTCAGCTGAGGTGTGGCGACGTTCGCCGCTGAAGCACGAATATTCGTTGGGGCTATCGGGTTCGAAAAGCGACACTCGAACTTCATTGGGCGACGGTCTCGAGCTCTTTGTGCGAGAGAGAGAACCAGATGAACGCGGCCGCGTCGCGGTAACCGCTGCGGTGATCAACACCTTGGAAGTGCCAGCCGGCGAGTGGAAGCGCGACGCGTACACGTTCTTTCAGGTAGCTCTGACGGTCACCGAGAAAAGCGGGAATCCTGTCTTCATGGACCGCTCAAGTCTCCGGGGCGATGGGGCCGATGGCGATGCTCGCTCTTTTGCGCTGCTGTACCGACATAGCCCGACGTTTGCCACCGGTCACGGTTGTTCAGCCGAATGGGAGGCAGCCGAGGTCAGCGATTCAGATGATCTTCGAGCATTGACCGTCCGTTCGACCGTCACACCAAGTCATGAATTGCTCTTGGCCGACAACAATCCCCTGGTGGTTTCGCCCTACTTCTCGATGCGTCGCCTGGCGGAAGGCGACCGCGATGAAATTTGTTCTGGCCTCCGCGCTTTTGTCGATGGCTACGACTCGTGGATAGGCGATCGACAAAACGATGTCGCGTCGCTTGGCCCGAGTTGGGCTGACACTGCCAATCGCCACCTTGTCGATTGTGAACTGGCGTCAAAGCGCATGAAGTCTGGGATCGATCTGTTACAGCAAGATGCGGTGGCCTGGGAAGCGTTCCAGCTGGCGAATCGTGCCATGCTGATGCAGCGAGCCCGCTCCGACTGGGCGCGGGACAAAGCCCAGGGCGAGGCAGCATCACAACCGGACCTATCGGGCGATGTACACAACTGGAGGGCGTTCCAGCTTGGGTTCATCCTGATCGCTTTAGCCGGAATTGCCGATCCGGAGTCAGATGATCGTGAGATCGTCGACCTCTTGTGGTTCCCGACGGGTGGTGGCAAGACGGAGGCCTACCTTGGCCTCATTGCTTTCACCGTCTTCTTGAGGCGGCTCCGAGGGCACGTTGCCGGTGATGGGGGCGGTGGCCTGACCGTCATCATGCGGTACACCCTCCGGCTCCTCACCCTGCAGCAATTCGAACGAGCGTCAATGCTCATGTGTGCGTGTGAGTCCATTCGCCGCACACGAAGTGACCTTGGGCAGGCTGAGATCTCGATTTGCTTGTGGGTCGGGTCCGCAGCGACACCAAACAATCTTGCGGACGCCCGTAAAGCCCTAAAGGACATGCACAACGGCAAAACCCTTCGCGAAAAGAACCCTGTTCAGTTGAGGTCATGTTCGTGGTGCGCAGAGCCGCTGTCCTACAAGAACTACTTTGTCGCGGACCACAACCCCCGCCTCGTCATTACGTGCCGCAACGAGGCTTGCGAGTTTGAAAAGGGGTTGCCGTGCTACGTCGTTGACGAGGACATCTATAACCAGAAGCCAACGTTGATGATTGCGACCGTCGACAAATTCGCCAGCTTGCCGTGGCGTGAAGATGTTGGCCCCTTGTTCAACATGGACGGAGATGTGCCACCGCCAGAGCTGATCATTCAGGACGAGCTGCACCTCATCTCCGGACCGCTCGGCACCATGGTCGGCTTGTACGAGTCGGCGATCAACATGTTGTGCGACGACGGCGGCATCGGGCCGAAAGTTATTGCGTCGACCGCGACGATTCGTCGCGCGGAGGAACAAATCGGCCAGCTTTACGCCAGCGAGGGTTTCCAGTTCCCGCCGCCGGGCCTCGATGCGCGCGATTCATACTTCGCGGTTGAAGTTCCCCGGGAGGCCAAGGGCACCCGCCGGTACTTGGGGCTGCTGGCACCTGGTACCAGTCACGCAACGTTGTTGGTGCGCACGTATTCTGCGCTACTCGAACTCGCCCATCAGCTTGACGCGCCTGACGAGGTGAAGGATCCGTATTGGACCCTCCTTGGCTACTTCAACAGCCTTCGCGTCCTCGGCGGCGCGTTGCTCCAGGTCCAAGACGATGTCGTCGACCGAGTAGCGGTACTGGCCAAGGAGTCGGGCCGCGAGCCGCGATTCGAAAGTCCGGAGCTGCGGGAGATGACGTCCAGGGTGGATAGCAGCAGCATTCCTTCGTTGCTGAAGCAGATGGGCTACGGCGCTGATCATCCAGATTGTCTGGACGTAATGCTCGCAACGAACATGATCTCGGTCGGTGTGGACGTTGACCGGTTGGGTCTTATGGCTGTGATGGGGCAGCCTCAGTCATCGTCGGAGTACATCCAGGCGACGAGCCGGGTTGGCCGCCGGCACCCGGGCCTGGTCGTTGCTCTGTTCAACGCTGCTCGCTCACGGGACCGGTCACATTACGAAGACTTTGTTGCGTTCCACCAGAGCATCTATCGACAAGTTGACGCTTCGAGTGTTACCCCGTTCGCAGCGCGCGCTCGCGACCGCGGATTGCACGCGGTGTTCATTGGAATGATGAGAGCGCGGTACAGCGAGTTCCGGTCAAACAGCGGAGCGGCGCAGGTCGCAAACTTGGAGGCGCGGGCGCAACCGGTCATCGATCGCATCGTGGAGCGGGTGCAGCGGGTGGACCCGGAGCAATCCGTGGCCACCGAGAAGGTGCTTCACCAGGTTGTCGAGGAATGGAAACGGAAAGCAGAGGAGGTCACCGACCTGGTCTTCGCGAATAGACGCAAGCCTGAGAAGTCTCTCCTTGTCGATGCTGGACGAGATCACTCCGGGGCTGAAGGCATGCCAACGATGTGGAGCCTTCGTGCAGTCGATACCGAATCAAATCTGTATTTGTTGAAGGGCAAGGCATGAGCGACTCAAGAATCAAAGGCAGCGTGCGAACGAGTCAGCTCGTGACCACTTACGGGGTTGGGGCGCTGATTGCTCAAGCCAATGAATCATTTATTGTCGCCGGCATCGAGCGGTGGCAGGTTGATGAGGATGCTGGTGAGATTCACGAGCCTCGCCTAGAACGCCAGCTTGGGGTGTGGGGCTTCCGGACACCGCCAGCGGGCGGCGACGAGTCTTGGGACATCCCTGTTTTTCGTTTCCCCGAGCAGCATTCGTGCCCCCAGTGTCATCGGCTGGATTCGCTGTACTTCTTCAAGTCGCCATTTGGTAAGGCGACCTGCAACATGTGCGAAGACGAACCGGACCTTGTCCCATCTCGTTTCGTCGTCGCGTGTGAGGACGGCCATCTGGACGATTTTCCGTTCTATCGCTGGGTTCACGATCAACACCCGCACCACGACGGCAATGGCAAGGCGAAACTGCAGCTAAAGAGCCGAGGTGAATCGTCGGGCTTGAAGGACATCGAGATCAAGTGTTCATGCGGTGCCCGACGTTCAATGGATGGTGCCTTCGGCAAGAAGGCACTCTTTAAGGTGACCCGTTGTCAGGGTCGACGCCCGTGGCTCGGCGCCGACCACAAGCAAGACTGCGACAAGACGCCGGTCACTCTGCAGCGTGGTGCGTCCAACGTTTGGTTCGCAGACACAATTTCGGCCATCTCAATTCCGCCTTGGTCCGAAGGCGTCTACCGCTTGCTGGACAGATACTGGAAAGTCCTCAAGAACGTTCCGCCCATAGCCATCCAAGCGACGATGGAAGGCATGGGGGTCGCGAGCAATGAACATTCGCTCGAGGATCTGGTCGGAGCGACGCTGCAGCGAAAGGCGGTGGAGGCAGGAGAGTCAGCCCCTGATTCAACCGAGGTCAAGCCGCAAGAGTACGAAGCCTTGATGAAAGGAGCGCCGGAGAAGGACCGCCACGACGAGTTCGTCTGTCTGGACGCCAAAGAAGTTGGCGACGAAGCGGCAACGTGGGTTCCGGTCGTCAAGAACGTGCCAAAACTCCGAGTGGTGAGAGTGCTAAGGGGCTTCTCCCGGCTACAACCGCCCGTTGGGTCATCAGACCCAGATGAACCCACCTCCGGTTCTGTCGTGCCCATCGGAAACGATGAGACTGGCTGGCTTCCCGCAATAGAGGTCAGTGGTGAAGGCGTGTTTCTCGAGCTCTCGTCTGATCGTCTGGACCAGTGGGAAGCATCACCGAAAGTCGTGAGCCGCGCAGCCCGCCTTGCTGAACGGGCCGAGCACGCCTTCGGCGAGGTACCGGACGACATCAGTCCGCGTTTCATCATGATCCACACGCTGGCTCATGCGTTGATCGACCAGTGGGCTTTGGAGTGCGGCTATCCGGCAGCATCGCTTGCAGAACGCCTGTACGTCACGAAACAACGCGCAGGCCTTTTGATCTACACGGCCACAACGGATTCAGCGGGAAGCTTGGGCGGCGTCGTATCGATGACCGAGGATGGCCGGCTGTCCGCTTCGCTCCGCGAGGCAATGCTGCGGTCGTCGTGGTGTAGCGCTGATCCGCTCTGTATCGAGACGGCAACACAAGGTGCGGAAGCACTCAACTTGGCGGCGTGTCATGCGTGTGCGTTGTTGCCTGAGACGTCCTGTGAGTGGCGGAACCAGTTCCTGGACCGGGCACTTTTGGTGGGAAACCCTGAGACACCAGATCTCGGGTACTTCACTTCGCTCACTGCGAGCTGATGGCGCGCCTGATTCCAGAGGTCGAAGGCCGCCGTCTGAGCAGTGCAGCGGAGAAGAAGCTTGCGCAGCGATTCCGGAACGAGCTGTCGGGGGATGCCGTGTTGATGCACTCGGTTGGTTTCGTTCGGCACAAGAAGAAGCGGTGGGCCGAAGCGGACTTTGTGCTGATATGCGCCGACGGCGTATTTTGCCTGGAGGTCAAGGGCGGGCGGGTCTCGCTTAAGGACGGAGTGTGGCACTTCACCGACCGCACGGGTCATACCGACACCAAATATGAGGGGCCGTTCGATCAGGCCGGAGGGGCGGCTGGCTCTTTGCAGATGTGGCTCGCCACGGAGGGGTTTCGCCGAGCTTCGGGGTCACACTTTCAGGTCGGGTACGGAGTGATGACTCCGGACTGTTTGCTGAATATGCAGAGTCCAAGTGTGGAGCCAGACATCCTTCTCGATCAGCGACATGTTGAAGCTTCTCTGGCCCGCTATGTGGCAAGGCTGGGCGAGTACTGGCAGTCCCGCACTAGTTCCGCTCCCCTGACATCTAATGAGGTCGAGACGCTACGCGAGGCGATTCGTCCGGACTTTGCGGCGGAAGTCAGCCGCCGCTTCCATTTCTTGGGGATCCAGGATGAGTTGGTCCGACTGACCGATGGCCAGCTTTCATTGCTTGATGGGCTCTCGGAGAATGAACGGGTTGTTATTAAGGGAGCGGCCGGAACTGGCAAGACGTTGATTGCTGAAAGCGAGGTTCGCCGCCTCGCAATGAGCGGTCTCAAGACCTTGCTCGTTTGTTATTCGGAGCCCTTGGCCCGCTCGCTCGCAGCCAGCCTTGAGGGCACCGAGGGAGTGGAGGTCGCGTCCGTCGGCGGCCTCGCTGAAGAGGTAGTTGAGAGTCACGATGCGGTAGATCGCTTACCGGATGCTGAGGAGTATTTCTTGGCCCAACGGTTCCGTCCTGAGCTTGCCACGGAGCTGTTGCGTTCAGCGGGCCCCCGATACGAGGCGCTGGTCATTGACGAAGGCCAAGATCTGCTCAGCGAGGAATTCATCGACTTTTTGGACGCTCTGGTGGCTGGCGGCTTCCGCTCGGGAACATGGCGGTTGTTCCAAGACCCGAATCAGAACATCTTTGGCCGAGCCCGTAGAGAAGCGCTCGACCTCATCGATAGCGGCGCACCAGCGAAGTTCACTCTGAGCCAGAATTGCCGCAATACAAATGAGATCGTCGAGGGATCCAGAATGCTGTCCGGCGCCGAGGTCGCAGCGCTATCAGATGTTGGCGGACCAGATGTGCAAGTTTGCACGAACTGGGAAGACGATTGGGTGAACCGTTCTTTGGGCTACGTGAAGCGCCATCTCGATGACGGCCTGGATCCGTCAGATGTAGTTGTGCTGACTGCGTCCGAAGCTCACCGACGCACGGTCGCAGCCGCTGCTCCCGCGCTTGTCTCGACGACAGCGACGAACGGAAAGGTCCTCGTATCGACGATTGCGGACTTCAAAGGGTTCGACTCACTGGCGGTTGTGATCGCTGGGCCTACATCCCTGGCCGAACCGGAGATGAGGCAGGCGCTCTACGTCGGGGCCAGCCGGGCCAAGGTGCACCTGACCGTCGTGCTTCCCCGGACCGCCGAGGCGTCGTTTGGCGAGCGCGTTGCTGCCTACGCGCAAGAAAAGGCCAATGAACTTATGACGGGCAATTCAGCCCCGAGCAGCGAAGCCCTCTAGTGTCGGTTGGGTGACGGAAGGAGGCCGAAATGAGCGAACTGCGAGCAGCTGAGCAGAACCAACCGAACAATCGCGAGCTGCGAATGGGCACCATTTACCGCTACGCCCGGCCCGAGCTACCGGAACACCGCGAGCTTGACGCGATGCCCAACTTCTACTGGCACACGTTTACCGACGGAATGCCCAAAGCCAAGCTCGAACGCGGGATCTCGCGTCTGCCCTGTGTGCAGGGCGATGAGGGTGAGCGAGTGCCAGCGTTCCTTCTGAGGTCGACCCCGTGGAAGGCTGGCAGCGAGGCGACGCCGTGGCACGACAGCTTTGATCGAGCTTCAGGCACCGTCACGTATTTCGGCGACAACCGTCTCGATCCAGCGACTGGCGAACCGAAACACGTAGAACCTGGCAAGTCGCTCGGCAACAGTCAGCTCGAGACCGCAACCTTTGAGCACCAAAGCAATGACGACGTTCGTCGGGATAACGGCGGTCCGATTCTTCTCTTCACCGGCGTTCCTCATGCTGGACGCCAGAAGGGCAACGTGCGCTTCGACGGCCTTGGTGTACTCACGCGAGTGGAGATTGTGAATCACGATGCCCATTGGTCTGGCAGCGAGTTTCGGAACTTTAAGTTCGAGGTCCAACTGCTCGACCTGGAAGCTGACGACTGGACGGTCCGATGGGAGTGGATTGCCCGTCGACGATCTGCGGAGGCTTCGCCGAATGAGATTCGGCCATTGGCACCGACGGTGTGGAAACGCTGGTGCAAGGAAGGTCATGATGCGCTGCCCGAGCTTAAATTGCGGAGGTTTCTTGTCGAGCCGCTGTCGCTCCCCCGCCCGCCGGAGGGATCAGCCGCAACCGATAGGACGGCTCAGCTTTGACGAAGCACAAAGTCATTGACCTTTTTGCTGGGTGTGGGGGGTTGACCCAGGGTTTCGTTGACGGCGGTTTCGCGCCCGTTTTGGCTGTGGAGCTTGACCACCATGCGGCGGCGACATACGCAGCGAACTTCGACCCCGATCTCGTGCACACGTTCTGTGGTGACATAGCCGAGCTCTCAAGCCGAGATGTCCCAGAGGCAGATGTGGTAATTGGTGGGCCGCCATGCCAAGGGTTCTCGGGACTCGGTCTCCAAGACAAGAACGATCCGCGCAACAAGTTGTGGACCGAGTACGTCCGCGTGGTCAAGGCTTCGAACGCCGACGTGTTCGTGATCGAAAACGTGGACCGGTTCTTGAAGTCGGGGGAGTTCTCGCGGCTCAAGTTCGAGGTGGATGAAGGAGAGCTGCGGGACTTCGAGATAGAGGCAGCGGTATTGAATTCTGCGGACTACGGGGTGCCCCAAAAGCGCCGCCGAACCATCATCATTGGGTCGCGGATCGGCAAACTGCTTCTGCCGGTAGCGACGCATAGCAACCAGCCCCAGCTGGACACAGAACCTTGGCGGAGCGTGCGACACGCGTTGGATGGTGTGCCATTCACCGAGCGGGCACCCAATTCGCTGCCGAAACGCAGTGAGGTGGTATTCGACCAGTCCATCCCAGGTCCGTTCTCCATGGAAGAGCTGCACTTTGGGCGCAGCCCGACCCAACTTTCCTTGGACCGTTATGCAGTTATTCCGCCGGGTGGCGGCCGGCACGACCTCGCTCGCGAACGTCCAGACTTGCTGCCCCCGTGTTGGAAGAAGAAGCCGACCGGCACCAGCGACGTCATGGGGCGCATGGAGTGGGACAAACCGTCGGTCACCATAAGGACGGAGTTCTATAAGCCGGAGAAGGGCAAGTATCTGCACCCGGAATGGCACCGGACGAAGGCGTCAAAGCGTGTTGACCGTTCAATCACCCATCGCGAGGCTGCACTGCTTCAGACGTTCCCTTCCCACTTTGTGTGGTGCGGGAGCAAGACGCAGATTGCCCGGCAGATCGGCAACGCAGTTCCTCCGGTGTTGGCCTACGCAATTGCGGAGTCAGTGAAGCAGCAGTTGTCTCTGGCCAAGGAACTGGCGGCCTGACCCGCCCGCCCGCTGTCACATATGCTCGGTACAGCGCTGGGAGTGCGGGTGGTGGGCCCGGAACTGACGCGGACAAAAGGGGTAGAGGGCTCACATTATGAAGAAGACACCGAATGGCCTTCTCTCGCTCATCGCGGCGGGCGCGCAAGTGGTTGTCCGCGACGAGGAGTGGCTGGTGCGCAGTGTGCAGCAGACCGCAAGCGATGGCTTGATGGTTCGTTGCATCGGCACATCTACGCTCGTCAAAGACACTGAGGCAACGTTCTTCACCCATCTGGACATGATCGAGCCGTTGCGCCCAGAGGACACGGTGCTCCGCCAGGACATGAGCCCCAGCTTTCGAGATACCCGTCTGTACCTCGAAGCGATGATTCGCAAGACCCCGATCGCCGCCACTCAAACCGGCCTCGCTGTCAGCGATTTGCAGCTGTTGGACAAGCTGGAGTATCAGCGTCGCGCGGTCCACAAGGCGCTGACTGGCCTGCGCCCACGCCTGCTCATTGCGGACGCGGTTGGTTTGGGTAAGACGCTGGAGGTCGGCATGATCCTCAGCGAGCTCATTCGCCGCGGCCGTGGCGAGAAGATCCTGGTGGTCACCCCACGGCACATTCTGGAGCAGTTCCAACACGAGTTGTGGACCCGGTTCGCCATTCCGCTGGTGCGCCTGGATTCGACCGGTATCCAAAACGTCAAGCGCCACATTCCCGCAAATCGGAACCCCTTCACGTACTACAAGCGCAGCATCATCAGTATCGACACGCTCAAGAACGCTGGCCGATACCGCCACCATCTGGAGGGCATCCGTTGGGACGCCGTGGTGATTGACGAATGCCACAACCTGGTCAACAAGGGGACGCTCAACAACCAGTTGGCCCGGGTACTCGCTCCCAGAACCGAAGCACTGCTGCTGACCAGTGCCACGCCGCACAACGGCAGCCCGGAGAGCTTCGCCGAGCTGATCAACCTGCTTGACCCAACGGCTATCACCGACCCGAAGAAGATCACCGAGAAGGAGATCGCTCATCTCTATGTGCGTCGGCACAAGGGCCACAGCGAGGTGAAGTTGGAGCTTGGTTCGGAGTGGGCGGACCGGCTTGAACCGAAGGCCATCCCCATCCAGGCCTCAGCTGAAGAGAACCTGATGTTCGGCGAGCTGGCCGATACCTGGACACACCCGCTTTCCGGCGCCGCCCCGGTCGCAGGAAGAGGCAAGAGCCTGTTCCCATGGACGCTCTTCAAAGCGGCGTTGTCATCACATCATGCATTGGTGGAGACGGTGGAGAACCGCCGGAAGAACCTTGCGGCAAAGGCTAATGGCCGACGCCAGCCGCAGAGGGATTCGCACTGGTCGGGCAGTACGTCACCGAACGACAGCTGTCCATCGGGATGGCGCTTCGACTCGATGACCCAAACGCCGAGCGGTGGACGGTGGTCCTTGCCCTGCCCGACGCCAGCATCGACGTCGAGGACGCAACCGCTCAACGGGCTCGGTGGAGTGACTGGCTGCAATGGTCGAACGTCGTTCAGTTCATGAAGAGTCCGGGCCGGGATGCGGTCATCATCACGTCTACATCGCCCAACGAGGATCTGTTCGCTCAGCTGTTCGTCACCGCAGCAGCCGAGGGCCAGCCAGTATTGGCGCCCGCCGCGCCCGTTTCGGTGGCCCTCACCGAAGAGCAGCGCGAAGAGCTCGAACTCGTCGAACCCGACTCGGTTCGAGAGCTGCTCGAAGACGTGCTCAAGCTCGGCGCTCCATGGTGCGCAATCGGGTACGAGAGCGATGATGGAACACCTTTGGAGGTGGCCTGGCCGGAACATCAGATTGCCATCGTCGCCGACGGCATCAGTAGCGAAGGTCTGGAAGACTGGATCATCTATCTTCCAGCGAGTAGCGACGCCGCTGAGATCAACGGACGACTGCGAGGAGACAGCTAATGGCGAAGCTTGGCATCGCTGCGGATCTGTTCAAGGACATACACAAACTGCAGAACGCCCAGCGGGCGCGAATCAGCGAGCTCATCAGCATCTTCTCCGCGTCCACTGCGGCTGAGCTTCGCCGCCACAAGGGAGTGAACCTCGAGGCGTACCACAACGCGCAAGACCCAAGAGCTCGCACCATCCGCATTGACCGCAACTTTCGCGGCATCGTGATGGACCTGGGCGACAAGGAGTCATTCATTTTGGTGTCCGTGCTGTCACATGATGATGCCGAGTACTGGATGGCGAACAAGACGTTCAAGGTAAACGCGGCAACCGGCGCACTTGAGCTGGTTGATCTCACTGCGTTGGAAGCCGAGATCGAAAGCCTCGATACGACCCCCGCCCCGGAAGCCACACAGCTATTTGCGCACCGTAAGACAAAGGACTTCACGCAACTCGGCGTCGAAGCCGATCTCATCCCCGCGTTGTATGCGTTCACTGACGTCGATCAGTTGTTGGCCGTGGTGTTCGGCGCCAAGCTGCCCCAGAACCAGACCGATGCACTGCTCATGCTCGTGGAACACGAATCGGTCGAAGACATCTACCGCCAACTGGCCGGGAGTATCAACCCCGAGGACGTGGATGTGGACGACCTGGCCGCAGCCATGGAAGCTCCGGCGTCAAAGGACCGCTACCGGGTCTTTGCCAACGAAGACGAAAAAGAGCTCACCCGCATGCTGGGCGAGCCACTCGCCAGCTGGCGCGTCTACCTGCATCACACGCAGGAACGCCTGGCATACAAAGACGAGTACAACGGCCCGGCGCGCGTCACCGGCGGCGCAGGAACCGGCAAGACCATTGTCGCCATCCACCGAGCGAGGTTCCTGGCCAGTCAACTTGAGGACCGGTCCCATAAGTCCATCCTGTTCACCACGTTCACGAGGAACCTGGCAGAGGCCATTGAGCGTCAGTTGGTGTCGTTGGGTGGATCTGAGTTACTGGACGTCGTCGAAGTGGCAAACGTTGACCGGATCGCATGGCGAGTAGTCAAAGAGGCGGAAGGCGCTTCACCACGAGTTGTCTCGCACGACGACGAAGTTGCGCTGTGGAAGCGCACTGTCGACGAACTGGCACTGGACTACTCCCCCGAATTCCTCCGGCACGAATGGGAACAAGTCATCCTCGCTCAGGACATCGACTCTCGCTCGGACTATTTCCAGGCAAGGCGCACCGGCCGCGGCATCAGGCTCGACCGGAGAGGACGAGCGCAGGTCTGGAAGGGCATCGAGGCCTTCCTGCAGACACTGGACAGCAGAGGCGAGCGCACGTACCTGCAGTTGGCGAATGCCGCAGGCGGCTATCTGCGAGCACGCCAAATCAAGCCCTACTCACATGTAGTCGTCGACGAAGCGCAAGACCTTCACGAAGCACAGTGGCGACTTCTACGAGCGGCTGCCCCGGAAGCAAAGAACGACATGTTCATCGTTGGCGACTCACATCAGCGCATCTACGACCGTCGGACATCCTTGTCCAAGGTCGGCATCAACATTCGCGGCCGGTCACATCGTCTTCGCATCAACTACCGAACCACCCAGGAAATCCTGCGATGGGCGATGGTCCTACTCGGCGAAGGTACCTACGACGATCTGGACGGCAAAGACGAAACGCAGAGCGTTTCCACCTACTTCAGTCATCTGCGCGGCGAGCGTCCTACGATGCAAGGATCGAAGTCCAAGAAGGGCCAGTTCAAAGAGCTGACCGAACAGGTCACGTCGTGGATAGACGATGGGCTGGACCCCGAGGACATCGGCATCGCCTGCCGCACCAAAGGTCCACTGGACGGCGCCGCCGCCGCCCTCTCAGCAGCCGGCGTCGGGTACACCGTGCTTGGCCAGGAACTTTCCAAAGGCAACGGTGTCCGACTTGGCACCATGCACCGGATGAAAGGTCTTGAGTTTCTGGCGATGGCGGTCTTTGATGTGAACGACGACGTCGTGCCGCTCACTTTCGCTATGACTGACAAGTCCGCCGACGAAGTTCAATACCGGACAGACCTCGAACGCGAACGATGCCTGCTCTATGTGGCATGCACCCGGGCCCGCAACCATCTGTGGGTCGGCTGGTCGGGCAAACCAAGCCGCTTCGTGCAGCCGATGCTGAACGAGTGAGCGCAAGTGCATTGAAGGACGACGCCATCCGCGCAATGCGCCTGCGAATGATCGGAATTCTATGAGCACGCAACCTTCGGCCTTTGCAACTGAGGAAGGATTCGACGTCATTGGGGATGTCCACGGGTACGCAGGCGAGCTCGAAGCGCTGCTCCACCAGATGGGTTGGGCGCTTGAGGGTGATGTCTGGACGCACCCGTGCCGCCGAGCGATCTTCGTCGGCGACCTGATCGATCGCGGACCGCGGCAGCTTGATTCAGTGATGATTGCAAAGCGCATGGTAGATGCCGGACGAGCCATGATCGTCGCCGGGAATCACGAGTTCAACGCTGCGGCCTTCCACACGCCGAACCCGACCGAGCCGAGCACGTTTCTTCGATCACACTCCGACAAACATGTGCATCAACATCGTGCCTTTCTTGATCAGGTCCCGCCCGGCGCGGAGCGTGACGCCATCATCGACTGGTTTATGGACCTGCCACTGTGGCTGGAAGTGGATGGGCTGCGGGTCGTGCACGCGTGCTGGGACGGTCACGCCATCGATCTCCTCCGCAGTGAAGTCGGCGAGAACAACTCACTCACCGCGCAACTCCTGGTGAGCGCAACCCGGAAGCAAACTCCGCAGTGGCAGGCCATCGAACATCTTCTGAAAGGACCGGAGGTGCCAATCGATCCCCCGTATCTGGACAAAGACGGACACCGACGCGACCGGGCACGGTTCCAGTGGTGGCTCCCGAACGCCGACGTTCTGAGCATCGGAGCTCTCATCCCCTCGAACACCAAGACCGTTGACCGTCAGCCGTACCCGACGCTCGCCAATGTGGCCATCGACCCGCCGGTGCAGCCGTACACCCACAGGACCCCCGTCGTTTTCGGGCACTACTGGCGCAGCGGCGCCCCTACGATTCAGAGCGCGTCAACGGTGTGCGTCGACTACAGCGCTGGCAAGGGCGGTCCGCTGGTGGCGTATCAGTGGAGCGGTGAGGCCGAGCTCACCTCGGAACGACTGGTGGCCAGCCGATGAGTGACTTCACAATGGGGGGCTTCGCCAGCTTCAGCGTCGATTCCCCAATGGAGCTACTCGCGCTCATGGAACGGATCTGCACCTTCGTTCTCGAGACCGGCACGACATTCGCTGTATCCGATCACGGCTCCAACTTCGTGCAGCTCTTAGCTGACGCCGACGGTGATTTGCACATCGAAAGCTCGTTCGGCGATCTGGCCGTCGAGGCCAACCTTGGCTTCAAGGGCTTCGTACCTGAGTTCGACTTCATCGCCCAGGGGTTCCTCCCAGCTGCCTGGCCCGGTCGCCAGAAGATGGCAGCCGAAGTCCTGACCCGGACACTGGTCGACGTGCACAGAGTCAGCTTTCCGGTTCAGATCACTGTCTTCACTGACCGCAGTGCCGACGCTCCGCAGGAAGCGGACTGATGAATGCGAATGAGCCGCGCGAATATGACCCGAAGTTACGGAAGGTTGCAGCAGCTCGCTCGGCGTGAGATCTTGAGCACGAGCACACCAGCCAGAATGAGTCCGGTGCCGACGGCCAGCAGTGGAGCGGTGGTGGCCCCGCTGAAGGCAAGCGTGCAGCTGCTGTAGTAGTCAACGAGCGCCTTACGCGCCTGGGCATTGGTGGTGTAGAAGCCCGATTCCTCCAAGGTGACGTCGCCGCTGAGCACCGCCAGCGCGGAATCGATTCCCGGTGGGTTGGGAGCAAAGATGCCCCGCACGTACCTGGCGTTGCGTTGACCTTCCCCGCCCTCGCGGTTCACCACGGTGGCGATCAGCGGACAGACATCAATGTCGGCACAGATGGGGTCGAAGTACTGGGCCAGAACATCGAACGCTGCCTCGA
>Ga0114956_1001025_pt1 | contig 21725 bp, 16 predicted proteins | sample MaitaG_FD_87304 | JGI IMG/M metagenome (GOLD analysis project Ga0114956, IMG submission 87304) | Marine algal microbial communities from Maine, USA - Maine_Asex2 metaG | ecosystem: Host-associated > Algae > Red algae > Unclassified | place: Maine, USA | collected 2015-01-05
AGCTGTAGCTGTAGCTGTAGCTGTCGGCGTCGCCCTTGCCGTTGGTGCTGGTGCTGGTGTTGGTGTGGAGGTTGCGTCCGCGGCCGGCGTGGAGTTGCCGGTCGAGGTTCTCGTTCCGCTGGAGTCATCCGACCCGTCGCCGTCGTCTACACCATCGGCATTGTCATTTTCGTCGTCGGAGGCGTCGGCACTAGCGGCATTCGGATCGTCGCCTGCATCGTTCTCGGAATCGCTCGGGTCGTTTCCGACGTCGGAGGCGTCACCGCTGTCGCTAGGAGCATCAGCGTCGGCGTCCGCCCCAGCACCATCGTTGCTCGCACCTCCGTTGTTGGCGTCCGCCCCAGCACCATCGTCGCCTGCACCATCGTCGCCTGCTCCATCGGCCCCAGCCGCGGGATCAGCGCCGTCTGCAGCTTCATCGGCCCCAGCCGCGGCATCAGCGCCACCGGCATCAGCGGCGGCGTCCCCACCGTCGCCGGCCGGGTCGTCGGACTGGTTGGCCTCTTGGCCGCTGGCTGCTGGGGCCGCGTTGGCTGCCGGTGCGAGGTCAGAAGCCGGTGCGGCAAACTCGCCGTCGTCGTCATCGGAGACTTGGCCTGCGACGGCCGGCTCGGGGAATCGGTCGTCGTCCAGATCGACGGTTCCCGCCGCCGTCTCGACCGACCCTGAATCGTTGGCAGCAGCGTCGACCACGAGGTCGCCCTGCGCCTCGATCCGGTTGCGAGCTTGCAGCGCCTGTGCCGCCACTGGGGTGACGACGGCTGTAGTCAGGCCGACCGACATGACGACCGCGGCGAACGTTGTCGGATTCGACAGCTGCTGAAAGAAGGCAAGGATTTTGGTCATGATTGACGCCATCCAGCGCGCGCTGCGGCACTACCAAGTATCGGCCACGAGGGCCCTTCTCCCGATAGGCAATTGCCCCAGCGCCCTGTCATGTCAGCTCTCGCCGTTGCGAATCTCGAAGCCCGCCGCGGCCTTTGCCACCGAACCGTCGGTCGATGTCACGGTCAACAACAAGTCGTAGTCACCATCGTCCAACTTCGTCGTGTCGAGCGGCAACGGGCTGCCGGCGTCATCGGTGAAGAGGTCGAAGTTGGGCCCATCGCCGTCGACTCGCTCGATAATGCTCGTCGCGCCACGAGGTGCGACGACGAAGGCAACGGCCTGAATCTCCTCACCTTGCAACGCGATGCGGGCAGGGCCAGCAACGGTCGCGCCATCGAGCTCTTCGGCATCGAGTTCGGGCGTCGTCACGACGATGCGGTCGGCGGGAACGACCGCACGCGACTCGAGCTGAGTGGCGCGCCACAGCAACGGCGCAACGACCGCGACGGTCACCACCGTTGAGATCACGAGCGACGTGATCGCTTTGAGTTTGGTCGCCCCCGACATGATGTCGCCGAAGAGCTCGCGCCGAGCGGGCCGCATCTCGAAACGGTCAGCCGAGCTCGATAATGCCGAGCCGGACGGCGCTCAACACCGCGTGGGTCAAACTTTGGGTGTCGAGGCGGCGGTAGATCGCGTTCAGGTGGTTGTGCACCGTCTTCTGTGCGATGCCGAGCTCGCGGGCCACTTGCTTTGTCGTCATGCCGTCGGCAATGGACTGCAGAATCTCGACTTGCCGGGCCGACAGCAGATCGGTCGGGTCCTTGGTTTTCGCGTCGGCGACATGGCGCAACATCGAACTGGCGAGCTCTGGGCTCAATCCTGTTTCGCCCGAAGCAACGGCTTCGACCGTCGACAACACGTCGGCGAACGAGCAACCCTTCGAGAGGTATCCAGCGGCGCCGGCGTCGAGCGCGGCGCGTGTGCGTTGCACGTCGTCGTGCATCGTCAACACGACGACCCGCGTGTCTGGTGCTTCGGTGCGAATGATGCGGGTCGCCTCGGTGCCGTCCATCACCGGCATCGAGAGGTCCATGACGACGACGTCAGGACGCCAATGCCGCGTGGCCTCGACCGCCTCGGCACCGTTCGACGCCTCGGCGACAACCTCGACACCCGCGGCTTCGAATCCTCTGCGGATTCCTTCTCGCAGAATTTGATGGTCGTCGGCTAGAAGGACTCGGATCATAAGAGCACGATTTCTTTTGTGGGCGGGGCGGACCGAACCGTGATGGTGGTGCCACGGTTCGGTGCGCTGTCGATTGCGATGTTCGCCTCGATGACGTCAGCACGCTCGCGCATGCCGGCGAGACCAAACGAGTCTTCCCGCGTCTTCGCCGATGTGTCGAAACCTCGGCCATTGTCTTGAATCGTCAGCGTTCCGCCGTCGTCGTCAACGTTCCAAGTGACCATGATGTTCGTGGCCTGGCTGTGCTTCGCAGCGTTGTTCAACGCTTCTTGAAGGATGCGGAGCATCTCGTTCTCAACCGGAATTTCCAAAGAACGCTGACCCGACGACCGGAACTCGGTGAGGATGCCGGTGCGTTCGGTGAACCGACGCAGCGTTTGATCGGCGACGAGGGCGAGTGGCTCCTCTGGGCTGACCCCGGTGCGGAGTTGCCGGAGGGTCTCGCGCAACTCGTCGATCGCGCCCTTGACGTCGGTGTGGAGCGCTTCGAGGGCCGGATTGCGCGGGCCGCCTTGGCCCACGATGCGCTCGAGTTCGAAGCTGATGAAGGTGAGGTACTGACCCAACCGGTCGTGCAAGTCGCGGGCGATGCGAGTGCGTTCTTCTTCGGTTGCCAGCGACCGCAATCGGCCGAACGATCGAGCCGTATCGATCGCCAGCGCCAACGCTTCGCTTAGGCCTTCGATCAACCGCATGTCGCGCTGGCCGTATTGCTCGCGGTTCGGGTTTTCGATACCGAGCAGCCCGACGATTTTCCCTCGGGTGCGCAATGAGGTGTAGAGGCCGCTTCCCGACGCGGGCGCGAGACCCTCGCCGCTCAGGACGCTCGCCATCACCGTTTCGCCGGTCATCAGGGCTTGCCCAACCGGATATGGCAACAGGCTGGTAGCGATACTCGAACCAAAGGTGCAACCTTCGGTCATCTGCGGCAACCAACTCTCGGTCGCATCGTCGCGGGTGAACACCGCGATCACGTTGGCATCGAACTCGGTCACGATCTGTCGCTGGGTCGTTGCAAGCACCTGGCGCAGATCGAACGACGTGTTCAGGTTGCGCGCCATCTGGTTCAGGATGTGGAGTAGGTCGTTCGTTTCTGCAAGGACGTTGAGTCGCCCGGTTAGGGCGGCGCGGCGACGTTCGGCATCGAGGAGGCGACTTCGGGCAAAGCTGATGAGGGCAACGATGATCAACGTCGCAAACAAGAGTCCGAGGGAGCCCTGCGAATCGAGGTTGAAGCCTTCGCCGCTCACGAGACCTGAGCCCGCAATCGCCATCGTGATAAATGCGGTGACCATCACCGTTGCGCCCATGAGGGGTCCCCAACCGAACGCACCGACAACGACGGCGATGATCAGGCAGAAGATAAATGAACTGCCAAAGCCGCCGCTGAGCCCGACCGCGATACCGATGATCGCCCCGTCGGTCACGGGTAGCAGACGGTCGATAGTGCCGTGCCATGCGAGGCGCAGCGGACGGAAGGTCCGCCAGACGGTGAGGAAGAGCACGATGGCGAGTGAGGAAACAACCCAGAGGTTGCCGCTGTTGATCGCTTTGTCGATTGCGAACACCATGCCGTACAGCACGGCACCCCATCGAAGTGCGCCGATCAGCGGTGAGACGGTGGTGCGAATCGAGGTTGGGAGTTCGAGCTTGATCGTCTCGTCGTATGCCCCTTCGCGGAGCCAACGCAGTACCGATTGTGCTTCGCTCGCATCGATTGGTGACGCAAGGGTCCCGGTGGTTGGCACGTCCCCGCCTGGGATGTGTGCAGGAGTCAAAAGGTCGGCCACAGGTGTCCGTCTCGGGTCGTCGGCAGCGACGCTATGCGATGGGCGGGTCGCTTGAACGTTTCCAAGGCTAAGGACCAGCGCGGAGCCGAACCTCTAGCCGAGTGGACAGTACCCCATCTTGGTCAAAGCGTTCTCACCGTCGGACGGCTATTCGTTGTCGGCAAGTTCTTCTAACTCGGCGACGATGCCAGTGACCTTGTCTTGCGCCGCAGAAATGCGACCGCGGCATATCTTGATGAGTGTCGCGGCTCGCTCGACCCGCGTCGAGAGCACGTCGATGTCGATCGCAGGGTCCTCGAGTTCGTCGAGTATTTCTTCGAGCTCGGCGAGCGCCTCGGCGTAGCCGATCGTTTCAGCCGCGTCTTCTGATTGCGAGTCTTCGGATTGGCTCATTGCATTTCCTCATTGGGCGAGAGAGGTTCGATTGTTTCGGCGGTGCTGGTGATGTGACCGTCGACGAGACGGGTGATGAGCGTCGTGCCGGGTTTGGTGCCGGCAACCGACTTGAGTATTCGACCGTCGGCATCGGTGGTGATCGACCAGCCGCGGCGGAGTGTCTCGGCGGGGTCGTAGGCCTTGAGGCGGGCGGCCACCGCGTCGAGGTTTCGGCCGTGGTCGGCGATCGTTCTGGTGCCCGATCGGACGAGACGTTCGGACGTGCGGTCGGCCTCCTGCTCAGCGATTCGCAGCGCAGATAATGCTGCGGGTCGGACTCGGGCGGCGTGCGCGGTGAGTCGGGTTGCGGCGGCCCCCTGTTGGCGCAGCGCTTCACGACGGACCCGGTTCGCAAGTGCGCTGGTGTTCGCTCGCGTCTGGTCGAGCGATGCCTGGGTCGCCGTGACGACGCGGCCAGCCAACCTGTGCAGAGTGAGTTCGTGTTCCGCGGGCCGTTTCCGCCCGACTTCGACGACGCGCAGAGCGAAGTCGGCAAAGCGGGCATCGGCCGCGGTCACCGCATCGATCAAGACTTGCGCACAGGCGGTCGGCGTCTTTAGCGCGAGGTGGGCAACTTCGTCGGCCAACGACCGGTCGATCTCATGGCCGATGCCGGTGAGCACGGGCATGGGACAGTCTGCGATCTCGCGGCAGACCTCTTCATTGTCGAACGTCGACAGGTCGGTCTTCGACCCGCCGCCGCGCACGAGCGCAATGACGTCGATGTCGGTGTCGAGCGCGAGTAACAACGCCCGGCGGATCGATTCAGCAGCGGTGACACCTTGCACCCGGGCATCAAAAACCCGTACCTCGAATCGATAACCGGACGCCGCCAGCTGATTCTGAAAGTCTGCGGCCGCGGCGCTGCCCTGGCTAGTGACGAGAGCGACCCGTAGCGGCACGACCGGCATGGGCACGTTCGCGTTGGCTTCGAGCAGCCCTTCGGCGCTGAGGACCCGCAGCAGGCGATCGCGGTCGGCGGCGAGACGCCCGAGCGTGTACTCGGGATCGATCGCCGACATCTGCAGCTGTAGGGATCCCTGCGGCGGGTAGTAATCGACGGCGGCCCGGATCCGAATCTCCATGCCGTCTTCGATTCGACCCGCGCCACTGCGTTTGAGGGCCCGGTTGACGATTTGGCGGGTGCTGTCGAACAACACCACGTTGAGCGAAACGTCGGGTTGCCGACCGCCCTCAACCGGCTCGACCAGGCTGAAGTACACGTGGCCTCGCTGCGATCGGCTGAGGTTTCTGATCTGGCCGCGGACCCAAAGTTCTTGTTTGAACTCGCGCTTCAGTAGCTGTGTCAGCCGCTGTGAGACCTCGCGAACCGACAACGTGTTGTCCGGTTCGGCGACCTCGAACAGTGGCGTATCGGTCATCGACCTACGGCGCTGTAGCCGCTGGCTGGTTGCCGACCAGCGTCGCGTAGAGCTCGGAGTACAACCCGCTCGACGCGAGGAGCTCGGCATGTTTGCCGACCTCAACAACGCTGCCCTCTTCGAGCACGACGATTTGATCAGCAGCGGTAATGGTCGAGAGGCGATGCGCGATGACGATGGATGTGCGTCCTTTGAGCGTGGCCGCAAGAGCGTCTTGGATGAGTGATTCGTTCTCGCTGTCGAGGTGGCTCGTCGCTTCGTCGAGCACAACGATCGTCGGGTCTTTCAGCAACATACGTGCGATTGAAAGACGCTGTTTCTCGCCGCCCGAGAGCCGATAGCCGCGTTCGCCGACGACCGTGTCGAACCCGTCGGGGAGAGCAGCGATGACGTCGTAGATCTGAGCCGATCGGCAGGCCCGCTCGATCTCGGCATCGCTAGCGTTCGGTTGCGCGTACCGAAGGTTCGAGCGCACCGAGTCGTGGAAGAGATGGGGATCTTGCGCCACGACACCGATGTGATCGCGAAGCGACTGCAAGGTCACGTCGCGCACATCGTGGCCATCGATACGTACCGCGCCGGTGTCGACGTCGTACAAGCGCGTGACGAGTGATGCGAGCGTCGTCTTTCCGGCGCCCGATGGACCCACCAGGGCGATGAGCTGACCGGGTTCGATCGCGAGGTTGATGCCCTTCAGGACGGTCGGAGCGACGGGCTCGTTGCCGTTCTTCGCTGGTGCTGCCGACGTCGTGGCTGGGGCTTGGCCGTGACCACCGTGACCGTGACCGTGCCCATGACCGGTGGCCGAAGCCTCGAGCGATGCGAGCGCGCCGCCATTGGAGGAATAGCTGAACCAGACGTCGTCGAACTGGATCTCGCCCTTCGGTGTGTCGAGGGCCACTGCGCCGGGCCGATCGGTGATCGGGTTCGGCGAATCGAGTACTTCGAATACCCGCTCGAACGACACGAAGGCCGTCATCGTGTCGACCCGAGCGTTGGTGAGGCTCGTGAGCGGCATGTAGATGCGAACGACGAAGATCGACAGTGCGGTAAGGGTGCCGATCGTGATGTCGCCGGAGATGACGAGCTGCGCGCCGAGCCAATAGATGATCGTCGTGCCGACCGCAGCCACGAGCGCAAGGGCGATCGTAAAAGCCCGGCCATACAACGCACTGCGCACACCGAGATCGCGGACTCTGCCGGCTCGGTTGCCGAACTCGTCACGTTCGTCGTCGTGGCGACCGAACAGTTTCACCAGCATGGCGCCCGCGACGTTGAGTCGTTCGGTCATCGTGTTGTTCATCGCCGCGTTGTGATCCATCTGCTCACGCGTGATCCCCTGGAGCGTTTTGCCGACTCGTTTCGTCGGCAGCAAGAAGATCGGAAGCACGAGTAACGAGAGCAATGTGAGGCGCCATTCGAGCCGCAACATCGCGACGAGTGTGACGCTCAGCATGATCACGTTCGAGATGACGCCGCCAAGGGTGCCGGTGAGGGCCCGCTGCGCGCCGATCACGTCGTTGTTCAGCCGGGAGATCAACGAGCCGGTTTGGGTACGGGTGAAGAACGCCACCGGCATGCGCTGCACATGATCGAACAGTGACACACGCAGGTCATAGATAAGGCCTTCGCCAACTCGCGACTGCCACCAGCGCTGGAGGAAGGACAACACGGCTTCGAAGACGGCAGCAAGAATGATGAAGATTGCCAGCGCGTTCACCTGACCGCGGTCGCCCGCCGGAATGGCATCGTCGATGATCGTGCGGAACAGCAGTGTTGGAATGAGGCTGAGCACGGCGGCGATCACGATGGTGATGAGAAAGGCAAAGATCATCGCCCGATACGGCTTCGCGAACGCGAGGACACGACGAACCGTGCTCTTGTCGAGCGACTTGTCTTTGACACTGGCTGCGTCGCCGCGGCCCATCGCCATGTGAGGGTGCATGCCTTGCATTGCGCCGAGGCTAGCGACCCCCTGCGACAGGTGACTGGTTCGCAAGCGGGACTTTGCGAGCTATCGGCCCTGCGACTTTGGCCGAACCTGGAAATTGTCTCCGTTGCCGTTGATGTCTCGTGGCACCATGCGGGCATGGTTGCGATCACGATCGATGACGTTCAGACTGCTGCCGACCGCCTGCGAGGTGTCGCAGTGCGCACGCCGATCGTTCGAGTGCCCGCGCTCGACGAGCTCGCCGGCGCCCGCGTTTACCTCAAGGCGGAGAACCTGCAGCGCACCGGGGCCTTCAAATTTCGGGGCGGCTACAACACCGTGTCGGCGCTGTCGCCGGAAGACCTGGACAGGGGAGTTGTCGCTTTCTCATCGGGCAACCACGCCCAGGCCATCGCTTGCGCTGCGGCGATGTCGGGCTCGACGGCGGTCATCGTGATGCCCTCTGACGCGCCGCCCGAGAAGATCGTGGCAACCGAGGGTTACGGGGCCCGCGTCGTCTTGTACGACCGCTACACCGAGGACCGAGCCGACATCGCGCTGGCGATAGCCGCGGACGAAGGGCGCGTCACCATTCCGCCCTACGACCACCCGATGGTCATGGCCGGCCAAGGCACCGTTGCCCTCGAGTTGGTCGAGCAGGTCGCGGCGGCCGGCGAGCCTGAACTTGCCGCGATGTTCGTGTGTCTCGGCGGTGGTGGATTGTTGGCCGGAAGTGCGATCGCGCTCGCAGCCGTTTCATCGGAGACAAAGGTCTATGGCGTTGAACCCGAAGCTGGCGACGATCACCTTCGCTCACGGGTCGCTGGCGAACGGGTCGACATCGGCGTGCCGCGGACGATCGCCGACGGCCAGCAGGTCTCGAAGCCCGGCGAACTGACGTGGCCGATCAACAACGAGCTGGTGACCGATTTCGTGACGGTCACCGACGACGAGATCGTGGCCACGATGCGCGTGCTGTTCGATCACGCCAAGCTCGTCGTCGAACCCAGCGGCGCCTCCGCCCTCGCTGCGGTCTTGCATGGTGACGTCGCCGCGCGTGGTTTGGCCGACCAGGCGATCGGCGTCACCCTGTCGGGCGGCAACATCGGCTACGAGCGATTCCAGTCTCTGCTTGGAGATGCATGACCGGGGAGCTGGTCGGAAATCTCCGACCCGGCTTCTACTGTCGGTTCGGCCTCGAAGAACCCCGGCGCTGGTGCCGATTGAGCTCCAGACGGAGCAGCAAAGACCACGGTTCTTTCAGCCCGCGCCCGCAGCAAGCAAGAACGTAGCACGCCCGCTTCTTTGCGTCATGCGGAATGTTGAAACGCAACGTCAGCCAGGGACAGCGTCGCGCCAGGTGCGACGCCCGTGCGAGGTGCGGCACCGCCCGTGCGCGCCCGGTGCGGGTCAGGTGCGCGGGTGAGCGTCAGGTTGGCGTTGATACGGGCACCTGTTCCGTGCAACTCGAAAGGAATCACCAAGATGGAGAAGCAGAAGCGACGGAACCTCGGGACCGTCCTCACGACCGGCATGGCGGCCGCACTCATGCTCGGCGCCGCGCTCGCACCCGCAGTCAGCGCCGCTGATGATGCAGCGGACGTGCGCACCCAAGAGCGGCGGACAACACAACTCGTTGTCGGAGGCGGGTCGCTCGACGGAAGCGGCATCACCGGCATTGGCATCGACGGTGTCGGGATCACTGGCATGGGCATCGACGGTGTCGGGATCACTGGCACCGACGGTCCGACGCTCGGCGAAGCTGCGACCGAAACGACCTACGAGGACGTTCTCGCCGCCGCGCTGGCTTCGTCCGACTACACGGCAGCGCTGGCTGAGGACACCGCGCTCGTAAGCGACGTGAGCGCAGCGCTTGAAGCTGCCTTGCCGGTAGGCGTCGGCGCGTCCTGTGGATCAATCATCGACAACGCGTCGGCTTCGGTCTACGCGACCTGTGCCGCCAACAACGAACTTGCCGCATCGGGCACCGACATCGCGACCGAGATCGCGACCGCGGAAGCGATGAGTAAGACCGGAGCGCCCGCCAAGGCGCTGGCGAAGGTCGGAGCTCACCACCAGTGCGGCGGCGTCGACGCGACGATCGTCGCGTCGTCGACTGTGACGATCGGTACCAGTGGTGATGACGTCATCCTCGGCCGTGACTCGACCGACTTGATCTTCGGCCTCGGTGGCAACGACATCATCTGTGGCCAAGACGGCGCCGACATCATCTTTGGTGATGCCTTTGGCGGCGACGCAACCGGCAACGACACGATCAGTGGCGGCAACGGTCTCGACGTTCTCGTCGGCGGCCACGGTGACGATGCGATTTCGGGCAACGACGGCCTCGACATCATCTTCGGCTCGGGCGGCGATGATTCGCTGTACGGCAACAACGGCACCGACTTCATCTTCGGCAACGACGGCAACGACCTTGTCGAAGGCCATGACGGAATCGATGTGCTTACCGGAAGCGCTGGCACCGACACGGTGCTTGGCGGTAACGGTCTTGACGTCGTGATCGGCGGCGACGGCAACGATGCCGTGTACGGCCAGAACGGTGTCGATGTCGTCCATGGCGACGCCATGGACGTCACCAAGGCGTTCGACCTGCTTCCGGCGAACATCGAAAATGCTCTGCAACCGTTCGTCGGTTTGCTCACGAGCGACGCCACTGGCAACGACACCGTCTACGGCGGCTACGGCATCGACTTCGTCTACGGCAACGATGGCAACGACATGGCCTATGGCGAGAACGGCTGGGACTACGTCTCCGGCGGTAACGGCAACGACACGCTGCGTGGCGGGTCGGGTGTTGATGTCCTCCGGGGCGGCAACGGCGTCGACAACCTCTACGGCGATTCGGGTAACGACTCGCTCGGCGGCGGTGCGGGCAACGACCGCCTGTACGGCGGAAGCCAAGCCGACGTGATGGACGGCGGCACCGGCACTGACTACGGCCACGGCAACTCCGGCTGGGACTTCTGCCGCCGCATGGAGACGCGTGTGAGCTGCACGTGGATTCCGTAACCAGCGGGTAAGGAACCAGACAACGAGTGCGCAGCCCGGGGGATCATGACGGTCTCCCGGGCTGTTTACGTTGCCGCCAATGCGGTTCGCTTGTTTAGTCGAGCCAGCTGGCGGGGGCGCCGCGTTGGACGCTGTTGAAGCGGCTGGCGAATGACGGCGTGGCGAAGAGTTCGTTGTCGGTGCCGCTTGAGCCGTAGCCAAAGAGATATTGCCCGACCCGCCGCATCTGCATCTCTTCGCTGCCCTCGGTGATGCGATAGCGGCGATGGTGGCGGAAGATGTGCTCGAACGGCATGTGACGGCTGTAACCGATGCCGCCATGGGTCTGGATTGCCCGGTCGGCGGCCTGGCCGACGAGGCGGTTCGCTCGGTAGTTGCACATCGCTACCTTGTCGGAGATCTCGGTGCCGTGTTCGACCCGATCAAGCTGCCACGCGGTCTTGCGAATCAGCTCGCGCAACATGGCCGCCTCAGTGTGCAGCTCGATCAATGGCCATTGGATCGCTTGGTTCGCGGACAGCGGCTTCTCATGGATCATGCGTTCGCGCGAGTACTTCACCGCCTCGTTGATGCAGTACTGCGCGGCGCCGAGACTCGACGCGGCCTGACGAATCCGGTTCTCGTGAACGAACAGCTGCGCAGTGGCGAGCCCCTGGCCTTCTGGCCCGAGCATGTCAGCGGCCTTAACTCGCACGTCGGTCAGCGTGACCTCGGCGTGGTCGGTCGGCATGTTGTAGGTCCACCACATGAACTCGACCTTGAACCCCGGCGTATCGACGGGGACGATGAAGTTCGTGATGCCCGCGGCTTCGCCCGGCTTCCCTGAAGTCCGGCAAAAAATGTAGTCGTGGGTCGCCGCGTGCATGCCGGTGTTCCAGCGTTTGGCGCCGTTGATGATCCACTCGTCGCCATCTTGGACCGCGGTTGTTTCCATGCGAGTGGCGTCGGTGCCTGCCATTGGTTCGGTCAGTCCGAACCCGATGCGGGCCGTGCCTCCGAGCATCTTCGGAATCCACGTCTCCTGCTGCTCCGGCGTGCCGTACTTCTCCATCATGAGAACGGTCGGGAAGTTGCCGACGATCGACGACTCGTTCTGCAGATCGTTGTGTAGCCCGAGGCCCTTCGCTGCGAGGTGTTCGCGAATGATCGCCATCGCCAGATTCGATCCGCCCTGGCCGCCGAAGCGCTCGGGCAGGTGGTACCGCAGAAAACCAGCGGCATCGGCCCGCTTGCGCATCTCGCGCAACAGCGCCTCCCACTCGGCGTTCGGCCAACCGTCGCGGTCCCAATCGGTGCGGCTGTCTTCGCGGCGGTGATCGAAGAACCGGATGTTGTCGTTCTCGCGTTCGAGCGGCTTGATCTCGTCCTCGACGAACTGATCGAGCCGATCGAGTAGGTCCTGAATGTCGGCCGGTATGTCGAAGTCCATGGCCGCGACATTAGGGCGTGGGCCGGGCGGGGGCCGACCTCGCTGTCGAACTCCAGCGTCAGTGGCGCATGACCGGATAGGACCGACGAGTCATGGCGACGGCGGCAAGAAGTCCGAGAGTGTGCCTCGGGACTTGCGGCCGTCGACGAGCACGCGATCGCCGACCGGTTCGCCGATGTCGATGACGACAGCTTCCTCGGGGTTGCCCGGACATTCCTGGCCGCCGGTCGGTTGACGTGCGGTTAGCGTCACGAAAATCGTGTCGCCGGTTGTCGTGAACGCTGGTGGCTGCAGTCGCTCGCCCATCGGCTGGCCGCTCGAGCAATCACGTCCGGTCGCAAGCAGGTTGATGGTGGTCGCATCGGGTTCGACCGAGTGAGCCGGGTCGAGGCGCCAGTCGACCTCACCGAGACCTTCGGCGAGCGGGGTGCGGAGATCGCAGGGTCCGCCGGACTGCAACGCCGTTGTTTGCCATCCCGTGCCGTCGTTCGCGCTGCCAAGGATCGTCGTTGCGCCATCGGCATTGAGATGAGCGAGCAGCAGCGACTGATCGGTGTTGTCGAGCACCCAGAACCCGGCCTGGGGCCAGAAGTCACCCTCGCCGGTCGCAAGGAATTCGGCGATAGGTTCGAACGCCCCCGCCGGCCGCCACAACCCGGAATCGCGTCGTCGCCCTCACGGTTACATCAACAGCGTGAGCATCTCGTACAGGACCGCCGGCTTCTCGGTACCGACGACGTGAATGGCTGCTTCGGCAGTAATGAGCGTGCCGGTGCCTTTGGCCTCGGCCTTGACGATGCGCGATCGGCCATGCAGCGTCGACGGCACGGGGACCGGTGATAGGAACCGAAGCTTGTTTGCACCGTAGTTCACGCCGTTCGTGACGCCTTCGAACGGGGCGAGTTGAATGATCGATGCCATCAGGCTGAGCGTAAAGAAGCCATGCGCGATCGGGCCGCCGAATGGCCCGGCCGCCGCCTTATCGAGGTCGACGTGAATCCACTGATGATCGCCCGTGATCTCGGCGAACGTGTTCACCTTCTCCTGGGTCATCTCGAACGTCGGACCCCAGTCGCCGAACTCGTCGGAGACCGCAGCGTTGATTGCATCTATGTCGTCAAACCGAAGTGCCATGCCGACGAACTTAGTTCCCTGTGAGCAGAGCGATGGGTCGCGGGCTATCCAAGCGCGAGGTGGGCCATGGCGCTGAACTGCTCCATGACGTTCATTGCAGTGTGGGCTTCGTCGAACTCGCGATACAGCGTGTCGACGTTGATCACGATGCGTTCGGCATCGAGCCAGTCGGTGTAGTGGCCCAGCTCGATGTCGCGGGCCGCGTCGATCGACGCCATCCCCGCATCGAATCGCAGTCGGGCCTCGCGTTCGACGAACAAGAGGTAATCCTTCACCTGTTGCACACCAGCGTTGTCGGTGATCGGGCCGTGCCCGGGAACGATCGTGTCGACGTCGGCGTCGATGATGAGGTCACATGCGGCAACCCAGTTGGCGACGGGTCCGTCCCACATGAGCGGCGTGCCGTCGATGAACAGAATGTCGCCGGTGAACACTGTCGACCGCGCAGGAACGAATGCAAGAACGTCGCCGGCAGTGTGGGCGGGTCCGACCTCGACGAGGTCGACATCGATGTCGCCGACGGCCACGGTTCGTCGTCCGCTGAAGACCGATGTCGGGGGAGTGAGCGTGATGTCGTCGAACACGAACCGGCCAAACGACTCGCGCAAGTAGCGGTTCACGATCTCGTCGCCGAAGTCGGAATCGATCATCGCCTGCAGCATCGCGGGCGGCACGTTCTCGGCTTCGGCCGCCGTCGCTTCGGACGCAATGATCTCGGCCCCGACGATCAGCTCGTTGCCATAGGTGTGGTCGCCGTTCGCGTGGGTGTTCACGATAGTGCGAATCGGCGCGGCGGCCGTGTGTGGGGCCATGGCATCGAGCATCTGTTGGGTCAGGTTGAGGTCGAACAAGGTGTCGACGAGCAATGACTCGCCGTCGCCTCCGACGATGAGGCCGGCGTTCGACAAACCCCACCCGCCGTCAGGCTGTAGGTAGCCGAAGACCGAATCGGCGAGCTCGATGAGCCCCTTGGTATAGCCGGCGGTGGACGCATCAGAAGCCATGGAAGGACAGTAGTACCCGCCTCAGCGCCGGCTCCGAGTGGTCTACCGAATGAGCGGTGGCGTAGTCTCGCCCCCGCTCTCGATGGGGGAAGTGAGGGGCGGGCATGGCGCCACTGGGCGGAACATCTATTGGTGCGAGCGGCCCTCTCGCGACGACGCTTGCGATCCTGTCGATCGGCACGCTGCAGTTCGGAGCTGCCATCTCACTTGCGGCCTTCATCTTCGCCGGACCGTTAGCCGGCGGCGCAGGCAAGGCCGCGGTCGCGTTCATATTGGCCACTGTCGTGCTGTCGATCGCGGTCGGTCTTCGCAGTCGGATGTCGACGGTCATTGCGGGCACCCAGGACACCGCCGCGATCGTTGCCGCCGTCATCGCTGCTTCAATCGCTGGCTCAGCCAGTCCCGAAGGTCAGGTGCCGACGGTTCTTGCGATGCTCGCGATCGCCGGGGTCGGCTCCGGTCTGGCGATGTGGTTCATCGGGCGCTTCGGGTACGCGTCGGTTGTGCGGTTCTTGCCGTATCCAGTCGTCAGCGGTTTCATGGCCGGAACCGGCTGGCTGCTCATGCGTGGCGGCATCGAGGTCATGCTTGGTCGTGCCGTCCACTTCGCCGATGTCCCCGATCTCTTCGCGTGGTCGTCGTTCAAGTTCCTCGCGATCGGACTCGGACTCGCGAGCTTCATGCTGCTCTGCGTCGTTCGCGGTATTTCGAGTGTCGCGATCAGCGCGGCGATTCTTATCTCGAGCTTTGCATTCCATGCAATCGGTCGACGGGTGAGCTCGCTCGACGCTCTGGAGCAGGAGGGTTGGTTGATCGGGCCGTTCTCGCAGAGCGCAAGCTGGCCGCCGCTGCGGCCGAGTGATATCTCGGCGATCGACTGGGGCGTGCTCGGGGAGAACGCCCTCAGCATTTCTGTCATCGTCATCGTGTCGATCATCGGGCTCATGTTGAACCTCAGCGGTCTCGAAGGGGTGCTCGACGAAGACATCGATGTCGACCATGAAATGCAGGTCGCTGGTGCGGCGAACGTGCTGTCGGGTCTCGGATCAGGTCTGATCTCGTACCACTTGATTGGCGATACGACGCTGGCCCGGCAACTCGGCGTGCGCAGTCGAGCGATCGCGATCGCAATCGGGGTTCTTGGTCTCGGCCTGCTCATCGTCGGCGCCGATCTCGTCGCTCTCATGCCCCGAGCGGTTGCGGGAGGCGTCCTGTTCGGTCTTGGTCTGAACCTGTTATTCGAATGGGCGACCGGGTCGTTCGCTCGCATGAACCGCGCCGATCGAATGATCAGTGGCTTGATTCTCGCCGTCATTGCAACGGTTGGAATTCTCACCGGGGTCGGTGCAGGGCTGCTACTTGCGGTGGCGATTTTCGTCTTTCGGTATAGCCGGACTGATCCTGTCCGGTATGCGTTGCGGGCCGCAGGTCGGAGCAACGTCGATCGTCGGCCCGAGAACCGGGCGTTTCTTGTCGCGGACCCGAGTCGCATCATCGCCATCGAGTTGCAGGGGTACCTCTTCTTCGGTTCGGTTCGTCGGCTGCGGGCAACGATCGAGCAGCAGCTCGCGGAGGTCGGCGGGAGCGTTGCGGGTGTTCGTCGGTTCATCGTGTTCGACTTTGCTCGCGTCACGGGACTCGACTCGACCGCGGCGACATCGATGGGCAGCTCACTCCGGCGGCTCGCCGACCTCAACGTGGTCGCCGTCTGGAGCGCGCTGCCGCCCTCGATCCGGGCCGAGCTTGACCTCAACGGGGTTGATACCAACAACGAGTTCCGCGATCTCGACCACGCGATCGCATGGGCCGAAGACGCCATGCTGGAGGATTTCGGCACTGATGCTTGCCTCACTGATGTTCGCGTCAGCGCGCCAGGGGCGACGGCAGCGCCCCTCGATACCTACCCCCGTGAGATCCGCGAGCGGATGCACTGCCGCACGATCAGCAGCGGCGAGACGCTGGTCGCGGCGAACGATGGCGGCAATGACCTCTTCTTCATCGCGGCAGGAGTCTTGACCGCATGGACCGCTCGCGAAGATGGCCAGGCCGTCCGGCTGCGACGGCTCAGCGAAGGTTCGATCGTCGGAGAGGTGTCTTTCTGTACCGGTGCGCCGCGTACGGCGACCGTTGTTGCTGACACCGACGCCACCGTGCACGTGTTGACGCGGCAGGCGTTCGAAGATCTTGTCCGCACCGAACCAGAGGCTGCGATCGAATTGCAGGAACTGCTGCTCGAACGACTCGCCGACCGGCTCTCGTCAACGTCAGCAATGGTTCGCGACCTCCTCCACTGAACGGAACCGTCGGCCGAGTTCGTCGGGTGCGCCAGAACGGCATGGGTCGATCGGATCAGAAGGCTTGCATGGTGTATCGGGGCTTGTAGGCTCGTTCAGGACGGGCAGGGTTCGCTGCTAGAACCCCTTGTCGGGCGAAAATCAGGAGGAAAGCCATGGCTGGACGAACGCGTTTCGCGCGCTGTGTTGGCATCGCATTGATCATGAGTGCCATTGGGACCGCGCCGTTTGTGGCAACCACAGTCGCTACCGCTGAGCCGTCGGGCGCAGAGGCCCACACGACGGTTATCGGTGACCGGGTTTGGAACGACAAAGATGCCGACGGCAAACAGGAAGTCGGCGAGGGCGGCATCAACGGTGTCACCGTTCACCTGCTCGACAAGCGGAGCCGAATCGTTGCTTCGGCCATGACCGAAGGCAACGGCAACTATCGATTCGAAGACCAAGAGCCCGGCGTCTACTACGTGCGGCTGGTCGCCGCGACACTTCCCAACGGTTACGAAATGACCCACGACTTCGATGGCGGAGCGACCGAAATCGCCCGCCTGACGCTGCGGCCCGGTCACGTACGTTTGAATCTTGACTTCGGCTACCGCAAGGCGGCAACGAGCGAGGTCCATGACGTCGTCTGGATGGATCTCGACGCCGACGGCGATCGGGACCCGAACGAACCCGGCCTCGCGAACGTTGAAATCGTCTTGTCGCAGGGCGGCGACGAACTTGATCGAGTCGTTACCCGCCGCAATGGCTACTTCCGATTCGATTCACTGCCGGTTGGCGAGTACGAGCTTGAAATCGACGTTGCCACGCTGTCGTTCGGCGTCAGCGGCCAAGCCGCCGACGGCGTGCCGGTCGCCATCGACGGTGAACAACGCCGGGTCGATCTCGGGTTCGATGTCTTCGGTCTCGTACCGCTCGGCGACTAACCGACCACTTTCTCCACGTTCGCGCTTCGCCCAGAAGCACCACAACGAAGACCCCGTGCGACGCCTTTCGGCCAGTGCGGGGTCTTTCGTCGTTTTGGGTTACTCGGTTTCGCCCGTCACTTTCGCGTGACGGTCAGAACAAGTCGGCGGGATCGGCAGCCCCGGTGCTCGTGAGCACCCAGCCGAGTTTTTCATCGGCATCGAATCGCCACCAGGTGCCATCTTCGTCGAGGCGCAGCTGGATGCCATCGTGCACTACGAGATTGGCGCGCACCCGAGCATCGGCACCGAGGATCGAAACGCCAGGTGCAAGCTGCTCGGCTGTCGCATCCCAGCGGCCTCGACTCGCACGGAAGCCGTCGCGTCCGCCGACCTGCCATGCGATTGCGGCCACCCTGAGTTCGTCGACGTCGAGTTTCGTTGCGGCTGCGATGCGCGCCCGGTCGCCATGAACGCTGCGGCGCACAACGTCGGCGCCCGTCGACAGACCCAGCGCGCTATCGGCCCCGCTGGCGAGCATGTGCCACGCCCGTCGTGACGCGTCGGTGATGAGCTCGGCTAACTCGTCGGGGTCGATGCCAGCGTCGAGCGGCGGGGCGGCCGCGAACGAACGAGCCGCCGCCGGTGATCGAGCAAGCGTCGCCGAACGGTCGATCGGTTCCGGTGGACGCCGATACGCCGCCGCAGCCGATGTGCCTGGATCAGCGCCGCGAGGCTCGCCGGTTGATTGCGCATGCGCAGTGCCAAGCGCGGCGCTTCGGCGGCGCCGGACCTCGGTGAGGACGTCCTGACGGTCGCGGCCTCGGAGCGCCAGCAGGGCGAACGGGTCCTCGTCGAACAGGTCAGCGGCGATGTAGCAGAGGGCGGCCGCGTGCTTGCACAGGTCGGCCCAGTCCGGGCACGTGCAGTCGGGGTTGAGGTCGCCGGCGTTCGGAAGGAGCAGGTCGGCCAACGCTTTGGGCAGCTCGCCCGAAAGCAGCGCAGCCGCATTCGCCGCTTTGGTCATGATCGTGTCGAGTGCGTCGTTCCATTCATAATCGGTCAGCAGTCGAACGTTAAGCGACGAGACGTAGAGGTCCGTGCCCTGCACTTGCGCTCGGAGCTGGCCCGGGCTGAGTTCGGAGTCGACGACGCGGCCTTGGCGGGCGTACGTTCGGCCCCGCGGCAGGCGGGTCGGATCGGCGAGGCCGCGTTCTTCCAACGCGTCGAGCCAGGCTCGCCCCCACCACGTGTGTCCGAACTGTCGAGCCATCAGCTCATCATCCTGACGGTCCCGAGAAGGTCACGAGGTCGGCGAGCGCGTCGTCATCGAGTTCGCCGATCCAACCCTCTCCTGCACTCGTAACACGGTCGGCGAGATCGCGCTTGCGAACCAACAGTTCGGCGACATGGTCTTCGACCGTGCCAGCCGCGATCAGTCGATGCACCGTCACCGTTTGATGCTGGCCGATGCGGTATGCCCGGTCGGTCGCTTGGTCCTCAACGGCGGGATTCCACCAGCGGTCGTAGTGCACGACGTTGGTCGCTGCGGTGAGGTTGAGGCCAGTGCCGCCGGCCTTCAGTGACAGCACGAGCACGTCGAGGTCGCGCGCCTGGAACTCGTCGACCAGGCGCTGTCGGGCGACCCGTGACAAACCGCCATGGAGAAACCCGATGCGGCGGCCGTGTGCCGCGTGGTGGTCGACGATGAGGTTGCCCATCGCGACGTACTGACTGAAGATCAGTGTCGCTTCGTCGTTGGTCGCTGCGACTGTGAGCAGTTCATCGAGGGCCTCGAACTTCCCCGAGCGTTGGGCCAGCGGTGCGTCTTGACGGAGGAACTGAGCCGGATGATTCGTGATCTGTTTCAACGCGGTCAACAGCTTGAGCACCAGGCCCTTTCGGCTGATGCCCTCGGCAGCGGCGACTTCGATCAGCGAGGTGTCGACGGTGGCCTTGTAGAGGGTGAGCTGTTCCTCCGACAGCGGCACGATGACGTCTCGCTCGATCTTCTCCGGCAGCTCGGGAGCGATACCGGGATCGCGTTTGGTGCGTCGCAGCAGAAATGGTTTGACGATCGATTGCAACCGTTCGGTCGCCGCCCGATCGCCGTCGCGTTCGATCGGCAGTGCCATCGTTCGCCGAAACGTCGCCAGCGGGCCGAGCAGGCCCGGCACGACCCAATTCAGAATTGACCAGAGCTCGCTGAGGTTGTTCTCGACCGGGGTGCCGGTGAGTGCGATACGCACGCCGCCCGTGATTTCGTGCAACGCGCGGGCGGTTCGAGAGCGGGGGTTCTTTGCGTGTTGCGCCTCGTCGGCGACCACGAGCGACCACGGCACGGCGTCGAGCTGCGCTGCGTCGCTTCTGACAACGCCATAACTCGTAACGATGATCTCGCCGTCGCTCACATCGTCGAGGTGCCGGCTGCTGCCATGGAAGACGCGAACAGGGAAGTCGGGCGTGAACCGTTCGGCCTCGCGAGCCCAATTGTTGAGCAGCGATGTCGGACAGATAACGAGGGTTGGCCCGGCCGGTGTCGCGGCGCTTGTGTGCAACGACGCGTGAAGGGCCAGGACTTGAATCGTTTTGCCGAGCCCCATGTCGTCGGCGAGACAGCCGCCGAAGCCCAGGGCAAGCAGGTCGAGCATCCAGGCGAGACCGCGCCGTTGGTAGCCGCGTAACTCGGCGTGCAGCCCGGCGGGCTCCGTGGCTTTTCGTTCGCCGGCCAGCGAGTGCAAGCGCTGCACCAGTTCATTCAGCGAACCGGTGACGCGAATGGTGATCAGCTCGTCGGGATCGCCAAGCCCGTCGTCGACGGAGAGGTCGAGGTCGGCCCCGAGCGCCGCCGCGAGCGCGGTCGGAAAGCTGATCTCGGGTTTCGGCGCACGGAGACGATCGAGGGTCGTTCGATCGAGCCGTACCCAACGACCACGGAGCGGAACAACCGAACGTTTCGCTTCCCCCAGGATTCGAAGCTCCTCACGGGTCAGAGCGACATCGTCGAGCAGAAACTCCCAGTCGACGTCGAGTAGTGACGCGAGGTCGAGGGCGGTTGGCAGCCCGCTCTTGGGCGACGTCGCCGACAGGACGAGGCGGCGGGTGAGGCGCGGTGCGACGAGTTCGCTCGGCCAACGGACATCGATGTCGGCATCGGCAAGTTCATCGAGCTGGTCGAGAAGTTCGTCGAGCTCAGCTTCGCTGATCGAGGCCGTCGTGGGGGCGATGTCATCGAGAAGATCGGCGAGCGGCGGCACGATTCGGGTCACCGTCCGCAAGCCCGCGAGCAGCACGGTTTCGGCTTGGGTCCCGAGCCGGTCCATGACCTCGGTTGGAGCTTTCCAGAAATCGGCGGCGTCGACGATGAGCGATGGGTCGAGGCGGCTTTGCAGCTGGAACCGGATCGTCCAGTCGCCAACCGTGTCAAGCGAATCGGCTGACGCGGCAGCAATGCTCTCGTCCGTTTCGGTTTCGGTCGCAGCTCCGCTGGTGTGACCCGGCGGGTGCATCCGCAACGTCAACCGAGCGTCAGCGCAGTGGGCTGCGGCGACGTCGTTTACCCACGGTCGGAGGTGGGGAATCTGCGTCGGGCTCTGATGGGCGAACAGGGTCAACGACCCAACTCGACCCGCGGCTGGAGTGCGAATGAACCCATCAGCGATCGCGTCCCATGCGGCCCGGATCGCGAACGTCGGATCGCTGATCGATCCACGAGTCGGCCCGGGCACGGCGTGGGCCGCCGCTGGCAACGCCGCGACGAGTCCGTTGAGCAACGCATGATCGTTGGCGTCGAGCGGGTCGACCCGCCACGTATCCCACCCCTGGGGACTGACCCATGGCAGTACTTTGCCCTCGGCGATCAACGCAAGCGCGGCTCGAACGACCGCGGCCCAAGCATGGGCTGAGGCGCTCGCGACCGCCGTGCTCGGTAGTGCGGCGAGTTCATCGATCACATCGCGGACAAGGAACTTCTGGGCCGCGATCGATTGTTTCTTCGTGCCGCGCGCAGCCGGCACCGCAAGGTCGATATCGACCGTCGAATCGCTACCTAAACCGCCCGGGTGATCTGGATCCCAACTTGCAAACCACGAGTGACCGGGTGGGTCGCTGGCGACGAATGTCAGAGAGCGCGACCACACCCGGATCATCGTACTTGTGTTCGTGGGGTCAGCCGCCGGGTTAGTTTGTCAGCCGAATGTTGTCGGGTACGGCAATGCCGTCAGTGGCGCCTCGGAACTGGAAGTACAGGCTCTGAATTCCCACCAGGTTCTGGCTGTTGTTCGGCGCTCCCGGAGGCTGGTGGACCGTCCGCTCG
>Ga0114956_1001031_pt1 | contig 21683 bp, 13 predicted proteins | sample MaitaG_FD_87304 | JGI IMG/M metagenome (GOLD analysis project Ga0114956, IMG submission 87304) | Marine algal microbial communities from Maine, USA - Maine_Asex2 metaG | ecosystem: Host-associated > Algae > Red algae > Unclassified | place: Maine, USA | collected 2015-01-05
ATGAACAGACAAATCCATATATAGGAGAATGCTAAGAAGCTACAACTCGTAAATCATTAGAGCTATAAATACTTACATTCTCCATATATCATTTATACCTATAATTAATATTATGTTAAATAGGATTGTTCGGTAATTCCCTACTTTGTTGATTATCAATGAACATATATATAATTAGGTATCATTATATATCATAGAAAATCATAAATCCCGTCACGTTTTCTAGGCACGCTAATTTTGTACCATGATCTGGAATGTACATCATCGTTTGTTAGTATTTATAAATCATCTTGATCAATTAGAATTCTTTGTTAAGTATTTCATTTTATTTATTTTAAGAATAATATAATTTAGGGCTGTTATCTAATTGGTTTGTACATCCTTGATTTTTTTTAGTTTCTATACTATTTTTCCTGGTCTTCTAATTAATAAAGTCATATTCTTGATTTGAATCCATATTATAAAACGTTGAATAAATATTTTTCTGTAGTCCTTATACTTTTATGTCCTAAATGATTTTGAATATCCTCTAGACTCATTGATTTGTTAACTCTGAAGTTTATGTGGCAATAGGTCCTTCTGGCTGTATGAGACTGGATCTCTTCACATTTTTCAAAAGTTTCATCTTCACCAAATCTATCTGTGCGAGAAATGAGTCTTTTGATTCCCGCTTTTCTGCCAATGACTGGCAGAATCTTCTGGAATTTATCATAGGCTGAACCTTTGTGCTTTATTTCATACTTGTTTCGCTTTTCTTGAATTCCTTCTAAGAGTGTTTGTAATCTTTCGGGGGCTAGCAAATTGAAATGATGATGTCTCTTCATAGCACTACCTTTTAGAATACCATCATGGAGATAAGTCTCATTCAACTTTCTATATACTTGATATCTGGTGCCTGTATAGCACCCTATTAAAAATTGATCTCTCGCAAAATCTTCATAACCTTCAAGTGGTGTGTTACAAATTGAATCAAGTTCTTGAGGCGATAGCACTATTTGTCGCACTGGAAAGGCTTTCAATCTCTTTATGTGCCAGAACTGTGTAGCGTCTTTAATTTTAAATTTGTCAAATGCTGCATTGGTAGCAATCAACATAAAGTTCATATAAGTATTAATGGTGCTCGCTGCTAGGTTAGTTTTGTTCTTGAAATGCCTTTGAATGCCTACGAAATATTCTTTACCAAGGCCTTTAATTGTAGAATCTGGTAAATTTTTAAAGTGCTTATTGATTATGGCATCGTAAGTTTCAAAATAAGAAGATTCTTCTTCTTTTGAATCCCTGAACTCAATAACCCATTCTTTAAATGACATTGAATCATCAATCCCGAATCGTCTATTGAATTCGTTTGCAAAGTTAGGTCTACTAAGCTTTTTTTCGAGAGTTAAGTCATACTTGGTTTGAATACAAAGTTCTTGAATCTTATCAAGATATTTGTTTAGAGCAGAATTATTTTTTGTTCTAAATTTTTTATCGTTCCATTTACCAGGATCTGTCCACTCTCCTATCGATTTTCTGAAACGTATATTTGGAGTGACTTGGTAATCTATGTGAATGTGTCCTTTTTTTATTATGAATTTGAAGTAGTGCATTACCCTTTAGTATTTGATGAATCTTCTAATTCTTTTATTCTTTTCTTAATTTCATTTACTTTCAACTGGAGATTATAACAATCGTAACCCATGGATTTATACTTCTCGGTCCATTCGTTTCTCACCATTTCAGATGTATAAATTTGTATTCCATAATCCATTAATTTATCCTTATGTTCTTTATAGTACATCTGTCTTTTCACTCTAAGATTGTACAATTCATTATTCATACTATTTTTCTCATTTTGTAGTTCTAGAGTTTCATAAGGATATGCCTCAACTATTTCATCTTCAAAATCTGAGTTGCATTTTTCGTAATCTTCATAGTCCCATTGTAAGTAGGTGCTTTCTAGCTCTTCTTGATTACATTCTTGAGTGTTATATCTGATAGTTTTAACATAATTTAGAAGTCGTCTATCTTTTTCAATTTTAAAATGTAAATCACTCTGAAAGAGAGAATGTCTTTCATCATTCGATGAATCATAAATTAATTGAATTTTCCATTCAAACATATTAAATGCATTAACACTTTCATCATGGATCATAATTCTGGGTAATGATTTGAATAATTCAATAACATTACCTTCAAGAAATTCATAAATTTCAATTTCTATAATTATTGTTCCCTTATCATCGAAAGAAATCGCTAAATCATATTCATTTAAAAATGGGTTGATGTATTTTTTTAGTATTAGCAAGAACTCCGATGATAAACCAATGTCTTTCGGATTTGCTTTTAGTTCTTTAACATTTACATAGAAAAATAGGCATTCAATATCTGGACCGTCAATTACATGAGCAAGAGGAATGGATTCTTCGGTGATCTGAACTTTATTTAAAATTAGCTCATCGATTTTGTTATTATTCGATTTTAAATCTATGTCTAAAAACTCCTGGTATATATAATTTCTTTCTGTGTCAATTTTTATCTTTTGCATTTTGCTATTTACAAAATGAAAAGTCCAGCCTTTAAAAACATAAGAACATAACTCTAAGAGATTTTCAACATATGAATTAATAAAAGTTGAATATTCGGAATGGTAAAAATGTAATTGATAACAATCATTGCTGTATAGCAGCCTTACATTTAATTTAGAATCAATTTTGTGTAATAAGTGATTGAGTTCTTGAATATCTCGATTCCTTTGTCTTTCATTATCCTGAAAATTTGTTTTTAAATCATTGCTAATTTCTTTGAAAAAATTCCAAAAAATCATTGCAACTTGTTCTAAAGATTGCTTTGTAATTAATCTCATTTTATTATTCTTTAATTTAAGTTTTATCAGTGATTCAAATTGTTGGCTCATTATATTTTGAATGATCAATGTTGTAATAGTCTAATTCAGTAGCCTCCAAGTATTCGTAGTCTAGAGAAGGTTCATAAAAATCATTCCAATCAAACCGACGAAGGTTCAGGTCTATCAGTTCCATTAATTCATTCAGTTCTTTTTCTAATTCTGGGTCATTATTCAAATAATAATCCTCATCGAAATCAGTGTTGTAATAATTTATTTCATTTCCTTTTATTGTTTCATAATCTGGAACAGGTTTTTTAATGCGATGCCAAACAGTAGGTCTCATATTTTCTTTTTTTAATAAAATTTCATTTTTCAGTGAATTTGTAAGTGCCATAATTATCTTCTTTTTCGATCTTCGTACTTCTTTTTAAAATTCTTCACTTCTGCTGTTTTCTCATCAATATCTTTTATTTCGCTCCATTGATTTTTAGGCACCACTGCTACCCATCTCTCGACTACAACCTTCTCTCCCCCATTGACCTGAACAGTCTTGAAAACCCCATTACCAATAAGAGTTTTAAGGGTATTTACAGATACTCCAAGATCTTCAGCCAAAGGTTTTTTGCCCCATAATCTCATAGCTTTTTCCAGCTTTACAGTTTCATTATTATTTATACTTTCCATTATTTTAATTATTTATTTATTGATTAAATTTTGTTAAATGACATAGAATTGTCATTCAATGCATGGCATTGTTACACTTAAAATCTTTCCTTTTTATAGAAATATTGCTAGGTATGAGAGAAGAACAAGTAGTAGAACTTGTCTATATTGTGATCCATATGGATTTAGTTTAATTATTAAATCTGTGTACTATATTGAGTGCCGTGCTATCCTCCAAGATTTGTTACGGTACTCTTTTTTATTTACGTTTCTTTTGTTGATATATGAACCAATTCTTTTGGACATCCTTTCCAGTATCTTTCATTTGCCTTTCAATTATTTGCCTATTACTTAGTTTATCAAATTTCTTTATTAGCTCATCAAACTGCTTTGGAATTTGATTTACTGTTCTTTTTTTTCCACTTTTACTAATTAAATTTTCTTTGACAAAATAATTAATTGCATTACTAACTGCACCTTCGGACAATCCAATTTGTTTTGCAATCTTAGCATTAGTCATTTGAATTATAGATTGATCAATTAAAAAATTTAATAGGAAAACCAATTGCGATTGAGTAAGCTTTTTTATTCCAAATTCTTTAAATCTTGGAAATCTTACATAAGGATCTATATAAATCATGAATTCTTTACACATGATATTATAAGTATGATTCTGACATAAGTAGGATACTCTATTTTCTTTGAGAAATCTCCTAACGTTAGCAGACAATTGATCAGAGACAATACATAATGGTTCTTTCAGGTCATTACTTAATTCTATTAACCTATTTGCGTTATTATGACTCAGTGATGTTTTCTCTTCAAAATAGAAATTGTTTGTTTTCCCCATGTACCCTATTGTTCCGTATCCATCTAGGGTCATACGACTTACTTGTAATGAAAATGGATGTGCTTGTTCAGTGTTAATCACTACATCGATACCATGCCATGATAAATCTATGATCATCTCTTCATCTAAGTATTTCATATTTCAAATATACAAACATTTTGTAAATAATCATAAATAAACTGTGATTATTACTTATGTTTGCATAATAATAATAATTTATTAAAATATTTAAGTTTATGACATATTATTTATCCAAATGGCAAAATCAATTTAAAAGGAACCTGGGCCCTATTACTAAAGAACAGATGTTCAATGAAATAGAAGCAGAAAATGGTAACTGTACTATGGCCAGAATGATGGGTAAGCGATTTCTTGAGTATGCGGAATGTAAAAACCAAACACCTGCTTACACCATTGCGGTGGTTATGAAAAATGTAAAATCTGCAAAACAAGACAGAGATAAAGACAAGTTGAATGGTCTAATGTACATTGACATTGATGCAAAAGATCATATCGGAAAATCAAAGGACGAATTAGAGTCTATTCTTTCCTCATTTCCATATGTCGGTGAAATTTGGAATTCTTTTTCAGGTACAGGTCTCGCTGGACTTGTATATACCACCGGTAATATGACTCCAGAAAATTATACAAGTACACATAAGTTCCTTCAAAAGGAGTTTCAAAAAAAGGGATTAAAATTGGATAGACAGACTTCAAATTATAATAGAATGCACGTGCAATCCAATTCTATAGTACGATTCCGAGAAAAGATAGTTACTCCCCTACCAGTTGTCGTATCAAAAAAACGAAAAACAAAAGTTAGAAAAGTCTCCAATTTCGATGCATATACTTCAGACATAATTGAAGACATATATATAAAAGCCATTTCACAAGAAGGAATGATAGAAGATGGCAACAGGAATAGGCCTCTATATGTATATGTTATGGACTGTTTACAGGCTAAAATAGCTTCAGATAGTGTATTGTCTTTTATTGAAGAGCGATTAGACGATTCTAGAGCTAATGACGAATGCCTAAGATTAATTAATCATATATACAAAGACGTGAGTGAAGTAGAATTTAAAAATATCAATCCCATTAAAGTTAGAAAGGTGCATCTACATAACACCCAAAAGATGTTTCAAGTAATATACCATGAAGTAATATCAAGATGCAAAAATATTATTGTTCAAACTGATTATCCTGATCAATTAATGGATTTTCTAGAGTCGAAATTTATTGCTTATACGCAATCAAAGAATGATATAACATGTCCAGTATTAATAATTGCTGAGGATGACAATTATGTGTCATCGAAACGTTCATTTTTCACTTTAAATCTATAAAAAAATGATTATTAGATTAAAGACAGGCTTTATATCAGAGAAAATTGAATTGATTGAAGAAGCCATCATGAATAACAGAAAGGTTTGCTTAATGAGTCCAACTGGTACCGGTAAGAGCAGCCTGATTTATTCAAATGATCTGAGTTTTAGACCTTTATATAAATTACTTAATGATAAGGAACAAGACCCTTTGCACATAGTATTTATGGTCCTGACCGTAAATATGAAAATTGAAAAAGATTATGCCAATTATGATTTCATAAATAGAATATATGGAGAGCTAGATTACTCGGTAAAAGATATTGAACACATATTAATAAATGCAAAAGAGCGAATTGTAGTTACCAATTATGCTTCAATTGGTAAGATTCTAAAAATTACTGAAGACCTTCAAATTTCTTATTCTATTGTTTATGACGAGTGCCACACGCTTTTTAATAAATTTTTATTTCGACAGCTCCAATTGGAGATAACATCAAAATATATATCTCATAATTCATCAAGGCTAAAGAATACTATATACTTATCAGCTACTATGGAAAAGAGCTTTATTCCAGATTTTCATATTCTGGAATTTGAGAAACCAATGGAAAAAACAGTTCCTGTGATGTGTCAAATAAATAAACTCAAATCGAATAAATATCAGAAATTTCTTGAGCAAGAAATAAAGGCATCAATCAAGCAAGATGAAGCCAATCCAAATAACATTGATGAACTTTTAGTTGTATTTATTAACAACACGAATGAGATTAATGACATAAAAACTAATACTCTGAAGTATTGTAACAAATTTCACTTTGGTATAAACGAAAATCAAATATTGATATTAACTGCTAAACACAAAAATCAAGATTACTACCATAAAATCATTAACTCTTCAAAAGATGATGTGTCAATTGCAAATAATATAAAAATGATAATTGCAACATCCTTGATAGAAGATAGCCTCGATATTTTTACAACCAGAGATGTCAGAATAATATACTTAGCAAAAAAAGAAAACTATGTAGACCCTATTGGGATAAAACAGCTTGTAGGACGTTTTAGGAATACTTCAAAAATTAACTTAAGCATATATGTGCCTTCAAAAAAGAAGTGTACATCACTTAGCATTAAAGACTTCGATGAATTATATACTGCCATGTTTAATGAGAAATTAAAAACGGAGTATAAGCGCAGAAGACTTCTTGCTGAGGAAAATTTAAAAGTTTTCGAAAAACTTCAGGACACCGTTTCGAACCCAGAGTTGCTTGAAACATTAAATAGAAACGAGCAAATACATCCTTACTTCGAAGAAGAAAGTGCAAAGTGGTTCGCAGGCCAACAGACTTTTAATTACATACAAGAAAAATTCATTGATATAAATAACCTTGAGGTTCTTTTAGAAAGACAGTTTGGAGATTCAATATTAATATCGCAATTAGATTTCACTCAAAACCCTGAAGGTCTTAAAGAGCAATTTTGGATTGGTGAAAAAGACCATACTAAGCACGAAAATTTTTACTACACAACAGAAGATGAGGATGGTAATGAAATTACAAAAGAGTATAAAGGAAATACTTCAGAAAATTTTGAAACAAATCAGCAAGTAAAATTATTTAGAACTGTTCTTTCGAGTATACTCCTCTTATTCATGACTGATGAATTAAATGTCACGGAAAGTCGGAAGAATGAATCTCCTATTGAATCATTTTTTAAGTGGTTGGAAGAGAATGTAGAGACACGAACAATCGATCCGAGATTATTCCAGAAATTACTGGAAGCTCCAGAATTTGAATTACAAGATGAGGCCTTCATTCATTATATGTGTATGGGGCATTTCTGGACAATATTAAATGACTTAATTGAAATTAAGGAGCTAACCGAATCACTCCCATATTTAAATAAAAACCTTGACTCTAAAGACCTATATTTCGATGAAAATCTAATTGTAAGGAAGCCCTCTGTACTAAAGAGGATGATGAACCAGATAAGTCATTATTATATCGTTTCGGAAACTATCGATGCCCTTAATCAATATTCTGAAAGAATCAATGGTAGTATTAATGCTGAAGTTTCAAAACGAGAAATGCTGAAGAGAATTAGAATGGCTTGTCGAAGTTGCGAATCAAAAATTCAAGCTGAGGAATTTATATTAATTGCACATTGGGTTAAAAATCTCAATGAAAATCAAAAGTTTTATACGGGTGACCAGAATATTAAATTTGACACGAAAGACAACATTATTGTTTTAAATGAAGCTTTACTTAAACTCAATCTAAGTTTTAATACCAATACTCCTGCATCAAGAGCTAGGTTATTAAAATCTATTGTTGATGTAAGGAAAACAAAAATCACCGTTGAAGGTATTCGAATAAATATTTACCAATTGTCAAAAACAGAAAGGAGTATATATAATGTACTGCAGAATGCCTTTCCTTCAATGAAAGTAGTTTGTAATGAAGTTAATGATGAGAAAATCAATGACGTTTTAGATGACATATTTATCCAGCAGCTCGGGAATAAAGAAACGGGAGAAATAAAAGAGACTGTCTCACTTAACTAGTATATATCTTAATAAATAAAAACATAATAAGTGGGACACTTTCCTTATTGAAATTATTGTTTTTAAGCCATAGTCTTGGTTATATATTTTTCATTTATTCAACAAAAAGCATATACGAAGACGGTATATTTCAATTATATATTTATCTTTCAGAGCCTCAATTTTAAAGGCATATTACGTGAGTATTGGACCAGAATATTGAAACCCTATACGTTTATTCTAAGGAATATCCTAATATCTAGCAAAAACTGAAGAATGACTAATACCCCACTAGTGACAGGTGCCAGAATAAGCAATAGAGGTGAAGATTTTCTGATAACAGAAATCAAAGAAAATCACGATGCTACTCTACTCATTGAAGCCGAAGGCATAAGTGAATTGGTGAAAGGTAAGCGGTTTAGATTTGATACTGCTGTTGATAAAGATATTTCGGTATTAAATCCTATAAATACCAATTTAGTAGCAGATACAGATTATGGTTATCGGAGAACTAAATTATTCCTAGAAACACAACTTAGAAGAGCCACTTATTTTTCTGATAAAATCACAATTGCACACAAGGCTGCCTTTAATATTGCTAATTATCAGTTTGAACCTACATTAAAGGCTTTTCGTCTTCCCAGACCAAGAATACTAATCGCTGATGATGTAGGACTTGGTAAGACTGTAGAAGTCGGTATATTCCTATCCGAGATGATGCGTCGAGGTAAAGGCAAAAGAATCATGGTTCTAGCATTGAAATCAATTCTAGGACAATTCCAGCAGGAAATATGGAACAGATTTGCGATTCCATTGGTCCGGCTGGACTCTAGAGGTATAGCCCAAATTAAAACAGAGCTACCAGCAAACAAGAACCCTTTTGAGTACTATGATAAAACAATCATATCTATTGATACGCTGAAGAACAATGCTAAGTTTCGACACTATATTGAAAAGTCACACTGGGATATTATAGTCATTGATGAATGCCATACTGTAGCTAACGCATCTAGTCAAAGAGGAAATTTGGCTCAATTTCTAGCTACCAAGTGCGAATCTTTGGTTTTGACATCTGCCACACCACATAATGGGAAGAAGGAATCATTTGCTAATCTAATACACATGATAGAGCCTACAGCAATAGCTAGGAGTGGCAATTATCAGAAGTCTGATGTAGAACCTTACTACGTGAGAAGATTTAAACAGCACATTATGGATGACGCTGTGAGAGCAAACTTCCAGGATCGAGAGATTGTATCGATTCATGCGGATCTAAATACCGAAGAGGAAGAATTCTTAAAAATCCAACAGGCAATAAAATTTGAAGCATTAGGAACATCAAGTAAGGAAGATGCCATTGACCTATTCGGGGAAGAGAAAAGTTCTAATCGTGATTTCTTAATCTCCATTGGATTATTTAAAGGGTACATGTCTTCCCCCGCAGCGGCACTAGTAAGCTTGAAAAAACGATTGGATAAAATAGAGGCAAAAAAGAGCAAAACAGATTTAGCAGAAGACAATGCCGAATTAATAAAGGATCTCATTGTTAGACTTCAGTCAATTATTACCAAGGAGCATGACTCAAAATATCAAGCTTTTAAAAGGAAGCTTATAGAGCTGAAATGGACGGGAAGAAAATCTGATGAACGTATAGTTGTATTTGCAGAAAGAATCGATACCATAAAGTATCTCATGCAGAAGGTACAGAAAGACTTTGATGTCGCTGAAAAAGCCATCACCAGTTTTCATGGTGGACTCAATGATGTAGAACAACAAGACATCATTGATGACTTTGGAAAGAAGGATTCTGATATAAGAATCCTAATTGCATCAGATGCTGGATCGCAAGGTGTTAACCTACACTACTATTGTAACCGTATGTTCAACTATGATGTGCCTTGGTCATTAATAACACTGGAACAAAGAAATGGACGTATAGATAGGTACGGTCAAAAAAATACACCTTACATCTACTATTTGATAGGTAAATCCGATGTTAAAGGTTTAAAGACAGATTTACACATTATAGAAAACCTAACAAAGAAAGAAGAAGAAGTGTACAATGCATTAGGAGATGTCGGATCGGTCATGAGTCTTTACAATTCGAAAGCAGAAGCTAATGCAACGGCTAAAGCCATTGCTAAAGGTGATGAAGAATTTTTAGGAGACTTTGACTTAGATATGTTGTTCGGTGATGAATCTGATATAACTTCTGATAAAATAGATGAAGATCCGATACAACCTATTTCTACTCTTTATGATTCAGATTATTTCTATTATAATGATTTGATTGAGCAATTAAAATCAGATGGCTCCATTGTAGATACTGATGCAGAATTTATAGATAACACTTATTTAGAAATAAGAAATAACAAAGAACTAAATAGAATCTTATTTGACCTGCCTAAAAATGCCAAACCTAAGCTAAAAGACACTTTCAAATTATCTCTAGATAAGACAACTGTTCAGAACGCTATAGATAATGCCAGAAAGAAGAAAGGCGAATGGGCTAAGTTTCAAATGCTCTATGACTTACATCCTGTCATTCGCTTTTACATGAGTAAGTTGGAAGCCAGTGTGGATAAAGATGTAGCATTGGTAGCAAAGATTAAAAACCTACCTGCCAATACAGCTTGGTACATACTTCATGGTCAAGTAGCAAATAACTTAGGTCAAGCTGTTATCTCAGAATTTTTTGTAGTGCCTATAAATATGACAGGTGGCTTAAATTCTAAGCCTATAGAAATAAGACAATTTATTCAAACCTATAAAATCAATAGTGACTTGCTTACCATGAGTATAGATGATGGCACCTTGAACTCCCTTAAGGAACAATTACCAGATGTAGTTTCTTTTGCCACTGAATTGTACATGCATCAGATACAACAATTGATGAAAGTAGAAATGGAGAAGAAATCTGCGGTTTATGAAGAGAAATTAAAAATCTGGAATCAAGGTGCTAATGAACAACTTCAACTGGATTTTGCCGAGAAAGCCATGACCGGCTTTGTAAAAAGAAGGTTCGAGGATAGGGAGCTTGAAATAAAAACAATTCTGGAACAATCAAGTCAATATTTCAAAGACTTGACTTCATTAAATCAGGATGCCTACCTAAAGGTCATTTCAATATTTTATAACAAGTAATTAGTTATTAGGGCTTAGTAGTTAAAAATGAAGAATTTTAGGAAATTAGAGATTTGGAAAAGAAGCAGACAGTTGGCAATTGATTGCTATCAACTTACTGATGCACTACCCAAAAATGAGATGTATGGCTTAGTTAGCCAGATGAACCGATGTGCAGTTTCCATTTCTTCAAATATAGCAGAAGGCTGTGCAAGAAGTTCAGATTTAGAGTTAAAGCGGTTTATTGAAATAGCACTAGGATCTGCATTCGAACTAGAAACTCAATTAAGTATTGCCAGTGAAATTTACAAAATAGACACAAACAACTTTCAAAACGAACTAACTCAAATTCAAAAAATGATAAACGCCTACAGAACCAAACTTAAAAAAACGCCAAATACTAAATACTAAAAAAACCTAAGCACTAAGAACTAACAAACTAAGAACTAAAAATGATTAAATTCATAAACAACATAGGCGACTATTTCTCTTCCAATTATTTTGATGAAGATTTTCCCAAAAAAGTATTATCAAAAACGGGCTATGCCCTTGATGATGTCAAAGGATTTCAAAAAAAAATAAGCTCCACCAAGGATAAATACTTTAAGTACAAGCAACTCATTTTAGAGGGAAAACTAAGAATAAAGGATAAGGTTACTGAGTCACATAAATTTCATACAACCATGCTCAATGCTTTAGGGTATGACAGCGAGCAAACAGAATATAAAGACTTGTTCCATCTGGATGAAAAAACGGTGTTGCCTATCCGTCATAAACTATACAGAGGTGAGCAACTACATCTGATGATTATGGAGATGCAACCATTAATTAAAGAATCGGAGGAAGAACCAGATGGCTTATTTGAACAGAGCTATCATGTAGAGGAAGAAAGCAGCTCTACCCCGCCCCAAAAATATCATCGCTCTCAATGGTCAAACATTTTCACTGTTCCTGATGGTTTAAAGATATCGCCTATTGTTATTAATAAGGCTGTATCACAATTGTTCTTATTAGATGCCCATCGCAGGCCAAAATATATTCTACTCTGTGCGGGGAATGTTTACTATTTGTTAGAACAAGAGAAATGGTTTAAAGGAAGTTACCTAGAGCTAAACATAGAGATGCTCTATGACGAAGCAAGTATTAAACGAGATTACTATTCTTTGTTTTACTTTCTTCTAGCCAAAGAAACATTGGCTCCACAATCTGAAATCGTCTTGATGGATCAGTTAGATGAGGACAGCCATAAAAGTGCTTTCGCTGTAACTCAAGATCTCAAAGAAGGTGTCATCCATGCCGTAGAAACCATAGCAAATGAAGCGGTATCACAACTGGCTGAGAAAGGTGAGTTGTTGATGGTCGACAGTCAATGGACTTTCACCAACGAAGAAGTAAATGTAATCGACATTGCTGCAACGTTAAAAGAAGAATGCCTAAGCTATGTGTATCGCCTGCTTTTCTTATTCTATGCAGAGGCCAGAGAAGACTTAGATATATTACCATCTAACGATGACAACTATACGCATGGCTACTCCTTAGAAATGTTGCGGGATCTGGAGCAGGTGCCCCTAAACTCTGCCAGTAGTCAAAATGGATACTTTTTTCATGAATCACTTTCTAAATTATTTTACCTGCTGAGTCATGGATATCGAGAAAGAGAACAGGTCAATAAAAGCTTCAGAATTAGGCATCTGGACTCTCCCCTGTTTGATGATGATAATCTTAAGATATTACCACTGGTCAAGCTTAGAAATATTGTATGGCAAGATATCATCTGTCAGCTATCGCTGAGTAAGAAAAAGAAAGGAAAAGCCAGAGGTCGCATTTCTTATGCTAATCTAGGTATCAATCAACTGGGTAGCGTATACGAGAGCTTACTAGCATTCAGAGGATTCTTTGCAGAGTCTGATTATATCGAAGTACATAGAAAGAAAAAGAGTGCTAAAGAAACATCAGAAAGCATCTCTAATAAAGATGGCTCTTATCTGGTCCCCCGAACAAGATTAGATGAGTTTGACATCAAGGAACGCTATTATGAAGCGGATGACAAACTCCGAATCATCAAGCAAGGTACTTTTATCTATAGACTAAGTGGTCGAGACAGACAGAAGTCAGCCTCGTACTATACACCAGAGGTGCTTACTCAATGCACGGTCAAGTATACACTTAAACCGATACTCGAAAAATTAGAGATAGGAGAAATAAAAGCACTTGATTTACTAGAGTTAAAAATACTGGAGCCAGCAATGGGTGCAGCAGCTTTTCATAATGAAGTAATCAATCAATTAGCAGAGGCATACATCCAATACCGTCAGAAGGAACTAAAGAAAAAAGTTGCACCCGATAAGTATCGCGAAGAAACACAAAAAGTCAAAGCGTACATCGCTCTTAATAATGTGTATGGTGTCGATTTAAATCCTACAGCCATAGAGTTAGGCAAGTTGTCCTTATGGCTCAATGTGATACACAAGGACATGCAGACGCCTTTCTTTGGCTATCGATTGGGTACTGGAAATGCAGTTGTTGGAGCCTGGCTTAAAGCATATGACACCAAAGATATTTTACTTAATCCCAATAATAAAAGAGAGAAAAAAGAATGGTGGACCAAAGCCCCCACTCATCTAAAATTCCACAAGACTAATCACCAATTACTAAGGAATAAAAACCAAATCTACCATTTCCTATTGCCAGATAAAGCGATGGTTGCATCTGCTGGAATCAAACTCTTAAAAAAGGAATACCAAGCTGAGTCGGATCATGTCAGATCATGGAAAAGTGAATTTATCAAACCGATCAGTCAAAATGAATTACCCATTTTAGAAGAGATATGTGAAGGTATAGATCAGTTACTAGATGCTCACTATGAACAACAACGTAAAGTCAATCATTTGACCAAAGGAAAACTCTCCATGTTTGGTATTGATACTCCAGAGCTAAACTTACAAACCTATGATGAAAAAGAACGCTTAGCTGCAGAACGTTATCGACATTCTGCTCCATACTTCAAGCTCAAGATGATTATGGACTATTGGTGCAGTCTATGGTTTTGGGATATGAGAGAAGCTAACGAATTACCAACAAGACAAGAATGGTATCAAGACATGCTCTTTATAATCAACTATAAAGAAGAAATAAGTACTAATAACAAAGCACTAATAACTAAACTTTCTGAAGAAGCTGCAAAAACTAACCTATACGACAACAATAGATTAAAACTTGTCAAAAACCATAGTATACAATATAAATTCTTTCATTATCAATTAGAGTTTATTGAAGTTTTTAAAGAACGGAATGGTTTTGATATTACGGTAGGAAATCCACCTTGGATCAAAGTGAATTTTGATATTATTTCCTTTTATGGTGATTATGATCCAAAAGTTATTGTTGATGAATTAAATGCCTCTGAAGTACAAAACATCGTTATTGAAAAAGCAAAACAAGATGACCATCTCTTCAATAAACTGGTTAGCGAACAATTAGAATACAGCTCACTAAAATCATTTTTTAATTCTATATGTAATTATCAATATAGCTCAGGTAAGAATAACTTGTTTAAATTGATTTTGGAAAACGCTTTATCCCTTTCACCCAAACTTATCGGTTTCGTTATTGATGATGGAATTTTTGGAGATTTAAAATCAGGAAGACTGAGAGCTGCTCTTTTCAAAAGAATAAACTATCTCTTTAGATTCAATAATGAACTTAAACTTTTTGGAGAAGTTGGAAACGCAAAAAAATATGAAATTCTAACTATATCGGATAAAAGGAAGATCCAAATTTTGAATTGATATCAAATTTGTTTCATCCTCAAACAATTGACTATTGCTTTACAAATTTTGATGATTTCATTTATGGAATCCGAGATAAAAAGGATAATTGGGAACTTAGAGGAAATACAAAAAGAATTATCAAAATAAACAATGAGGCATTAAAGTCAATAGCAAAATCAATAGACTCAGAAACAACCAATTGGAAGGAAACAAGAATACCATTACTTCATAATATTTCTTCAATCAATATTTTAAAAAAGTGTTACTCAGTACCTAATCGTGTCGCTGATGTTGAAAATGTTCATAGCACACAAATGATTAATGAAACAAATGCTCAAAAGGATGGTACTATTTCGAAATTCGGATCATTTGTGGACAATCAAGATGAATTTATTGTTACCGGACCACATTTTTATGTTGCCACACCTTTAAATAAAACACCGAACGAAGGATGTAGAAATCATAGGGATTACTCTAGAATCGATTTAAAAAGAATTGAGGAAAATTATTTGCCGAGAAGTGTATTCAAATTAAATAAAAGAGTTGATTCTCATGATGATTATTTCCATATTCATAGAAGAAGAGCACTAAACACAAATGAAAGAACTCTTATAGGGGCCATTTTACCTCCAAATTATTGTCATACAAATAATTGTATTTCAATAAAATTCCCAAACCTTATTGATACAATTAGTTTTAGTGCTTATTCATATTCCATTCTGTATGATTATTTAATAAGGGTTTCTGGATGTGGAGATATTTGGTTTAGAGTAATTGAAAACCTCCCGTTGTTAAGACAATATGATTTCAAAATGATTCATCGAGCTTTGAGATTAAATTGTCTGACATTGGACTATAAAAATTTATGGGATCAGTTCCTGCCTCAACTGGAGAAGTCAGATTATTTATGTTCAGTTCGACATACAATAAAGGAATGGGAATTTGATAAATGGAATATTGATACACCTTTAAGAGATCCATTACTGAGACGACAAGCTTTATTAGAAATTGATGTACTAGTTGCATTAAATTTTGGATTAACATTAAATGAATTGATAGAACTATACGAAATTCAATTCCCTGTCTTTCAAAAAAATGATTCTAAACTAATGTCCACTTTAAATGGGAATTCTCAAATGATGAATAGAGTTGAAGATTACAAGGTAGCTTGGAAGCATTTTGAAGAGGTCTTAAAAGAGGAGAAGGATGGATAGTTTGTTAGTTCAAAAATACTTTTCTAAGAAGGCTATAGAACTTGCTTTCGAACGTGTGCAGAGATGGCCTTTGCGTATGGAGAAAGATACTGTAGGACTTATGGCCTACAGGAACGACCCTGAATCATCCATAAACTACATTTACGAACTTATTCAGTCAGGAGCCTACACACCAACACGTCCATTTCAATATTATATGCCTAAGGCATCAGGTACGCAAAGGACAAAGTCCGTTTTGGTTATACAAGATGCTATTGTATATCAAGCCATAGCAAACAAAATTGGAGAGCTTAATTATTCTAAGCTTTCTGAAAACCATGAATTTGTTTTTGGTTCAGTGCTGGCTCCAGAAGTTGCAGATGGAGAAGCACTCTTAGAAAACTCAGATAACAACTTTTTCTTTTTTAAATTTTGGGCAGGTCTATATGACAAGTTTATAGGCTCCGTAATAAAGTCCATTGAAGTAGATAAAGTAAAGCATAAACTAGATACTGATATCACTGGCTTTTTTGACAGCATTCCGCATTATAATCTTTTGTTATCACTAAAAGATGACTTCAATGTAGAGCCAGAGATTTTGGATTTATTGGGTGATTGTTTTAATGCATGGTGCGGTACTAAGGAAGGAGCTACGCCTGGTGTCGGAATTCCACAAGGCCCTATCCCTTCTTTCTTTTTTGCTAACTGTCTTTTGCATTCGTTGGATACCTTGATTATAGCTAAAGGATATAAGTATTATCGTTACATGGACGATATTAAGATGTTTGGTTATGAGGAACAAGAGCTTCAGAAAGCCATCATTATCATAGACAGATACCTAAAAACTAGGGCTTTGTCCATTAATTCTAAAAAGACCAGTATTGAGTCTATAGAAAATGAAGATGAAGCCATTTTAAATTTTAAAAAATTGATCACTTCATTAGATTATGATGCAAGCGATGAAAAAGAAGATAAAAAGGAAGATGTAAAAGTTGAGCAGCAAAAGGAAGAAATCAAAAAATTAAAAGACCAAGATTTCAGTGGATTGGATTTTGGCATTCCTTCCTACGACGTGCTAAAGAATCCTGAAGAAATCGAAGCTTTTTGGAAAGAAAAAATTGAAGAGGTAGAAACTGAAATACAACAAGTACTCATTAAGCTAGATGGAAATAACTACAAATTAAATAGTGAAGATTATAGTGATCGAGATGTAGTTCGATTGAGCTCTATATATGGTCAAGCAATTGCTGCTTTGGATATTGAACCTTCAGCTGAATTATTGGATAAATGGATGTTTTCTTTTTACAAATTCCCATGGAGAGCGAAGAATTTATGGTTGACATTAAAGCATTATAAAGATGATGATAAACTAAAATCTCATCTAATGAATAACATAGCTCAGAATCATGTTTATGAATGGTTTCGCTATCATGAGTTTCTGCTTTTATCGATGTCACAAAGTTTCTCAGATCGAGAATTAAGGGGTCTTTTCAAAATGATCAACTCAGAGGAATCAGATTTGGTAAAAGTTTCTTTGTATAAATTACTTGTAAGACATACTAAGGATAGTCAATTGCAACGATCAATCAAACAGCAAGTCACCAATGAGAAAAATCAATATTTGAAAATCAAAATCATCTCCTTCATGAGAAATTATGCCGGCTCATTGTCGGAAGGTGAAATAAATCTATTGATGGATATATGAAGTTTTCGGATCAACATAAAAGCGTAACTGAAACTTCAAACTCGTTTGGAAGTGGGCTGCATAAAGAGGTACTGATGGCACCTGTCCGAGATTGGGGCAAGGAAAAGAATACGTCACTGTATACATTATGGGAAGGAATAATTGATAAAGATTTGATGTATTCCGTAGAAGATTATCTTGGGAAAACGGTTTACGAAAATTCATGTTCCTATGCAGTAGACGCATTGAAAATTGCATTTCACCCAGATGAGATTTATGGAAAGAAAATTGACAGTTGGACAAAAGAGAGCTTAAAAACATTTGATGGTGTTTTGATACATTATGTACAAGAAACGCTTGGGGAGAAAATTATACAAAGAACCTCTAAGGAGAAAGAAACAGATGTTTATGTTACTCTGGCAAGTTTAGTTGATGAAAAAGATAAACAGATTGGTGAAAACTTTAAATACGTTTATCAGCTCAGATCAGATATGGAGCACCTTCAGGTTACTACTAAAGATGGAAAGAGGAAGCAGAGAAAAATGAGTACTAGTAAGTATAATACCAAAAGAGACAATATTCTGAGAATGCTAAAAACTGCGTTGAGTGATTTATTGGAAAGATTGAGGGTTCTTGAAGTCCAACATATAATAAGCTAATGGAAATTATCAAGAATGAAGATTAAGAACATTAGACAGTTTAGAACCTTTTTTAAAGAAAGAATACGAAATCTTGATTCTAACAGAAACGAACACTTCATTGGTTCCCAATTAAGTTCAAACAATATTGAAAAGTATGGTTGGTTTGACATATATCATGGAAGAACACCTTCAATTAGAAACTATTTAAAAGGCTTTTTAGAAATGGCTGGCGATGGTCAGGCAATCTATGAATTTTTACAAAATGCAGTAGATGCTAAAAGCTCTCATTTTTACATGAAATGGGATAAAGATCCGAGCTCGGATGATGACTATTTACTGATATGTAACAACGGTCAAGCATTTGATTTAAATTCTGTTATTTCAATTCTCAATGTAGGTGAATCAACAAAGTATGAGAATGAAAATAGTATTGGTGAATATGGAATTGGTTTTAAGCTTGCTCACAAACTTGTCGGCAATAAAAATGGTCTGGATGAATTGATCAATGAATATCGGGGACCAATTCTATTTAGTTGGAAGAATAAAGAACAGCTTAAGAAATTCATATCTGACACTGATGTACAACCTTGCAATTTCAACATAAATCAAATTGGAGAGGCTTGGCAAACTGATGACCCTAATCCGTGGTTATTCAAAATTCTTCTCACATGCTTCCCTACATTACCTCAGAATAACACTGTTGAAGAAAGTGTTATTGATTTAAAGGATGAAATTGTCACCCAACTATTTTCAAAAGTTGAGCTTATAAGATTTCGAAAATGGGTGGAGCGAATTTATCCACTTTTAGAAAGTAAAAATTACAATCAAGGCTCAATAATATTCATTAAGCTTGGAGACGGTAAGAAATCTGTCTTTTCGACTAAAGATTTAAAATCTGGAATTCATTTTTCATTAGGTATTCTTGATGAATTAAAAAAGGGTTCAAACTTCTTAGAAGAAATAAAATTCAATAATGAAGTAGGCATACAAAAGCCAAGTTTAAGCTATGAAAAATATATAATATCAAAGGATAAAGTAAATGGATTTTCAAAAGAAGAACTAAAAAGTGATATAGAATTCATTATTGGTTATCGCCCTTATAATGATATCAAGAACTACTTCCAGAATAAACCAAACTTCTTTTTGTTTTTTCCTTTAAGTGTCGAAATACATTATTTAAATTTTATCGTTCACTGTAATCATTTTGGAAAAAGTTCAAGCAGAACGCATCTCGAACACAACCCAAATCAATCGGGTATAAATGAGAAATTGTTTAAAGCACTGGTTTACAAAATACGCGATAGTTTTCAGAATTATGCCAATCTAAAAGACACTAAATTTTTGGATATCTACGCTGCTCTCCTCAGTTCACGTAAAAATCCTAATCAAGATCGAAAGTGGGTAATTAGTTGTTTTATAGAGCCATTTAACAATGTACTTCAGGAATACATTCCAATAAGGCAAAATGAGACTTTTGGCATAACAACCAAAAGAGAAAACGTATTTATAAAACAAACTGGTATTGATTTTAAACCTATCGAATGGGGCTTCGAAAATACCGAATGGTTTTACTATGATTTGCCAGAATTTATTGCGCCGGCGAAAGATAAATTGAAGCTTAAAACTTTTGGGTTATTTGACGTGCTAAAGAAAAAGGATATTTTTCAAAAAATAAATCAGTGGATAAACAATGAAAAAGAAAATGCTCTAAGCATAATTAAGGAGATAGCTCAAGCTATAAAATCGAATGTACCTAAGACAGAAGATATTAAGACAAACATCATCAATTTAAAGCTTATTTGTTTTGAGAATGGTGAAACCATGTCGCTACAAGAATTGGAATTACAAGGAAATAAAAATTACTTGGTCTTGTATGATGGCTTACTCACTCAAAAGAATATCTTAACTAAGTTAGATGTGGTATGCTCTACTGAGGACTTTGCAGAATATCCAGAAATTCTTGGACTCAATTATTTAAGCAATAACTTTCAATTAAGGAACAAATCATCCGCAATTGAAATCATCAATAATTGTAATAAGGAAAATGTACAATCTTTAAGCACAGAAGAAAAAGTTTCCTTATTTACTTCTCTATATAATAGAATTCCTGAAGGAAAGAAAACTGAGGAAATTTCAAAACTAGAATTATTTCGAAATACTGAAGGGGACTTTCAAAAGCTAGGATCGTTACTCAATACAAAGAAGGAACCATGGTTGAGTAAATTCCAGATACATCCTGAAGACAAACATCCTCAAATCAATAATTTCTTATTATCAATTGACGATAAGATCTATGATTTTTTAATTCATCCATATTATTCCAAAGTATTTACTGAAATAGTAAACCATAAAGCAGGAAAAACAGGATTATCCCGAATAAAAGAATATTATGAATTATCAAGTGATAAATCCAGCCTCAACAATGAAAACGTTTCTTTTAGCTACAAAAGTGAAATTCATGATATAGACCCTTCAAGTCGAATATTTATTGATAAAGGATTAAAGAAGATTGATTCTGAAATTTATAAACAGCTTCAAACATACCTTTTTCAATCTCAGAATATTACAGTTCCTGATCAATTTCAGATTGAATTTTTTGGTGAAAAACCATGGTCCTTAGAACCTGTTAATCCGGTATTGAATTTAGATAAGCACTACAGTTTAGAAGAATTGAATCTTCTATCTAAGTTGGACATGAACTGTCGCTTAGAATTATTTAAGCATAAGGGGTTCAAACAGCAGAATAATAATTTGTTTGAGCTTTTTGAAGCTAATGACGTAATAACATTCTATTCTGAAGATGAGTTATTGGTAAATTTTATCACAACTCATTTGTCTGATCGATATGTTTCCTTAATTCCATCGTTAAGTGGAATTACTTTTACGAATGTATTGACAGGCGAATATTTAGTTAAGTCCATTGTAAGGACTCTAAATATAGAAGACAATGACAGGTTAAATTGTAAATTTCTAGTATCCACACAACACCAGTCTCCTGATATAAAAAACATTGTTGTAAAATCATTAGGTAAATTGATTATTGACCTTAAGAACGCGAGTGA
>Ga0114956_1001034_pt1 | contig 21671 bp, 20 predicted proteins | sample MaitaG_FD_87304 | JGI IMG/M metagenome (GOLD analysis project Ga0114956, IMG submission 87304) | Marine algal microbial communities from Maine, USA - Maine_Asex2 metaG | ecosystem: Host-associated > Algae > Red algae > Unclassified | place: Maine, USA | collected 2015-01-05
ACGGCGAGATCAATGTTGCTGCGGCCTGCGTGGAAACGCATCGAGCCGACGGCGAGATCAATGTTGCTGCGGCCTGCGTGGAAACGCATCGAGCCGAAGGCGAGATCAATGTTGCAGCGCGTCGGCGTAGATCGAACTCAACCGGGCGGTGACGGGACCCGGTTCGCCCGAGCCGATCGTGCGGCCGTCGACCTCGGTCACCGGTGTGAGCGCACCGAACGTGCCGGTGACGAACGACTCGTCGGCCGAGTACACATCGGTCAACGAGAAATTGCGTTCGAGCGCCACCATGCCCGCCGCGCGAGCGAGTTCGACAACAAGCCCGCGCGTGATGCCGTTCAGGCAATAGTCGCCGGTCGAAGTCCAAACCTCGTCTTTTCGCACGATAAAGAAGTTCGTCGCGTTACAAGTCGCGACAAAGCCGTTCGGGTCGAGCATGAGCGCCTCGTCGGCACCGGCCTCGATCGCTTGCACAAGCGCGACAACCTCATGCAACTTGCTGTGACAATTCCACTTCTGATCGATCGTGTCGGCGGGCAGCCGTCGAACCGTCGACGTGAACAGCGAGATGCCCGCCGTCGCGATGCCGGGGTCGGCCTTCTTGTGTTCAGCGGTCACGACGATCGTCGGGCCACCGATGACGAGCCGAGGGTCCTGCGACGGGGTCTTCTTTGTGCCGCGCGAGATCATCATCCGCACATGGGAATCGGTCTCCATGCCATTGACCCGAGCGGTCTCGTACAGGATCTCGGTTAGCTCGGCGCGAGTCTTGCCAATGTCGAGGTGCACCCCCTTGGCCGATGCGAACAACCGATCGAGGTGCCGATCGAGGAACGAGTAGACGCCGTGGTGAAGACGCAAGCCTTCCCACACGCCATCGCCAACCAGGAATGCAGAATCGAAGACCGAGATCTTGGCCTCATCGCGAGGCAAGAACTCGCCATTCACGTAGACGAGAATCGACTCGTTGCGTTCATCGGGGACTGCGACGTGGGTTCCTCTCATGGCGACCGAACCTAGCCGCGGCCCAACAGTTTCATGGTGCTAGGCCCACAGTTCTACCCAGCCGAGGGGAGCTGTTTCCGCGGCCTCGGCGGGCAGTGTTATTGTGACGCAGTCGCTGACAGTTGTAGCGACATCGGAGGGGGTCATCGGGGGATTCGATGACGCCATTCCGGAGGCGGTCACCGGGCCGTCGCAGGAGTCGGCAGAGGGGGAACATTTCTAATATGGCGATGCTCGATGTACGAGACATTACGGTGCGCTTCGGCGGCATCGTGGCGCTCGACGGATTGTCGTTCGGGATCGATGAGGGCCAAATTTGTGGCCTCATCGGGCCGAACGGGGCCGGCAAGACAACGTTGTTCAATGTCGTCAGCCGCATCTACGACCCGACAGAAGGATCCGTTCATTTCGACGGTCAGGACCTCACCGCGCTGTCGGCGCACGAGATCAGCCAGACCGGCGTCTACCGGACCTTCCAGAACCTGGCCCTTTGGCCGGGGATGACGGTCATGGAGAACGTAATGGTCGGCGGCCATGCGAACACGAAGTCAGGCTTCCTGCGCTCGATGTTCCGCATAGGAAATGCTGCTGAGGAGAAGATGTTGCAGGAGAAGGCCTACGCCGCCCTGTATGAACTTGACCTCCACCAGCATGCGTTCCATCCTGCCGCTGGGCTTCCGTTCGGAACGCTGAAACGAATCGAACTGGCTCGGGCCCTCATCGGTGACCCGAAGTTGTTGATGCTCGATGAACCAGCAAGTGGCCTGACCCACAGCGAGGTCGACGAACTCGCCGGCGTAATCCGAGCCATCCGTGACAAGTACAACCTGACAGTCCTGCTGGTCGAGCACCACATGCGGATGGTCATGGCGATCTCCGAGAAGATCGTCGTGTTGAACTTCGGTAAGAAGATCGCCGACGGTGACCCCGACATCGTGCGGAATGACCCAGCGGTGATCGCTGCGTACCTGGGAGGTGAAGCAGCATGAGTGAACTAATGCTGGAAGCAAAGGGCATCGAAGCCAGTTATGGCTTGGTCGACGTTCTTCGCGGTGTTGACATCGAAGTCAAGAAAGGCGAAGTCTGCGTCATCCTCGGCGCAAACGGTGCCGGCAAGACGACCACGCTGCGGGCGATTTGCAACATGCCAGTCGTCAAATCAAGCGGCCAGGTCACCCTCGACGGCAAGGACATCTCACGAGCCGACACCGGCGCGATCGTGCAGCAGGGTGTCGCCCATGTCCCCCAGGGCCGTGGCACCTTTCCCGAGCTGTCGACCCTCGAGAACCTGCAACTCGGCGCGTACGTGCGCAAGGACAGCAAAGGCGTCGACGAGGACCTCGACCGTTGGTTCCAGATGTTCCCGGTACTTAAGGAGCGCAAGGACCAAGCGGCTGGATCACTGAGTGGTGGCGAACAACAAATGCTCGCCGTCTCGCGGGCACTCATGTCACGACCGAAGCTGTTGCTCCTCGACGAGCCGTCGCTCGGTCTCGCTCCGATCATCATCGAGGATCTGTTCAATACGTTTGCTCAGATCAACCGCGACGAAGGCATGACCATGCTCATCGTCGAGCAGAACGCCAACCTCGCGCTCAACTTGGCAAACAGCGCGTATGTGCTCGAAGCCGGTGGGATCGCCTTGTCGGGCCCCGCCGAACAATTGAAGAACGACCCAGCAGTTCAGGAGGCGTACCTCGGTGCCTGATTCAACTTCCATCTTCATCGCGCAAAGGAGCACGAACTGACATGACCCTGTTCTTACAACGAGTGATCGATGGCCTGCAGAATGGCGCGATCTACAGCGTCATCGCCATCCCCATGGTGCTCATCTTCAAAGCGACGACGCTCATCAACTTCGCCCAGGGCGAGTTGGCGATGATCGGCGCATTCTTCTGCTTCATCTTTGCGGTGCAGGCATTCTCGCTGCCGGTGTGGGTTGCGGCCCTGATCGCGATGGCACTCGCCGCGCTGCTCGGCATGGGTATTGAACGCACGATGCTGCGCCCCTTCGACCCGACCGACCACCTACCGGTTGTTCTCATCACGCTCGGCATCTTCTACATCGTCAACGCCGTCGCCGGCGATATCTGGAACTACCAGGCCCAGGTCGAGGTCCCGCAGTTACTTCCTTGGGAAGGCACGTGGAAATTCTTCCAGAGTGAAGACAATCCCCTCGGGTTGAGAATCCAGCAAGACGCAGTGGCCATGATCATCGCACTGCTCGTCATGTTGTTCATCCTGTGGCTCATTCTGAGCAAGACGAAGATGGGCCTTGCGTTCCGCGGCGTTTCGTCGAACACCGAGTCGTCACGTCTCGTCGGCATCCGCGTCGGTCGTATCCTCAGCTTCGGTTGGGGTCTGGCCTGCGCCTTCGGTGCACTCGGAGCGATCATCGTCGCCCCCCGCATCACGCTCCAGCCACAAATGATGTTGCTCGTGCTCATCTACGCCCTCGCTGCGGCCGCATTCGGCGGACTCGACAGTGTGTATGGCGCAGCGATCGGCGGGTTCGCCGTCGGCCTCCTGAACAGCCTTGTGCTCGGCTACATCTCCGACATCGACGCGGTGTCGAGTTTGTCGGCCGCTCCGTTGATCTTCCCCGTGCTGCTCTTGCTCGGGGTGTTGTGGTTCCGTCCGGCCGGCTTGTTCGGCACCAAGTCGATCTCGAGGGTGTAGCCCATGCCATACGTCATTGACAGAGGAAGTGCGCAACACCGCATGTACCGCATGGTGGGCTTCGCTCTCCTTGCTCTCGTTGGTGCAGCGCTCTGGTTGTTTCTGCCTGAATTCCAGGTCACTCGACTCAACCGAGTGATCGCGATGGCAGTTGCCATTCTCGGCCTCAATCTTGTGGTTGGTTTCTCGGGCCTGCTGGCGTTGTGTCAGTCGGCCTTCATCGCCATCGGCGCCTTCGTCACCGCCTCACTGATCATGGATCACAGCTGGGACTACTGGATGACGGTTCCGTTCTCGATGCTGGCGGCATTCATCATGGGGCTCGTGCTCGGTGTGCCGGCACTCAAGATCAAAGGCCTCTACCTGGCTATGGCGACCGTCGCCTTCGCGGCGGCGTTCCCAAGTCTGACGAAGCTGGAGTTCTGGAGTATCTCGGAACGTACCGGCGGAGCGAACGGACGAGAGATCGCGGCCATCCCTGACGGCGAGGGCATCATCCGGGGCGAGAAGCTCAACTCGCCAGACTGGTTTCCGTTCTTCGAGAACGAGCCATCTCGCTATCGGTTCATTCCGATCGTGATTCTTGGCGTCTTGGCGTTCTGGATGGTCGGCAACCTGGTGAAGAGCCGTCCCGGCCGGGCCGTCATCTCGATCCGCGATAACGAGATCGGTGCCGCCGTCAGCGGCGTCGAACTCCGACGGTTCAAGGTGCTGAACTTCGGTCTCAGCGCGGCCCTCGGTGGTCTCGCCGGCGTTATGTGGGCCATGAACAGCGGCTTCGTCGCCGAGCAGGACTTCACCTTCGTTCTCATGGTCGACCTACTCGTCGGACTTGTGGTCGGCGGCGTCGGAACGGTGAGCGGCGCAGCGGTCGGTGCGATCGTGGTCGTCTTCGGTCGGTGGCTCTGCCAGACGTACTTCGACTACTCGTTGTCCTCGATGCTGTGGATCGCCGCCGTCATCGCCCTCGCCGTCTGGATGTCTCGGCAGCAACCTTCAGGGCGCACCCGCGTTCTCACCGCGATCGGCGTCACGGTCGCCGGGTTGATCGCCGGCCTGCTGTTATTTGCCGCAGTCGATGTACCCGGGCTGTATCAGCTCAACGGCAATGGTCCGCTTTCGCAGGCCATCTTCGGCATCGTGCTGATCGCCAACGTCTTCGTCGCCCCGCAGGGCATCATCGGCGCCTGGCGCAAGCTGTGGAGCAATGTCGTGCAGATTCGACCCATCGCACCGGATCTTCCTGCTGATGCAGAATCGATCTCACTGAACATGGATGCGGTAACAAGCCATGCGTGACCTGAACTCAAGTACCACCAACGGTGGGCTACTTTCGAAAACATATAGGAACTCCAACTGGAGCTCCGAACAACTGGGAGGGAACCAAACCATGCAGAAGAAGCTTCTACGCTTCCTGATAGCACTGTGCGCACTGTCAATGGTCGCCACAGCGTGCGGATCAGGAGACGCCGTTGACACGGTGGCCGATGCTGCGAGTGACGTCGCAGATTCGTCAACCGACGCGGCGTCCGACGTCGCTGACGCGGCCGACGACGCCATGAGCGACGACGATGAGGCAATGGAAGAAACCGGGGGCGCCGTCGACGACGAAGCTGCCGAAGAAGCCATGGCCGAGGCCGCCGACGACGAGACGGTTGAAGATGGTGGCGTTGTCACCACCTCGATCGCCGATCTCGAGGCCGAATGGGCCGCACAGCGGGCCGAAATTGTGGCCGACATCAAGGCCAACGGTTACGGCGTCGATGGAACGACGCTCACCGGTCCCGGCGGCTGGGAGGTCGATCTCTCGGCCTGCCCATCCGACTGGAGCGACGAAGCCGGCATCGCCGACGGCGTCATCAAAATCGGTCACACGACAGCACAGTCCGGCGCACTTGCCGCCTACGGCAACATCGGCGTTGGCATGGGGGCCTGGTTCGACTACGTGAACGCCAACGGCGGCGTCGGCCCCGACGGCCTTCAACTCGAACTGATCATCAAGGACGACGAATACGTCGCCACCAAGACTCAGGAGCTCGTCGCCGAGCTGCTGCAGTCCGAAGATCCGTTCTACATCACCACGCTCGGTTCGCCGAACACCTTCTCGGTCCAGCAGACGCTCAACGAGAACTGCGTCCCGCAGCCGATGAGCATGACCGGCCACCAGGCTTGGGGCGATCCCGAGAACAACCCGTGGACCTCCGGTCTGCAGATGTCCTACGCGACCGAGTCGCTCATGTGGGGCACGTGGATCGAGCAGAACCTCGAGGCGCCGGTGACGGTTGCCGCACTCGTCATGGACAACGACTTCGGCCTCGCCTACGAGCAGGGCTTCGAAGATTTCGCTGAGAACTCCGACGTCATCGAAGAAGTGAAGTTCGTGCGCCACGATCCCGCAGCGGCAACGCTGACCAACGAAATCACGACGCTGGCGGCTGAAGCCCCCGACGTCTTCATTTCGATGACCGCCGGTAATCCGTGCCTCCTCGCAATCGAAGAAGCCGCCCGTGCCGGTATCACCGAAATCGCTGACGCATTCTTCACCCCATCGGTTTGCAAGGCCGTGTCTTCCTACATGGCCCCCGCCGGTGAGGCAGCCGACAACTGGCTGATCTTCGGCGGCGGCTGGAAAGACAGCACCGACCCGCAGTACGAAGCCGACTCATACATCTCGTGGATGAACGAACAAATCGAAGCCGCTGGCCTCGATCCGAACATCTCGCTCTTCGCCTCGGGCTTCGGTCAATTCGGCTGGGCCCACGTCCAAGCCCTCGAGATCGCTGCTGAGCTTGATGACGGCCTCACCCGTACCAACTTCATGATTGCGCTGCGAGCATTGCGCATGGACCACCCCGCTCTGCTCGAAGGCATCGCCTTCGGCCAGAACGGCGTTGAAGACGCCTACCTTGTGGAAGGCTCCGACCTGAGCCGCTTCGACAACGCAACCCAATCGTGGATCATCGAGGGCGGCGTCATCGACCTCGATGGCCAGTCGCCGAACTGCGCCTGGGTCGCTGGCGAGGGTTGCTGATTCAGCACTTGAGTTGACCTGAACGATTCGGTTGGTGCCGGTGGGCCCTTGGTCCACCGGCACCGTCCGTTTTGCTACTCCGTTTCTCCGCTCCTGCCCTCTGCTTCGTTCTCTCCTCCGAAAGGCCCACTCCCCTCCGCATGGACCTTCTCCTGCAGCGATGTTTCGACGGCATGTTTACGGGCGCCATCTATGCGTCGCTCGCGATCGCAATTGTCATGATCTTCCGCTCGACCGGGCTGTTGAACTTCGCCCAGGGCGAGATGGCGATGACGAGCGGCTACGTCGCTCTCGTGCTGCTGACCGGCTCTGGCGCAACCGTCAGCATGTTCCCAGTAGCCGGCACCGGTTTCGCATCGACGTGGGTTCCGTTTCATCCGTGGCCCACCTGGCTCGCCATTCTTGGCGCGTGTGTCTTCGGCGCGGCCGTCGGCGCGCTGATCGAACGGTTCATCATGCGACCGCTCGAGTCGAAATCGACGCTGTCCCAGGTGAACGTCACCATCGGTCTCTTGATTCTCTTGAATGGCCTGACACTGCAGATTTGGGGACCGTTCGTCCGCGTGTTTCCCAGCCCTTTTCCGAACGAGATCGATGACTACGCGCTGATCGGCGGCGCCCGGCTCCGATTCACAACCATCGGGGTGTGGGTCGTGCTACTCGTCGTCATTGCGGCGCTCGGCATGCTCTTGCGATACACCAAGACCGGCCTCGCGTTCCGCGCGATCACGAGCAATCGCGAAGCCGCCGCCTTGGTCGGTGTCCCAATCGGGCGGACCCTCACACTCGGCTGGGCGATCGCTGCGGCCATCGGCGCTCTTTCAGCAGCCCTCATCGGCGGGGCGATCGTGCTCGAACCTCTGACGATGATGAAGATGCTGATCTATGCGCTGGCTGCGGCCACGATCGGCGGGCTCGATAGTCCACTCGGCGCGATCGTCGGCGGCTTCATTGTTGGGCTGACCCAGGCGCTTGTTCCGGGGTACCTCGGGGTGCCAACCGAACTGACCCTCCTACCGCCCCTCGCTGCAATGGTCATCGCACTCGTCGTGCGTCCGCACGGGTTGTTTGGCACGGTGCCGGTGAGCCGAGTATGACGTACGGCGCCGACGACCAGCTCTTCGAGCTTGAACGCCTCAACGGCGACGAATCCGTGCCAGCGGACCCCGCCGATTCGACGCAGCAACGATGGTGGCAGAAGCGAGCAACGATCGGCTGGATCATCCTCGCGATCGCCGTCGCTATCCCTCCGTTCATCACCAACGACTTACAACTCAACCGCTTGTCGAGGCTGGTCGTGCTGGCACTCGCCGTGCTCGGCGTCAATCTCCTCACGGGCTACACGGGACTCATCTCGTTGGGACACGGCGTCTTTGTCGGCGTCGGAGCGTTCGCCATGGCGAACCTCATCGACACCGGCCTGCCGTTGGTACTGGCCGGCCTCGGCGCAACCGTCTTCACCGGCGTCATCGGCGTCATCCTCGGCCTGCCGGCGCTTCGGGTACGCGGGCTGTATCTCGCACTGATCACGTTCGGTTTTGCGCTCGGGTTTCCACCCCTCGCTCGCCGACTCGGCAAACTCACCGGCGGGGTCACGGGTCGAAATGTCTCGAATGATGCGTTTTCTCCGCCGTCGTTTCTTGGACTCGATGACCACGTCCAGATCTTTCGGTACGGCATGTGCCTCGTCGTGGTCGCCATCTGGTTTTTCATCGCCCACAACCTCGTGAATAGCCGAGTTGGTCGTGCGATGCGGACGGTCCGCGACAACGAACCTGCGGCGGCAACGTTCGGTGTCAACATCCCCTACATCAAGGCTGGCGCGGTCGGTATCTCGACCGCGATGGCGGGCACTGCTGGCGTGATGCAGGCGATTCTGAATCCGTACGTCAGCCACGTCGACTTCGATGCGTTCCTTTCGCTACGGCTGTACGCAGCCGCCGTGATGGGGGGTCTCGGCGCACTGATCGGCGCGGTGTTCGGAGTCGCCGCATTGATTCTGGTCCCGACCCTGAACGACATTGCTGGACTGCTCGACAACGACGCAATCGTCTTCGGTGCCGGTTTGGTGATTGTGACCTTCCTGGCCCCGAACGGCATCGCCGGTGTCTTCCAGGGGAAGGATGACGAGGCCGAGGGTGTTTCCCAGAGGTGACGCGACGCTCAGCAAAACGCATGGTCGGCTTTTGGGTCGCGATCGTTTTCCTGCTGGCTGCATGTACCGCCCATGTCGTAACCGATAGTGCGCCGCCAAACGGCGATGTTCCCGAAGCGACAACGCCTACCCCGGTCCGCGATTCGACTCTCGTCGAAGCTGCAGCTGCCCGCTTCCTCGACCAGCGATCGACCGGTAACGCAACCGCCACTATCGACGCAATCGCGGCCAACGGCGACGAGCGCTGGGTTCCTTGGCTGATCGACCTGCTTCGGCTCGGGTTATCGAACCGGCTGGGTGCCCACCTCGGCGACATCCTTGCCGACCTCACGGGTGAACCGGCGACCGGTGAGCGAGTCGGTGATCTGATCAGGTTCGGTGCTTGGTCGCAGAATCGCGACCAGACCGGAGGCCGCGGCTACCGCGACTGGAAGGTTGCGTTGTATGGCGGTATCGACGACGAGTTCGCTCCCCTACTCGCCTCGGTCGGCTCCGACGCCGACCTCGCCGCGATCCAGTGGGGTGGCGTGCCCCGGGGTGGCATTCCCGAACTGAACGACCCGACTCGAGATCCGGCGCCGACGACGGCAACCATGACGCCTGACGAGATCGTGCTCGGCGTGGTCATCGATGACATCGCGGTTGCCTACCCCCTGCGCATCATGGCTCGCCACGAGCTGGCGAACGACACGATCGCCGGTGTGCCGGTGGCCGTCGTCTACTGCACGCTCTGCCAATCGGGGTTGGTATTCGACCGGCGCGTCGACGGCGAGCTACTCGACTTTCAGACGAGCGGGCTGCTGTTGAACTCGAACAAGATCATGGTCGACGTCCAGACCGACACCGTGTGGCACCACCTGCGCGGCACCGGCATCGGCGGCCGGTTCGCCGGCACCGAGTTAACGCAGTACCCGGTCGATATCGCTCGATGGTCGGACTGGCTCGCCGATCACCCCGGCGGCGAAGTCATCATCGCGCCCGCCCCGATCTTCTTCGATGACCCCGAACGCCCGCCCATCGCCTACGACTACACGCCCGGCGAGGCGTACCGGTCCTACTACGAGAACCCCGACGTCTGGTTCCCGGTGCTCGACACCCCCGACGACCTTGCCCTAAAAGCGCCAGTGCTCGGCATCGAACATGACGGGGCATCGTTGGCCCTCCCGGTCGCCGAACTGACCCGTCGCACTGCCTTCGATGTCGAGGTTGGGGGCGCCGAATTCCGGATCGAACCCAATGAGGTCTCGGCCCGCGTCTTCGACGCCGAGGGCAACCGGGTGATCGTCGAGCAGTCGTTCTGGTTCGCCTGGTATGCGAACCATCCCACCACCACGATCTGGTCGCCGCAATAACCTGTAGGGGTGGACGTCCGACGAGCCGAACCCGATGACCTCGGCGAATTGTTCAGCTTGCAGCGGGCCGCCTTCGTCGATGAAGCCTGGTTGTACGAAACCGCAGATGTCCCATCGTTGCGCGAGACCCTCGCTGAGATGCGCGACCGCCTCAGCGGGTCGCACACGTTGGTCGGCGTCGAGGGGTCGCGCATTGTCGCGATGGTCAGCTTGCGCTCGTACCGTCCGGGGGGACCCGATATCGAGCGGCTCGCAGTTGCCCCTGATCGGCGACAAACCGGACTGGCAAGCGAACTGTTGGCGGCCGCAGAACGACTCGCCAGCAACGACGGCGAGACATCGCTGCAGCTGCTCGTCGGCGAGAAGGCGACGCTCAACCGAGCTCTGTACGAGCGACTCGGCTATCGCGAGACCGAACGATTCCCCCTCGAAGCTCATCCCGACGTCGTGCTCATCTCGATGGTCAAATCCCTCCCCACAGATCCTTAGGACCCGAGCCGCTGCTCGTTAGCGAATCGAGCCGAGATGGTCTAGGGGCGCGAAGGCGTCGGTGATGAGCGCACCCAACGGCTTCTTGCCCTTCGCTTGTTGCCAGCGGTCCAACGCGATGTCGAGGGCGAGCAGAGCGGCGCCGGCAATGATCGGTGCCGCGTCTCGATTCGAGCGGGCGAGCGTCTTGCGCAGTGCTGCGGTGAGTTCGTCGCGTGCCGCAAAGTCGGCCTCGACCGCCGCAGCATGGACTGCTTCGGTCGCGAAAATGAAGCTGACCCGCTTGAGCTGAAAGCCAAGGTCATCGTCATACCGGGGCGCAAGTGATCCGACAAAGGCGTCGCGGACTGCGTGAAGCGGCGGCTTCGACCGGAGCTCGCGATCAAGCGAGTCGTCGAGTTCGGCTTCGTGCTCGTCCCACAACACGATCGCTTCCTTCGTACCAAAGTGGCGATAGACCGTCGATGCGGCGATGTCGAGAGTGGCCGCGATCTCGTCGACGGTCACGGCGTCGAACCCTCGGGCGCTGAACAGCTCGAGGGCTTCGCGCTGGGTCTCTCGCATCGCTATTCGCCGGTTTCTCTCCCTCAGCCCTGCCACCCAACCATGCTAATCGGTCCCATAATAGGAGTCACTTGCAGTTTGCGTGTAGCTCGCTATTGTGAGAATTATGGCGAAGGCGGCGGACACGACAGAAGCACCGACCGAGACCCGAGCCAAACCAACGGGTCAGGCGGCTCGCATCACCAACCTTGATGCCGTGCGCGGTGTTGCCGTGCTGGGCATCCTCACCATGAACGTCGTCTCGTACGGGCTGGGCACCGAGGCGTACTTCAACATTGACGCGGGCGGTTCGCGTACGCCGCTCGACTGGGTGATCGGGGGAGCCGGTGAGATATTCGCCGACCAGCGCTTCATGGGTTTATTCTCGATGCTCTTCGGCGCCGGCATCGTGCTGTTTGCCGACCGGGCCGCAGCGAAGGGCCGACGCCCGGCACTGTTCAGTCTCTGGCGGAATCTTCTACTTCTCCTCATCGGCTTGGCTCACGCAGCACTTTGGGATGGCGACGTGTTGACCGTCTACGCCCTCAGCGCACCGGTTCTCGTTGCTCTCCGGAACCTCTCGCCGAAGCGGCTCGTCATCCTCGGAACAGCCTTCGTACTCTTGTCCCCCACGGCCGCCGCGATCGCGCAAACGACGATCGATGCCACCGGTTCGGGTCTCGGCGGCTACTGGTACACCGACGGTGCGATGTCCGACGCCGTCGGCATCTTTCTGCTCACGGATTTCTTCGCCCGATCGATTGGCATGATGCTGATCGGCGTCGCGTTGTACCGCACCGGCATCATCACCGGCGAACGGTCACCGGCCTTCTATCGCCGCATGGCCCGATGGGGCCTCGGCGTCGGCCTGCCGCTCGCCGCGATCGGTGTCGCCATAGTTGTCGCGAACGATTTCGGTCCGAACGTGGCCCTGATCGGAGCGATCCCAAACTCGCTCGGCACGATCCCGGCGACGCTCGGCTACCTCGGCCTCCTGACCCTATGGAACCTGCGCCCTAACGGCGCGCTACACGCCCGCATCCACGCGGTCGGCCGGATGGCGCTGACGAACTACCTCAGCCAAACCGTCATCGGGATCGCGGTGCTCGGTGGCTTCTTCGAACCCGCCGACCTCACCCGCACCTGGCTCGCCGTGTTCATGGTCGCAGTCTGGGCGCTGCAACTGTGGTGGTCACCTGAGTGGTTGGCCCGATTCCGCTACGGTCCAGCCGAATGGTTGTGGCGATGTGCCACGTACCGTTCGTGGCAGCCATTACGGCGCTGACCGCCGTCGCAGTCCACAGGCGCCGCATCGGCCGACGATCGGCAAGAATGACGACATGACCCCCGGCCCGCATCCCGCCGTCATCGCTGTGACCGACGATCACCGTCGCACCTACGCGTCCGATGGCGTGGTGAAAATCGCGAACGCCGTCGCGCCAGAACGGATGGATGGCCTGCTCCGCCTCGCCGACGAACAGCTGCGGTCGCCGGGTGCGTGGATATCCGACACCAACCCCGGGCAGCCGGTGGATCGTCAGTTCACGACCAGGTATCTCTGGCGAGACGAGCCGGCGGTGCACGACTTCATCTTCGATAGCGGGGTTGGGCAATTGGCGGCAACGCTTATGGCGTCGTCGTCCGCACGCTTCTACTTCGATCACCTCCTCGTGAAGGAGCCGTCGACCGCCGCGCCGACACCCTGGCATCAGGACATCCCGTACTGGCCGTTCCTGGGCCGGCAGATCTGTTCGGTCTGGGTCGCATGCACGGCGGCCACCATCGCCGAGAGTTCGCTCGAATTCGTTCGGGGCTCACATACGTGGGACAAGTACTTTGCGCCTGAGGCCTTCGATGGTGAGAAGAACTGGACCGCCGACTTCGAGGGAGAACGGATTCCCGACATCGCCGCCAATCGGGCCGACTATGACATCGTCGGCTTCGATGTCGAGGCTGGCGACGCGATCGCGTTCTCGTCATGGATCGTGCACGGTGCGCCCGCCAACGCGGGCCCGAATCGTCGGGTCGCGTTCTCGACCCGTTGGCTCGGCGACGACGCGACGTGGTCGCCACACCCCGGGTGCGATCCGACCGTGACTCAAGCCGACACGACCTCGGTTCCCGGCCAGTACCCCGCCGACGACGATCGTTTCCCGCTCGTGGCTGGCCCAAGCAACTAGAACAGCCGCTCTCCGTCGTTCGGGGGACCAAGTACTCTCACGCGATGGATCTCTATACCGCCCTGCGCACGACGTTCAGCTGCCGCTCATGGACGGACGACCCGGTCGATGACGAGACGTTGTATCGCGTACTCGAGCAGGCTCGTTTCGCTCCGAACGGGGGAAATCGCCAGGGCCAACACGTGATCGTTTTGAAAGACAAAGACAAGCGTCGCCAGCTCGTGCCGCTCGTGCGTGAAGGTACCGACATCTACATGGCCCAGGTCGCTGCGGGCGAAGCGCCTTGGAACTCGATCGTGCCAACGACCGTCGATGAAGCCGCTATTCGCGCCGACGATGGACCGGTGACCTTTCCGGGGGTAAACGAGATGGTCGATGCGCCAGTCGTGCTCATCATCACGCTCGACCTCTCGGTGGCTGCGAGCTTCGACAAGGAGCTGGATCGGATCGGCGTGATCAGCGGCGGGTCGATTTACCCGTTCGTGTGGAGCATCTTGCTCGCCGCCCGCGGCGAGGGGCTCGCCGGTGTGCCCACGACCTATCTGGCCGAGAAGGAGCCCGAGGTGCAGAAGCTCCTCGGCATACCCGAACATCATGCGGTAGCGGCGCTCGTGCCGCTCGGCGTGCCGGTCAAGCAGCTCACGAAACTGCGCCGCAACCCGGTGTCGAGCTTCGCCACCATCGATACGTTCGACGGCCCGGTCTTCGACCCCGCGATCGAGGGCTGATCCGAAACCGTGCGTCTCGATCTTGTCCTCGACAATGCCAACATCATCACAGTTGATCCCACCCGGCCCCGAGCGGGCAGCATCGGCGTGCTCGGTGAACAGATCGTGGTCGTCGGCGAGGCGGGTGAGCTCGACACATACGAATCCGGCCAACGCATCGATGTCGCCGGCGCGACCGTCGTGCCCGGCTTTAACGACGCCCACAATCACATGCAGGCGTTCGGAGCGACGCTGACCGAAGTCGCGCTGCAAGCAACCGTCGTTCGATCGGTCGAAGAGATCGTCGCCGCGATTGCCGAACGGGCCGCAACAACGCCCGATGGTGCGTGGGTGATCGGCACCGGCTACGACGACAACAAGCTCGCCGAGCGCCGCCATCCGACCCGGTATGAACTCGACCGCGTGAGTCCCGACAACCCGGTCGTCCTCAACCACACATCGGGTCACTTCTGCGTTGTGAACACGGCGGCGATGCGGCTGGCGCGTATCGGCGAGGTCGACGTTCCAACCGGGGGCATCGTCACCACCGGCGACGATGGTCAACCGACCGGCTTGCTCGAAGAACAGGCCCAGCAACTGGTGCGGGGGCTGCTGCACCCGAGGGCGGTCGCCGACATGGTGAACAACCTCGGCGCCGCGTCCGACCAGTACCTTTCCGAGGGAATCACGAGCTGTCAGGAGGCTGGCGTCGGCGGCATCCTCGGCACTGCCGAACCGCTCGAAGTCGCCGCCTATCAGCAGGCCCGCCGATCCGGACGGCTGCGCGTCCGCGTCACGATGATGCCGTCGGTCGAGACGTTGCACATCACCGGCCATCACCCCGATGATGACGAGCCGTTCGTGCTCGACCTCGGCATGCATTCGGGTTTCGGCGACAATTGGCTTCGATTCGGCCCGACCAAGATCTTCGCCGACGGTTCGCTCATCGGTCGCACGGCCGCGATGTTCGACGACTTTGAGGGCGAACCCGGCAACAACGGCTACTTCCAGATGGACGAAGCCGCGCTGCACTCGCTGATTCTGCGGGCCCATCGCAGCGGTTGGCAGGTTGCGACCCATGCGATCGGCGATCGGGCCGTCTCGTCGGTGCTCGACGCATACGAGGTCGCGCTCGCGAAGCACCCACGCGACGACCACCGCCACCGCATCGAGCACTGCGGCATGTGTCGACCGAACGATGTCGCCCGCATCGCGAAACTTGGCGTGATCCCCGTACCGCAGGCGCGGTTCATCAGTGAGATCGGCGATGGCATGTTGCGCGCCGTGGGCGACCGGGGGCCCGATTGTTACCGCATGAAGAGTTTCCTCGACGCCGGCGTCACGTTGCCGGGCAGCTCCGACCGGCCCGTCGTCAACGGCGCTCCCCTGCTTGGCATTCATGACCTGGTCAACCAGCAGACGGCGACCGGCGCTCCGTTCAACCCTCACGAAGCCTTGAGCCCAATCGAAGCGCTTGCGGCCTACACCATCGGTTCCGCGACGGCGGTGTTCGAAGAGGGCGTGAAGGGATCGATCGAGGTCGGCAAGCTCGCCGACTTTGCGGTCCTCGACCGCGACATCACCACCTGCGACCCCGAGGCGATCGGGGAAACGCAGGTAATGGCCACGATCGTCGGCGGTGCCCTCGCGTACGACACCGGCATCGCACAACGGGCTCAGTAGCCGTTCGTGACGGTCACCGCTGGGCCGACGTCGATCGGCGTCGCGATCTTGCGCACGCTGTTGCCGGTCGATGCGACGTCGAGCGAGGTGCCCGAGTTCGCCCGATACTTCAGACCGATACTTCCCGACGAGTCGACGCCGACAACTGCGTTACCCGTCACGCTCACGCTGCCTTCGCCATAGTTCAGGTCGAGGCCGATGTAGTTGTACGTGGCGGCATTGTCGGGCTCGCCGCCGAAGTTGAACACCCGGTTTGCGTGCACGGTGGAGGCAACATCGCTGCCCTGCACGGAACCGAAGATTCCGTACCAGCCGTTGCCCGGTGCGGCGTCACCGGATTCGCCAAAGCCCTCGACGTAGTTATTGCTGATCGTCGACCCGAAGAGGCGATCGGCCCATATCGCGTGGTGGCCGACGTTGTAGACGTGATTTCGTTCGACCATCCATCCGGCAGCGTTGTCGATGTGGATGCCATCGTTCTCCGACTCGGCAATCCAGCTATCGGTGAGCGTCCAGTCGGTCACCTGATTCTGATCGTCGTGCACGTGGATGCCGTGGTTCCCCGAGCCCGTCACGAAGACGCCCGAGATGCGTCCATTGACCTGCGTGTTGTTCAACGCCGCGCCACCGTTGCCCCTATTCGTCAAGCGGATGCCATCGCCACCCATGTTCTCGACCCAGACATCTTCGATCGTTGTGAGCCACGACCGAACGATCAGCCCTGCGGTGTCACCGCCACCGCTTCCCCGAAGCTTGAGGTGCCGAACCGCAACAGGGAGACCGGTAAAGCTCGCGTTGTCGAGGTAGGAATCGGAGGCCAGGATCGCGTCGAGCGATGACCCCGCCGCCTGGTGCAGGATTGTGCCGGATCGGCTCTCCCCGCGATACGACCGATTGCCCAGCAGCCGGATTGTCTCCCCGATACTGCAGACGCCCGTGATGAGAATCTCGGCACCGTCGGGACTCGTCCCGATGGCCGAATTGATTCGGCCTGCGTCACCAGAATCGTCCTCGCACACAACTGCAACGGTTGGTGCACTTCCCCCGGGGTTGTCGTTCGCGTCGGTGCACGTGACTCTTGGGATCCCTGCGTAGTGCACCTGATAGGTCGAGTCCGCAGGCGGGTTCGAGTCGGTGAACGTCGTCGAAGCTGGTGATCCGGCGGTTCGACCAAGCCAGCTGTAAGTGACGCCATCGACCGATCGGTACACCCAATACTTCGATTCACTGTGATCGGTCCACGACAGCGCGCCATCGTCGGCCTCGCAGGCAAACGGCGGCAGCTGGACCGCGGCGTGAGAAGCCGAGGCTGACGCCGAGTCCGAAACCGGCTCTGGGGCAGCAATGAGTGCGCTCACAAGGGCAATCAAGGCGACCGCAATCGATAGGTACTTGGTCATAAGAGTCCGCTTTCTTTTCGACAGCACAGATACGACAAAGTTCAGTCTTGTCGAAACCGCGTCCGCCCGTCGGCCAAACCGCGCCGTGTTTGGATAGCCACACCTGTGTCGATGACGGCGCGGCCTCGAACTAGCGTTGATCCATGACCGCAACCACGACCCCGCTGTCCGTCTCCCACGCGTACGGCCCAGCCGAACCACTGGTCCGCGACATCACGATCGGTCAAGCTTTGGCCGAGGCCGCAGCAGATGCCCCCGATCGCATAGCGCTGATCGCGGGAACCCCCGACCCGGCCAACCGCCGCGAGTGGACCTACGCCGAGATGCTCGCGGAAGCGACGACGGCTGCTCGAGCCATCGCCCGGCGCTTCAAACCCGGTGAACGAGTCGCCATCTGGGCGCCGAACCTCCCCGAATGGGTCATCGTCGAATACGCGGCCGCGATGGCGGGCGTCATTCTCGTCACGGTCAACCCGGCGTTTCGAGCCAACGAGTTGAAGTACGTGCTCACGCAGTCCCGGTCGGCCGGGATCTTCGTGCTGCCCGATTTTCGCGGCAACCCGATGCTCGCGACGGTTCAGGGGGTGCAGCCCGACTGCCCCGAACTGCGCGAGATCATCCGCTTCGACGAGTGGGACGACTTTCTTGCGAGCGCCGAACAATTCACCGGCGATCTCCCTGGTGTCACGCCCGATGACCCGTGCATGATCCAGTACACGTCGGGTACGACGGGATTCCCGAAGGGTGCGCTGCTGAACCACCGGGGCCTGATCAACAACGGTTGGCACACGGTCGACCGCATGGGCATCGAAGAAGGTTCGGTGTGGATCACGACGATGCCGCTGTTCCACACCGGCGGTTGTGTGCTCTGCGTGCTGTCGTCGATGATGATGCGCTGCAGCCAAGTGGTCGTCGAGGCTTTCGAGCCAGGCCTGGTGCTCGAACTGTTCAACGTGTACAAGGGCGCAGCGATGCTCGGCGTGCCGACGATGCTGATTGCGATGCTCGAGCACCCGGACTTCGCGACTACCGACCTGTCGCAGGTGCAGGGCATCGTGTCGGGTGGCTCGATCGTTCCCGGTCCGCTTGTGAAGCGACTTGAGAGTGAGCTTGGGGCGCCGTTCACCATCGTGTTCGGCCAGACCGAGTGTTCCCCGGTTGCGTCGATGACCCAGCCAAGCGACAGCATTGCCGACAAGGCCGACACGATCGGCCCGCCGATGCCGAATTGCGAAGTCAAGATCATCGACGTCGACACCGGCGAGACCGTTCCGGTGGGAGCGATCGGCGAGTACTGCACGAAGGGCTACCACGTGATGAACGGGTACTTCGAGATGCCTGACGCCACCGCCGACGCAATCGACGACGACGGCTGGCTCCACACCGGCGACCTCTGCGCGATGGATGACCGTGGCTACTGCACCGTCGAAGGGCGACTGAAGGACATGGTCATCCGGGGCGGCGAGAACATCTACCCGCGGGAACTCGAAGACCTGCTGTTCGCCCACGAGGCAGTTTCCGAGGTCGCCATCGTCGGCCTGCCCGACGACAAGTGGGGCGAAACCCTCGGCGCGTTCGTGCGACCGGCGCCGGGCCAGTCCGTCGACAAGAACGAACTGTTCAGCTACATGCGCGATCACCTCGCACCACACAAGACTCCGAAGCAATGGTTCGCGGTCGAGGAATTCCCACTCACCGGCTCGGGCAAGATCCAGAAGTTTCGCCTGCGCGAACAATGGGTTAACGGCGACTGGGCGGAGCTGTAGTGGCCACAAAGCAGCCGGCGACCGAGCGGTTTACAGAAGCCGTCGCTCCCCTCGGGCTCCGGCCTGAGATCATTCGTTTCCCCGCCGAAACCCGAACCGCCGAGCAAGCGGCCGACGCGCTTGGTTGCGCGGTCGGCGCCATCGTGCAATCGCACCCCGAGGTGTGGGCCGCGGCCGGCGCGCCCTACTCGGTGTTCGCGCTCACGCCCGCCGACCTGGTCCGGCTCTCCGACGGCATCGTGCACGACGTGGCCGAATAGCAGCGCCTGTTCCTAATCGCGCTGGCACCACGCGGTTGTCGCCTCGTCAGATGGAAACCAGCTCTCGATGCGGATCTCGTCGAGCGTCACGTTGTGCGGGGCGTTGAATGCGGTGATCGTCGTCAGAAACGCGAGTTCCGTGCCATCACCGAGCCGCATTCGTATCGGTAGGAATGGCTCGGCGGAATCGGCGAGGTCGAGCGTCCGCCACTCGGCCGGCGTCGATGGTGCATCGACGAGATCATCGTGCAGCTGGCGTAACTCCTCGTCTTGCGGAGCGTGAAGCAACTCCCGTTGTAACCGGCACAACATGTTCGAGGCAACATCGTCCCAATTGGTGATCGTTTGCCGGGCAAGGTCGCCAGCGAAGAGTAAGCGCATCAGGTTCGTTTCGGTCGCTCCTGCCTCGATGAACATCGCGGTCAGCAACATCGCCGACTTATTCGCAAGCAGCACGTTGTAGAGCCGATCGACGACGACCATCGGAAAGGGCTCGTGCCCAGCGAGCATGACGTCGACGGCTTGGCGGAGTGGGCCGACGAGGATCTCGTCGAGCTCTGGTTCGGGATACTTCGCCTCGAATCCACCGGCCCGCAGCAGGTCATTGCGATCGCGCAATGGCACATCGAGAACCTCGGCGAGCAACAGCACCATCTCGACGCTCGGACTCGATCGCCCGGTCTCCAAGAAACTGATGTGACGCGACGACACATCGGCGACGAGGCCCAAGTCGAGTTGCGATAAACCCCGCTGGCCTCGCCAGTATTTCAACAGCGCTGGGAAGAGCCGCTCGGATTGCCGCGCTCGTTGATCGACCCTCATGGCCGGAAGCCTATGAGTCGCACCGCCGTCGGGTCACCTACCTCAGCAGGTAGGTGACCGGAGCGACACGCACTCATACGTTGACTCCAACCGCAAGCGCGCCCATCGAACGAGGAGACATCCGATGACGACCCCCGGCCAGGCGATCCCCATCAACAAGATTCCCCGCACCGCTACTTCCGGCCCGCCAACCATGATCGAGGTCGATGGGCATCGCATTGCGCATCGCCAAGTTGGGACCGGACCCGACGTGTTGTTCATTCATGGCTGGCCGTTGCACGGTGGTACGTGGCGCAACATCGTGCCTCACCTCGCCGAAGAATTCACGTGTCACGTCATCGACCTGCCTGGCACGGGCGACACGACGTCGACCCCGGGCACGCGGCTCGCACTTGAGCTGAACACCGACGTCGTGCTGCAAGTGATCGACGCACTCGCACTCGAACGGTACGCGGTCGTCGGCAACGACAGCGGCGGCATGGTCGCACGCGGGGTCGCCGCGGCACGCCCTGAGCAAGTCGAAGCCGTCGTCATCGCCGGCTCTGAGATCCCAGGGCACGTGCCGCGACAGATCGAACGCCTGAAGATACTCATGCGGCTACCCGGCATCGTGGCGATGACCTCGCTCACGCTGCGCAACCGTTGGCTGCGCCGCTCGCCGCTCGGTCTGGTCGATTGTTTTTCCGACATGGCCGCATCCGATGGCGACTTTGCCGAGATCATGCTCGAACCGCTGCGCGATCGTCGGACGATGGATCGCCAGCTCGAGTTGCTGCGGACCTTCGAGCCGAGCCAAGTCGACGTGATGTTCGACGTCCACCATAAGATCACGGCTCCGACGCTCATGATCTGGGGTGACGGCGATCCGTACTTTCCCGTCGCCAAAGCTCGAGAGATGGCGCCGCAGTTTGGCGGCGCCGTCGTGTTCAAAGTCGTCGACGACGCAAAGCTATTTGTCCACGAGGAACACCCCGCCCGCTTCGCCGAGCTGACCGGTTCGTTCCTCGCTGACACCAACACCGGCGCCCCCGACGACGCTCGAGCGGCACAGCGGTAGGAGCACGCGATGGAGGTCGGCGTCACTTCAAGTGCTGAACGACCCGCGCGAACAGAGCGCCACCCGGATCAGGGCTGCGGCGGTGTCGCCGGACAGTCGGCATAGACGCCGTACGTGCCTTCGACGTCGTAGCCCAACGCCTTCCAGGCGGCGATGTCCATCGGACCAACACCGCTCCGGTTGAACCGGCTGCCGAAATGGTCGTTGTTCATCCAGAGCGTCGTGTCGAAGCTCGGCGTGTGGGTACCACCGAAGGTCGTGATCCCGGTGCGAGTATTCACGCCGGTCGAACAGACGGTGTTGTTTGCGAAGGTCGTGTAATAGTGCCCGTACGGACGGCCGTCGCGCAGGCGCGGCGGTTGCCGCCAGATCTCCGGAGCGCGACGTCCGTGTTCGTCCTGGATTCGGAGCGCGCCGCGCACGTAGTTGTCTTCGACCCTGACGTCCCACGATTCGCGGATCAGGATCGATCCGATCACCGTGTTGTTTCGGATCGTGGCGTTGAACGAGATCTCGTAGTAGATCGCCGCCTTGTTATTGCC
>Ga0114956_1001040_pt1 | contig 21622 bp, 15 predicted proteins | sample MaitaG_FD_87304 | JGI IMG/M metagenome (GOLD analysis project Ga0114956, IMG submission 87304) | Marine algal microbial communities from Maine, USA - Maine_Asex2 metaG | ecosystem: Host-associated > Algae > Red algae > Unclassified | place: Maine, USA | collected 2015-01-05
AAAAAACACCTCAAAAAAGACCCATTTTTAGGCCGTTTTTAGAGCCCAAAATTGGGCTAAAAATGAGCTCAAAATCGGGCCTAAAAAGGCATCATTTAAGGTCTGGATAAGCGCATTTTTAGTGCAAAAAAACATCGATTTTCCATATTTATTGGCAAAACAAGCTAAAGCGCTGAGAGGCCCATATGACGCCATTTCATCCCTTATCTTACTGCGCATAATGTATATTATGTTAAATGATATATGGGGTTATGGAAGGCTAGATATGCCCTGATAGGCCTATTTAATAGGCTCTCAGGGTATTCAATTGCACATACCTGTATATACGTCGAAATATGGTGTTTTTAGGGCTTTTTTGACTCGTTAATAAGCCCTTTATCAGGCACCTGAATTTGCTCTATTGGAGGTCCACTTTTCGGTCTATTTTTTCGCCTATATTGAGGTCTCTTCTGGACCTCTTTTAGGCCTCTTTAACTCCCGCTTTTTACAACCCAAAACCGACTGAATTCATACAAGCTTGAAAATAGGAGCGTGCCAACATTATTGATACTGGAGATGGAGCAGGACGAACTCTTCGACCATAGATTCTTCTGTGTGACAGTTTGTATTCTGCCACTTGCCAGTCGCCAGCTTTACTTTGCGACCTGCAGGCTTCCAACACTGAAAAACTACTCGGAATTTACTCGCTAAATATGACCATTTTTTTAGCGGCATTTTGGGCATTTAATTGAGCGAATTTATGACGCAAATATCACTACTTTATTGAGCGATTTATTACTGTGTTTTCGAGCTGTTTATCGCTCGTTTTTGCACACTTTATGGACTCTATTTACCAGCCTGTTGTCGGGCCCGTTTTTCTTTGTCAAATACGCCATCTAGTAGCGACATATTTTGATGTAAGCGCCCTAATCTGTCCTGTCTTTTAAAAGCTCGGCCGATAACTGCTAAATGACGTGTTTTTTAATCGATAAGCTGCCGGCACCTCGCAACACTGATCGTTTTTTAGCTTATAGCTATGACCACCGTCAGGAATGTGCTTATTCTCGTACTCGCGTTTGCTGCGTTCTTAACGAGGCTAAGCTGCTTTAACGTATCGGAATCGATGTCGAGTTGACAGCAACGCTCTTTGCTTGAAGACACTAGCCGGACTGCCAATTCGAAATCCTTTCGGCTACCGTCGTTATTTGTTGTAAATGAGTTTCCTTCTATACAGTAGCCGCTTTCGTGCACTAAAGCATGATGCCGGTGACAGTATGGTCTGAGACTTGTTCTGTCGATCGAGTCATCTCAGGATACGTTTCCCAATTCGTCGGCCTCGTCTGTCGCTTCCCCCAAATACCCTTCCGAAACTCACCACCCTGCTAAAAATGGCTCGTTAGATTGTCAGACACGAATTTGTAATCGAGTCGATTTCAAATTCCGCAAGAATCAAACGTTCCCGGCCTCGAACCAACGTAGGCAGAGAATTTGGCGAAACCCACAATCGATTATTTGTTGACATTTGCAAGCAAATACATTAATAACTAACTTATGGTTAATAATACGTCTCGCAATCTACGAGCTCCATCCTCTCTACGACGAGCGCATCGCGCTCTGGCGTTAAATCAGATGCTAATGAAGGATGGCGTGTCTCGCACTGGTCTTGCCGAGGAGCTTGGGCTCTCGCAGATGGCCATGTCGAGAATTGTTCGAGACTTATTTGATGCTGGCCTTGTCAAAGAATCTGGTGTAGAAGTTCGCGAAAGTGGGCCTGGGCGTCGCCAACGGATGCTAACAATCCGACCAGATGGAACTTACGCTGCGGCCATTGCTTTAAGCGCATACGCCGCAGAAATCGGCATAGTCACAGCTGACGGCGAGGTGCTTGTCAGCAAAAGCTTGCAGATACAAAAGACCGCTAATGGAAAAGCTGCCATTCGCAAACTTGCCACGGCAGTAAATCGCATGATAGATGCAGCCCTCATACCACGAGATCGGATTGCGGGAGTCGGCATTGCCGTTGCAGCTCAACTTGATCCGAGCAACTTGTCTGTTGTTTCGAGCTATTTGCTCGATTGGAAGCCCTTTGATCTTGTTGAGGAAGTGACAACCATTACCAAGCTTCCAGCCTATGCAGAAAATATCGTTAACGCACTCACACTGGCCGAAGTCACTGTTGGCGCAATCAAGCAGAAAGAAAATGCGTTCGTTGTTCGCTCGGCGACTACACTAGGCGCATCGATTCTGCAGCATGATCGGTTAGTGCGCGGCCTTACGAACCCAGCAGGAAGAATCGGACATTTTCAAACCATGAAAACAAATCTGACTTGTTCCTGTGGTTCGAATCATTGTTTAAATTGCAGTGCATCGGGTTGGTCTGTGCTAGTTCGCCTAGGTAGAACATCGGGTAATCGTTATCAACCAGACGATATACCTCACTACGCAAGCGAAATAAATCAACTCATAGAGCAACAATCTGATACTGAAACGCAGAACAAGGAAGTTATCAAGCAAGCTCGAATAATCAGGAGCGCAGGCTCTGCGCTGGCTAAATCATTGCAGCAACTCAATCAATTTATTGAGCCACAGGCCATCGTACTCAATGGCTCTATGTCAAGAGTTTCGGCGTATCAAAAAGGTATCAGTCAATTTCTTGAGACGAGCAGTGAAGGTAAAGCAACTTTGGAGAAGATTCACTACGGTGAGTTACGTGCTGTTCGAGCGGCTGGAGTGCTGGCACTGAAAAAAACAATCTACTCGCCTAATTTCGATTTCGAACAAGCATGTGAGTCCGCAGAAAATACGGATTCAAATTTGTCTGCCGAAAATGGAGCTTAAAGTGACGCAGACAGACATTACTGACAGCCAACACCTCCCGACATCTAATATTTTAAAAACCATTCGAATCGTCTGTGCATTTGTATTGGCTGGCTTCAGTCTATACACAGCGTTCTTTGGCATCATGTCTGACATGATTCAGCGCTCTGTGCACTTAGGTCTAATTTTGATCATTGTCTATTTAGGGGCACTAGTGCCCTCGTCGCTTGGTCAGATAAACAATCGCTTTCTCCGTTTTGCATCGGTGCTAATGGCCATCATTGGCTTTGCCACGATGTTCTATCAGATCTGGTTCTTTGACGAGATCGCATCACGCTATGGCGAACTAACTCAATTAGAATTTTTCATTGGCGTAGCCGCCGTCATTGTTTTGCTTGAGGCAACACGTCGATCGATTGGATGGCCAATCGTGATTCTGGCTGTCCTTTTTCTACTTTACGCCTATTTCGGCAATCTATTGCCAGGCATTGCCGGGCATCGAGGCTACAACAGCGAACGCATCATCTCACAGCTCTATCTTGGCGGTGGTGGTATTTTCGGTACACCTCTCGGGGTCAGTTCCACATTTGTTATTCTCATTGTTTTGTTTGGCGCTGTACTCGAAACATCGGGTGCGGGCAAAGTACTAATGGATATCGCTACATCGCTAACCGGCCGTTCTCGCGGTGGCCCTGCGAAGGCTGCTGTTGTGGGTTCGAGCTTGATGGGAATGGTGTCTGGAACGGCAGTGGCAAACGTTCTCACAACTGGTGCCATTTCAATCCCGTTGATGAAGCGTACAGGTTATCGGCCAGAAGTTGCTGGTGCGATTGAAGCAGTGGCATCCACTGGTGGTCAATTGATGCCGCCGGTGATGGGAGCTGCGGCTTTTCTAATGGCAGATTTAACCGGTATTTCTTATTTTGAAATTGCACGTGCGGCCATTATCCCGGCGCTGTTGTATTACGTCGTGCTGTTTTCGGTTGTGCATTTGGAAGCTGTTAAGCATGGCATCGCCTTATTAAAGTTGGACGAGCTGCCTTCGCTGTCGCATACATTAAAAACGGGTTCTCATTTGTTGTTATCGTTACCTGTATTTGTGTATATGTTGTTTTCGGGTTTTTCTGTCATGTATGCTTCTTTCTGGGCGTTTGTTTCGGCCATTTTATTAAGTTATGTCAGACGCTCTACGTGGCTCACGCCGAGAAAACTCTACCAAACTATTCTCAATGGCGTAGAGGCTGTCATTCCCGTGGCAACGGCTTGTGCTTGCGCCGGTATTATCATCGGCATTATTACGCTCACAGGCTTGGGGCTAAAGTTCTCTTCACTTGTCATATCCCTCTCCGACGGCAATCTATTTCTTGCCTTGATTTTGACCATGATTGCATCGCTTATATTAGGTATGGGCTTACCAACGGCTGCCGCCTATATCCTAGTAGCAACTCTTGCAGCACCTGCCTTGGAGCAACTTGGCGTTAATCAACTTGCAGCACACTTATTTGTTTTTTATTCTGCAATGCTTTCATCGATCACGCCACCGGTTGCGCTGGCGGCTTACGCAGCGGCAGGGCTTGCTCAGGCCAACCCATTTCGTATCGCACTGGTTGCGTGTCAGTTTGGAATTGCGGCGTTTATCGTGCCCTACTTCTTTGCATATAATCCTGCCTTACTCGCCGTTGACACCACGCCAGGCCTGGTAATCGTGGCGGCAATTACAACCGTGATTGGTGGTATTTGCCTAGCAATTGCAATACAGGGTTGGTGCTTATATAAAATTAATTTATTTGAACGATTAGCATTTGCCGTCGTTGTTTGGTTATTACTCGATACCAGCATAACTACGGATCTTTTAGGGATGACTTTACTAGTTGTGTTAGCTGCCTACCATTTCTATATGCGTTCGCGGCAAATCATCCAACCCTCGCAATAACCTAATAATCTTTAACCCGGAGGAAAACCATGAAGCTTTTTAAGACTCTCGCAACAAGTAGCAAAGTCGTGTTTGCCGCATTCTTGTTTAGCACGACCGTTAATGCTGCCGATCTGCAACTATCGATCGGTTCTTGCCCTGTTGGCTGTACGGCTTATACGTGGTCGGCAGGCATCGCAGAAGTAATTAATAAAAATGTTGAAGGCGTCAGCATGACTGCCGAGGAAACCAAAGGTTATGTTGCCAATATAAAGCTTATGCAAAGTGAGCAGATCGAAATATCAATGGCAACATCGCTTTCGTCGTATCAAGCTTATGACGCATCTGGCCCCTATGAAGGTAGTGAAAAAGGTAACATCTTAAGTTGGATGGCGATAGCACCAGTTGCAATGCATGTTATTACCTTAAAGGATGGGCCAGTACAATCTCTGGAAGATCTTAAAGGCAAACGTGTGGGTATGGGACAACCCGGTGGTGTTTCTATGCTCGATGCAGATGCCATGATGAAAACACTGGGCCTCACACCCGACACAGACTTTAAACCATTTCGCATCCGCCTCGGTGGCATGGCTGATGGCTTAGCAGACGGAAACCTGGATGCCGCTTTATGGAACGGTAGCTTTCCATTGCCTCCAGTTGTTAAATTAACCGCCGCTCGTGAGATTCAACTGATACCGATTCCGGATGATTTTTTTGACACATTACGTGCTGAATATCCACCGTATTTCCGCTTGTCTATTCCAGCGGGATTGTATAAGGGTGTAGACGTAGACACTCCAACCTTTGGCCTGGCTAACGGTATGGTTCTATCAAAAGATGTACCTGACGATATTGTCTACGAAATGACAAAGGCCATATTTGAGAATCGAGACAGCCTTAAAGCCGTTCATCCAGCACTGGGTCGTATTACCAAAGATTCTGTGTTAAATGGTTTTGGCGCGCCACTTCACCCTGGTGCTCTGAAATACTATCGCGAAATTGGCGTAACGGGAATTGAAGAATTTGTAACCCGTACGGCTAACTAATTAGTCATTGGCGGCGCGGTAGTTAACACTGCGCCGCTAATCTAATAGCAAGATTAAGTGCTTCGTGGCAACAGATATCGCCCGAATAAACCATACAAGCAAATGACTTCACAAGAACAACCCAATATCGTGTTGATCATGACGGATCAACAAAGAGCAGATTCCATTGCAGCCTTAGGTGCAAGTTGGATGCAAACGCCCAACTTAGATCGCCTTGTCAATGAAGGAGTGGCTTTTACGAACTGTTTTGTCACCTCACCTGTGTGCGTATCTTCTCGTGCCAGTGTGTTTCAAGGCATGTACCCTCATACCACAAACGTCTACACCAATTTCGAGAAATGGGAACCCACATGGGTTCAGTGGCTTGCAGACGCTAACTATCATTGCGTCAACATCGGCAAGATGCACATCAATCCCTACGATGCCAAAGGCGGTTTTCATCAACGCTTCCCCGTCGAAAATAAAGATCGACCCCTCTTTCTCGAACAACACGAGCGCGCTATTTACGACGAGTGGGATAAGGCACTGAAATCTCGTAATCTAATTAAGCCGTCACGCTATACCCGTTTTGAAAACGACCCGGATGCGTACAAATCATCACTGGGGTGTTTTACCTGGGAAGTGGATGACGATATGCACCCGGATAATTTCGTTGGCAACACCGCTCAGTGGTGGCTACAAGAGCGCAAAGCCAATACGCCGTTTTTTTTGCAAATTGGCTTCCCCGGTCCGCATCCTCCGTACGACCCAACAGCGGAATACTTGGCCATGTATAACGAGGTGGATATACCTGTTGGAGAGATAACCCGTGCGGAACTTGACGCACAACCCGAAATGCACCAAAAACTGCGCGACAGTATGGTCGAGTTCAACATAGACAGTGTTGCATGGCAAGAGAACCCCAGCGTGGCGGATTTATTAAGGCTTCGCCAACATTACGCTGCCAATGTGACGATGATTGACCATCAAGTAGGCGCCATTATGGATGTGCTTGAACAACGCAACTATCTTGACAACACCGTTGTAATCTTCTGTTCAGACCACGCCGACGCACTTGGGGACCATGGTCATATTCAAAAATGGACTATGTACGATTGTGTTACCCGCGTTCCACTAATTTTCCACGCACCACAACACATTAAAACCGCTTTGCAAAATGACGACTTAGTGCAGCTAATGGATATTGCGCCAACTATTTTAGAATTAGCCGGAATCGGTACGCCCGATAACTGGGAAGCTAAGCCAGTCACATCTGTGTTGATTAACGGGCAATGGCAGTCGGGCCCGATACGCAAGCATGTGTATGCAGAGCTGGGACGTGATCACATACAGTCTGCATCTGAATTGGTCATTATGCGTCGCGGTCAACGTTTTAAGGTGGTTGTGTATCCGGGCGATGACGACGGCGAGTTTTACGACCTTGAGGCTGACCCCAATGAACTGCATAACCTTTGGCGGTTAACCGACTACAAGCAGCAGCGCGAACAAGCTGTAAAGGAAGTCCTGGAGTGGCTGGCGCTGGGAACGTTCAGAGCTAATCGGCCAGTTATCCAAAAAGCGCAGACTCCCATGAATATAAACTCAACATTAGAAGGCACTCATGACTAAGCCTCCTAACATCGTACTCATACAAGCAGATCAACTGACCTCCATGGTGCTACCGATGTACGGTGGACCTACGGTTAAAACACCGCATATGAGCAGCTTGGCTGACGCCGGTGTCACCTTCCTGAATTCGTATTGCAATAATCCAGTTTGTGGGCCATCACGGGCATCGATGATGAGCGGGCAACTCTCATCTAAAGTTGGGTGCTATGACAACGCTGGTGAATTTCTATCCTCTATTCCAACATTTGCACATTACCTGCGCCAACTCGACTATCGAACTTGCTTGTCAGGGAAAATGCACTTTGTTGGGGCTGATCAACTACACGGATTTGAAGAACGACTAACAACCGATATTTACCCATCCGATTTCGGCTGGACCGCCGACTGGACACAACAACAAGAACCTTACGCACCGTCACGTATGAGTTTGCGCTCTATTGTAGAAGCCGGCCTATGTAAACGAAGTCTTCAGATCGATTATGACGAAGAAGTTTGTTTTCAGACGGTTCAAAAAATATACGACTATGCTCGCGATACGGACGAACGCCCTTTCATGATGATGGCCTCATTTACACACCCTCACAATCCATTTGTCACGACTCAAGAATTTTGGGACTTGTACGACGATGACGAAATTGAATTACCCGGTGTGCCACACAAGCCCATTGCAGAGCGCGACCCATGGTCGCAACGTTATGCATCAACAATTCGTGAAGATGAACACGATGTATCGGAGGCTCAAATACTCAAAGCACGTCATGCGTACTACGCCATGGTGTCCTACTTCGACAGCCTAATTGGTCGCATCATGAAAGCACTCGAAGACGGTGATTTCATCGACAACACCTACATCTTCGTTGTAGGTGATCATGGCGAAATGCTAGGAGAGCGAGGCACGTGGTTTAAATTCCTACCTTTCGAATGGTCGGCTCGTGTGCCGCTTATTGTAAAAGGACCAAAGGTAAAACAAGGTTATATAGAAACAAAAGGTGTATCTCTGGTCGATTTGTTGCCAACCATGCTCGATCTTGCAAGCAATGGGAACCCTCCTGAACTGGCTGACAATCTTGACGGTCATACACTGGTAGACATGATGCAAGGTGACAACAGTAAACGAGCAGACGATGTGATGATGGAGTTTACAGGCGAAGGTGTTTACGCCCCAGCCTTAATCTTGCGCCAGGATGGCATTAAGTACATTCATTGCAGAAACGATCCTCCAATGATGTTCGACCTAAAAAAAGACCCACAAGAATTAAACAATGTGGCAAACGACCCTGACTATGCTGATACGGCTCTTCGCATGAAGTCAGAAATTGATCAGCGATGGGATTACGATCAGCTCGAGAAAGACATTCTCGTTTCGCAAAAACGTCGCTTGTTTGTTCAACAGTCGCTACTTAAGGGGAAATGGACCGGATGGGATCATCAGCCATTTGTGGATGCTAAGCGTGCTTATGTACGCGGCGCTATCGATCCAAACACAACCGCTACCAAAGCACGTCGGCGGTTACCGTTTGTTGAAGAAGTTGCGCCAGATCATCCACGTAAGAAGCCGATTTAATGAAAACGGTTTTCGTACTGCTTGATTCGCTAAACCGTAACGCGATGGAATGCTATGGGCCGACAAGCGTTCAAACACCCAATTTCTCTCGCTTTGCGCAGCGCGCGGTAACGTTTGATAACCACTATGTCGGCAGCTTGCCGTGCATTCCAGCACGCCGTGATTTGCACACAGGTCGGATCAATTTTTTACACCGTAGCTGGGGCCCATTAGAGCCATTTGACGATTCATTTCCTGAGTTGCTAAAACAAACGGGCACTTATTCGCATATCGTGACTGATCACCACCATTATTTTGCTGACGGTGGCGCAACCTATCATCAGCGTTATTCGTCATGGGACTTGGTTCGCGGACAAGCCATAGATCGCTGGAAGGCGCATGTAAACCCAAAGCTTGATTCCCTTCAAGCAGACTATCACCCGTTGCAACATCACCGCACTAACTACATGATCAACCGTTCTTATATGGTCAAAGAATCCGACTATTGCGGGCCGCAAGTATTTGGCTTGGCCAATGAATTTCTCACCCAAAATCACAATGACGATAATTGGTTTTTACAATTAGAGTGCTTTGATCCGCACGAACCGTTTCATGCACCTGCTCGTTTTCGCGAAATGTACCCAACTGATTACAAAGGCCCAATACTGGATTGGCCGGTTTATAAAAAAGTGACTGAAACGCCTGACGAAATCGCAGAGCTGCGTGCGAACTATGCAGCCCTTACCACTATGTGCGATGAGTATTTTGGTAAATTGTTGGATTTCTTCGATGAAAATAACTTGTGGGAAGATACGTGTTTGGTGCTGACAACAGACCACGGGTTCTTGCTCGGTGAACATGATTGGTGGTCTAAGAATCGCATGCCAGTCTATGATGAGATAGCCCGCATCCCACTCATGTTCTACCACCCTGACTTTAAGCAAGCTGGTGGCACGCGACGCAAAGCGCTCACCCAATCAATTGACGTGATGCCCACGCTGCTCGATATTCACAAAAAAACGATCCCGGCTGATGTGTTAGGCAAGTCATTATTACCAGTCATGGAAAACGAGCATGAGGTTCGAGACGCTGCCATTTTTGGCTACTTCGGCGCGGCTTGTAACGTCACCGACGGGCGGTACGTGTACCATCGTTATCCCAAAACACTGACCGCCGATGGTTTGTACGAATACACATTAATGCCAACCCGTATGACATCTCGATTTGCAATCAGTGAGTTAGTGGACGCGACTCTCGCCAACCCCTTTGCATTCTCCAAAGGTGCACCGTTGCTAAAACTTAAACCAAGAGCAAACGAGACAGGCGATGTGGTCGAGGTTCAAGGTATGAACTTTGAGGATACCCAAACACGTTTATACGATTTGCATGCAGATCCGAGTCAGACAACACCACTTCACAACCCTGAGGTTGAAGAGCGATTGGTAGCCGAAATGATTCGCTTGATGCACGCGGCCGATGCGCCGCAAGAAATGTTCGAACGCTTTGACTTAATTGATAGGGAAACCGCCCGTGTCTGAATTGATTGCCACCAAGTTCCATGCAATTGATCTCTCTCTCACAATTACCTATGCCAAATTCACCGTATTGCGCATACCCTGCCCAGTTCCCGTTCAGACCTCGTTTGGGACCATGCACGATCGACCTGCCTTATTTCTAGAATTAGAGGACAACACAGGTAACAAAGGCATTGGCGAGGTCTGGTGTAATTTTCCTGCATGTGGTGCAGAACACCGAGCACGGTTGTTAGACACGGTTGTTTTTCCAGCGCTTGTTGGCCAGACCTACAAAAGCCCCGCAGCGTGCTTTACTCACCTACAAAACCAATTTGCGCGGCTCGCCATTCAAGCAGGCGAACCTGGTCCTCTAGCGCAGTGCATTGCCGGTATTGACATCGCACTGTGGGATTTGGTGGCGCGTCGCGCCGATCTACCACTCTATCGTTTGTTAGGTGGTGACAATACAACGATCCCCGTCTATGCCAGCGGAATTAACCCTGGCAATGCAGTACAAACAGTTCAACGCTGTCGCGATGAGGGGTACCGTTCATTTAAATTGAAGATTGGTTTTGATCATCTAACTGATCTTACGAACGTAGCCACTATTAGCGATAATCTACAAACAGGCGAAGGCTTTATGGTAGATGCTAATCAATCATGGACGGTGAACGACGCACTGGCGATATTGCCAGAGTTGATGGAACACCGCCTTGACTGGTTGGAAGAACCCATAATGGCGAACAGTCCGACCGAACACTGGCAGGCACTCGCCAGCGCGTCCTCCATCGCATTGGCTGCGGGCGAAAATATACTCAACATCGAGGATTTCGAACAAGGCATAGACGGCGCGTGGTTAGGGGTCATCCAACCTGACGTGTGCAAATGGGGTGGTATTAGTACCCTGCTTCCGCTAGCAAGACAAATTATTGCATCGGGTAAACGCTATTGCCCACATTATTTAGGTGGCGGTGTTGGCCTGGCCGCGTCTGCCCATCTGCTGGCTGCAGTCGGCGGCAATGGCATGTTGGAAATAGATTCAAACGATAACTCACTTCGCACTGACATATTTTCTAACCAAATCACTAACGGGCAACTCACTTTATCCGATGAACCTGGCCTGGGTGTGACACAGGCATTCGATAGGCTAATGGCGTCGGGTATCGGTAGAGGTAATTCGTAATGAGTACGCAGGAATATGACTACATCATTGTCGGATCAGGTTCAGCTGGGTCAGTGGTGGCAAATCGTTTGTCTGCCGATCCCGAGTGTCGAGTATTGGTGTTAGAGGCAGGCGGATACGATCGGAATTTTTGGTTAAAGCTTCCAGTGGGTTACTTTAAAACAATTTATGATCCGCGCTTTTCACGTGTCTTTGACACCGAACCTTCTGAGGGTGATGGGCATCGCGGTATCGTTTGGCCACGCGGTCGGATTGTTGGAGGTTCAAGTTCAATTAACGGGTTGATTTATATCAGAGGTCAGCACGAAGATTTTGATGACTGGCAGAGTATGGGCGCAGAGGATTGGTCATACGAGGATCTGTTGCCACACTTTCGACAACTCGAGCGCTTCGAAGGTGGTGATGATGCATTCCATGGTCGTGACGGTGAATTACCTGTTTCTGAGTTACGCAACGATAACGCAGCCTGTCGTGCGTGGGTCGTTGCAGCACAACAATATGGGCTGCCTGCTAATTCAGATTTTAACGGAAAATCAAGCTATGGGGTTGGGGCCTATCACCTGAGTATCGGCAAACGGTTACGAGCCAGCGCTGCAGCCGCATTTTTGCATCCAGCTTTGAAACGTTCCAACCTGACTCTACGCACGCATGCATTAGTGTCGCGTGTCGAACTTGAAGGGCGACGGGCAGTAGGTGTTAGTTGGACCAACAAGGGACAGAGTTATAGTGCAAGAGCCAAACGCGAAGTTATCTTGTGTGCAGGCTCACTGCAAACGCCGCAAATACTACAACTCTCAGGCGTTGGGCCTGAAGCCTTACTAAAAGAGCATGGCATTGCTGTGGTGGTGGATTCGCCAGAGGTTGGTGAGAACCTACAAGATCACTACCAAATTCGGCTCATGTTAAAACTAAATCAAAAGCTATCGCTAAACGATGATGTGCGCAACCCATTAAAGCTGGCTAAAATGGGGTTGGACTGGGTCATAAAGGGAACTGGGCCGCTCACTGTTGGGGCCGGCCAGGTTGGCGGCTCGGCCTGTACAAAATTTGCAAACGATGGCCGCGCAGATATTCAATTTAATGTTATGCCCTTGTCTGTGGATAAACCGGGCACACCTTTGCACCAATATTCAGGCTTTACTGCGTCGTTTTGGCAATGCCATCCTGAAAGTCGCGGTGTGGTGCAAATTCAATCGAGCGACCCGTCCATACAACCGCGCATCGCGCCGAACTATCTTTCAACTGAATTGGATCGCAACGTGATGGTTGATGGTGTCAAACTACTGCGCAACATTCACGCGCAACCCGCCTTTCGCCCGATGTGGGATCACGAGACGGTTATCGGCGAAGACATGCAAAGCGATACACAGATTCTAGATGCCATTCGCACTAAAGGTGGAACGGTTTTCCATCCCGTCGGTACGTGTCGTATGGGCAGTGATACCAGTGCAGTACTCGACCCGCAATTAAGAGTTCGCGGGGTTGATGGGCTGCGTGTAATCGATGCGTCAGCGATGCCCAAAATAACCGCCGCCAACACGAACGCGCCCACTTTAATGATTGGTGAAAAAGGCGCCCACATGATTTTGAATGCTGACTCTAGGCGTAATGCACGAACAGCTGACGAGAGACTCTAATGACCAACAAAACCAAGCCCAATATCATCCTGATCATGGCTGATCAACTGGCAGCCCACGCGCTCAGTGTTTATGGCAATACCGTTTGTAAAACGCCCAATCTGGAACGACTTGCAGCTCAAGGAACCGTGTTTGAAAACGGCTATTCGAATAATCCGCTCTGCGTACCTAGCCGTGCATCCATGCTCAGTGGAATGTTATCCCCAGATGTTGGCGTGTATGACAATGCCAACGAGCTACCCAGTTCCATTCCAACCATGGCCCACTATCTACGTCATAGCGGTTACTGGACAGAGCTATGCGGCAAAATGCATTTCATTGGCCCTGATCAAGAACACGGTTTTAATCAGCGCTCGGTGACCGACGTCTATCCTGCTAATTTTCAGTGGGTAGCCGACTGGCAAGCAGGCCCCGCGTACGTACCCTCAGGTACAGCGTTAAACGGTGTTGTTGAAGCCGGCCCTTGCATTCGCACGATGCAAGAAGACTACGACGACGAAGTCGAACACAGTGCGATTCAAAGTTTGTACGATCGCGCCCGCGAACCGGATCGTCAACCATTTTTCCAGATCATTTCGTTTACCAGCCCACACACACCTTTCACTGTGGCACAGGAATATTGGGACCGTTATGACAGTGCTGACATCGATGAACCTACTGTTGGCGCGCTACCGTTTGAAGAGCTTGATTATCATTCAAAATCCCTGTTCTTTGCTCATGGGCGGCACAGACACCAGGTATCAACAGATCATTTGATGGCGGCTCGACAAGCGTACTACGGAATGATTTCTTATATTGACGATAAGATCGGCCTCATACTCGATACGCTGGAAAAAACTGGCATGCGCGATAATACCGCCGTTTTTTTTGTCTCAGATCATGGTGAGATGCTAGGTGAACGCGGCATGTGGTTTAAGCAAACCTTTTGGGAATGGTCAGCACATGTGCCCTTTATCGCCTCCGTGCCCGGCGTAACCGGTGGTAGACGTTGCGATCAGGTGGTGTCGTTAGTTGATCTGTTACCAACCTTTATCGATCTTGCCGGTGGAGAGCAACCGACATTGGCAGGCAATTCCATACTACCACTGCTCAATGGTAAAACGGATAACTGGCCAAGCATTGCAATAAGCGATTATCTTGCGATTGGCCCTTGTGTGCCGTGTCGAATGGTACGAAAAGATCGTTACAAATTTATCTACACGCATAATCACGCGTCATTGCTCTACGATCTGCAAACCGACCCACACGAATTGCACAACTTGGCAGACGAACCACAATTTGCAAACACACTCGCCGAGCTAAAAGCGATTGCATTACATGACTGGTGCCCTGAAGAGCTAACCGGGCGAGTGCTTAATAGCCAACAGAGGCGCAAGTTCATCAAATCCACTCCAGGGGATTCCCCAGATTGGGATTTCGTGGCCCGCATTGGAGACGACGCACGATTTGTACGCGCACAAGGCGTAGATGCCACGAAAGGTCGTTTACGTCTTCCGCAAGTACCTGAAGTCGCCGCCAATTGGCCAGAACTTAACGCAAATACCGTTGCTGATTTGATCGCTGGCCGACGCAAGCTCAATGAGTTCCTGACCTAATCCCTGATCGCTACCTTAATAAACACAAGGCCTGATCTTAAGCCGGTTGATGCCGTATAAAACTCAAAGGTACTACTAGATGTCCGTAAGCATACACAACCCCGCCAATCCATCCGAAGTTGTCGCTAATTTCGCAACGATATCGCCAGACGAGGTGCCTGAACTGATCGCAAGAGCCAAAATCGCACAGCATAAGTGGGCAAATATCCCACAACCTGAGCGCGGCAAGATGGTCGATGCTTTTTTAAACGGCTTAGAAGCACGTGCTGATGATATCGCTACTGCTATCACCCGTGAGATGGGCAAGATCATAGGAGAATCACGCGGCGAAGTCACCAAAGCCTTGGGTGAAGGACGCGCCACCACCAGCCGGGCTTCAGCCCCTATCGGCGAAGTCTTACCGTCTCAGAAACCAGGATCCATCACCTACTCCACCCGGCGCCCACGCGGTGTGATTGTTGGGATTAACCCATGGAACTTTCCATTTAGCACACCTGTTCGCAAGACTATTCCCGCATTGGTTTACGGGAATGCGATTATTTTGAAACCGTCGATCAGCACACCTGGCGCCGCGTTCATCATGCAAGAAGTCGCCGATGCAACTTTACCTAAAGACGTATTTCAAATTGCGTATGGATCCGGCAACTTGGGCGGTGCGTTAACCTCAGCAAAAGGCGTTGCTGGTATTAGTTTCACCGGCTCTGTAGAGATTGGGCGGATTGTGGCTCAAGCCGCGGCAGCCAATTTGACGGAAGTGAGTCTTGAGCTTGGCGGAAAGAACCCAGCTGTCGTGAACGACGCCAGTGATTTGGACGCCGTGTTGGATCAGATCTATTTAGCAGCCTTTGCTGTCTGTGGGCAACGATGTACTGCTATTAGCCGCGTAATAGTGCGCCGCGAGTTAGAGTCGCAGGTAGTTGAGGGCTTGGCCAAACGCGCCGCTGCTGCGACGGTTGGAGATGGTTTGGACAGCGCAACAACACTTGGACCCTTGATGGGTAGTAAGTCTCGCAATGACGTAGCCGGTTTTGTCGATCGTGCCCGCGCTGCTGGTGCAACGGTGGCAACCGGAGGTGAATTAATTGATCAAAATGGCGGTTATTTTTATGCCCCAACTATCTTATCTAATGTCACATCTGAGATGGAAGTGGCACGCGATGAAGTGTTTGGGCCAGTGCTAGCTGTGATCGCTTACGACACTGTAGATGAGGCGTTGGAGATCTGCAATGATGTGGAATTTGGCTTATCCGCCTGCCTCTACTCAGAGCGAACACCGCTTGTAAATCGGTTCATCGCTGAAGCTGAAAGCGGCATGATTCACGTCAACTGTGGAAGTTTCCCTGAAGATCATGCGCCGTTTATTGGCGTTAAAAATTCATCACTTGGTGTCGGCGGATCAAACGGCAACTCGACGCTGCATTTTTATACGCAAGAACATACCGTGTTTCAAAAAGGCCAAGTATGAGCACACTCAGACCTAATTTTTAACCATGTTTACACTGTCTACAACAGAACGCTAGTGGCTAAGGTGTACACAAATAAAGTCCGAAAGGCCGGCACCCCGTTGTTCAGTTTCGCCATCATCGCAGACACGCATTTCATGCCTGATGATGATGGCGATAGCACGACTGGTTACATCGATTCTAACTAACCAACAGGAGAACCTTCTGAGGAAGTATTAGTGGAGGAAGATGCGCCGCAAACAGAACAGGAAATTCCAATCGACAACACAGGGCTTATTTATTTGGATTTATGCGCGGGTTGATATATTGATAAATTGATTACTCTCTATGAAGATTAAAAATTTTGCAAGATCTATTATGAACACGGCTTTAATAGAATATGCTTTACCCCTCAGTACAAGGTCTTGCGCTTACTCTCATTTCTGTTTCTAAATCAGTTATACAGGCCAAAGTACTTCTAATGCCTGTGGTTCTACTCAAAGTACTGATTTTTACTGCGACATCTACCTCTGGTCTCTACTTTTATTCCTAAACTTCCCAGTGTCTCTATTTTTACTAAGACGGAATGTATCGAGTTTTACTAGGATTTGTCTTGCTGGCTATATGAATCAACAGGTTACGAATGGCGAATGTCCTGAGTTTCATTAGGAATCACATTTTAGTTGGTTTTGTTCTCAACAACGCATCACCAACCTCAACAGACCTTGTGAGATTTGCGTGAGTTAGGAAATGGGTGATCCGCTCAATTAAGAAAAGAGGTACATCCGTGATTTCCTCGGCGTGCCCCACAAGGGCGTCACGCGCAAGCACCGCAATAAGTTTGTCATCGACAAATCCATCATCGCGTACGGGAATGCCACCGATGATACGAACTTAAGCGTTTTTGGTATCGCGCTATTTGCTTCTCCAGCCGTGTCTTGCAGCTAAGTAACATTGCCGCCTGATTATCTATATAGATTGCTTCTTCTTGCGGCATTAGCGAGCTACTTTGTACCTTCGGTACTACATCCATTACCTTTAGATTGGCTTTATTAGCCTCTGCTAAGGCAAAAGCGCGATCAAGCAAATGGTCATCGTTATCCCCTAATACACACAGTATGTTTTTGAATCGATTCATGTCTACTCCTCCGTAGTGACAATTTGCAGGTTGCAAGTGCATTACTTATGATCATTCATTTACTATTCAAGTCCGTGAATCGACGCGGATATCACGCTTGGTCTCTAGGCATAAACATAGTCGCCCAGCAGGTAATGAGGTATTTGAGCACCTTTGTAGTTCGACGACTAGCCAATCGACTAACGGCATGCTGTTCTAAACCGCTAGCTATGTTTTGAGACTGTTTGGTAGATACGCATCCCAGTTTCTAATCGATTCTCCCTAGCGTTCTGGTCACTATTTCTCAAACAACGCCAGGTAGATCGAGCAGCTGTCATTGTCCGCCCTTCGACTTTATTGAAATTCCACGCGCAACTGAAGAAATGCAAATATAGGCTACTCTTCTCGTCTAGAAAATACTCGAAGCCAGGCCCGAAAGGTCCTTCTAAACAAATCATTGATGCCGTCGTACAATTAAAGAGACGATGCTGCACACAGCTCTAGTGCGATAACAGATCGGTACGTGGATATTGAACTTAAAGAGCGTCACAAATCGGCTAAACGAACGAAGATTCGAGCCGAAAAAAAATGCCAGTCAGTAGCTGATCGCTTAGCATCACTCAACGCAAATCTAGACCCGACTATGTACTAGCCATCCATTTCTAATTCAGTCAACTTTCACTGCGATTCTTCGGGAATTAAAACAACTACATCCAACGCCTGACGCGACGAACATAACTGTCATACGAATCACCAAACTTGGCAGACAAATAGGTTTCTTCTGGTATAACAACGAACAAATGAGTAAGTGTAGTGGCCACTACAGAGCCAACCAACAACCATACTGAATTTAACACTAGGGACAATCCTACTGTCAGCAAAGTTAACGATAAATAAGTCGGATTTCTCGTGTAGCGAAAAGGCCCACCTTCTACTATGATGCTTGTCGATTTCCTCGCATCAAATGCGGTGCCCACACGCTTTAATTCCAACACGGCATACAATACGATTGGGATAGAGGCCAATATCACCAACCAACCTATATAGATTTGCACAGACAATGTACTCAAAGCCAAAGGCAAGACTCTTTGAGCTATTAAGCCGACTATAAACAACACACCATAAAATAAAGGTGCAGGTGCCAGTACTTTCGCGTGATCTGCTCCGTATTTCCCGGTCATCGATAAATACTCCAATTAATAATTGAGGTTTATTATTTAGAAACGACTCAGAGTCGTTAAAACTGAAATCAATTTAAAGTACAGGTGCTTGAAACGAAAAGATGGATTGTTAGATAGAAAATATTCCTATTAACTAAATTTAGCAACACTGGCGTTATACCTCAGGCCAGCGCTGCCAAGCAGCCTCCATTAGTCAGGCCTATAATCTAACCTAATTCGATACCGTCACATTACCTTTCATCCCAGCATCATAATGACCTAGCTGAAGGCAGGCAAAGTCAATCTGCCCAGCTTCAGTAAACTTCCAAATAAGCTCACCATTCGACGATGACTCCAAAAGCAGCATATTGGGTTCTTCATGCTCCATATTCGGAAATTTCTTCATCATTTCACTATGCTCAATCAGATAGGATAGCTGACCGATAACCATTTCATGTTTTACAGCACCTACGTTGTCTAAATCAAATTTGATGGTCTCGCCAACCTTTACGTTGATACTGTCGGGTTCAAAGCGCATACTGTCATTCATCGACACTTTAATAGTTCGATCAACCTCACTTGCGTCCCCTGGTATGCCAAGCGTTTCATCTCCTTCGCCATGATGATCACTGTCAGTGCCGTGATGGTCTCCACCGTTGTGCCCGTGACTGCCGCAAGCGCTCTGTGTAGCAACAAGTAACAACATCAAGCTCAGCTTCAAGAGACGATTAATTTTTGAGTAGTATAGACAAAACATGTTTTCTCCAATTGTAAATTCAATTATCTACGGCCGACGCACTGCACAGGCGTCGAGTTATTCATACATAAAGAGCGCCATCATCAGTTGACGATAATCGTGCCTTTCATTCCTGCTTCGAAATGACCCGGTAACAAACAACCGAATTCAAATGAACCTGCTTCCGAAAACTGCCAGATAATCTCCATTTCTTTACCGGGGTCTACATGTGCCATATACGGCTCTTCATGCTCCATGTTTGGAAATTTAATCATCAGAGCAGCATGCTCTTTTAAAAGCGCTGGTGTACCCAACACAAACTCATGTAGTAGATCACCATCATTCGAGACTACAAACTTGACAACATCACCAGCTTTAATTTCTAGGCTGGACGGAGAAAACCGCATCGTGTCGGCCATTGATACGGTAATCGTTTGCGACGGCTCAAGCTCTGGAGAGTAACTGCCAAATTCGGTTGATACCGCATCAAACTCCATCTTTTCTTGTTCATCATGTTTCTTATCGCCATGCGCATAAGCGAAGTTCCACACAACTGCTGTCATCAGGGACAGAAACACTGCAATGGTTAAAGGGCTTTTCATAGTCATATCCTCAGCTTTCCTATTGGTGATTCGCAAGTGGCCGGCTTATTCAGACTTATCAATTGACATGATCACCATTTTCCCATCTTTCTCAACAACGGTAAATTCAACGACATCGCCTTTTTTGAACTGGCTAATATCCAAGCCTTCTGCAGTTCTAAAAACCATAGACATACCCGGCATATCCAAGTTGGGAATGGGTTCGTGCTTTATCGTAATTTTTCCGGAGTCCGGTTTAACCTTACGAACTTCACCTGACACTTTCGGTAAGTCGCCATCTGCATAGGCAACTAACGATGTAGTTGCTGGTGCCAAGGCGATTAGTAATGCTAGTAGTACGTTTTTCATAGACTTCATAATTTTTCCTTTGATTAGTATTGGGTATTAGTGGTGCTATTCAATTTATAACTTAATGACCTTTTGCGGCCCCTGTCACTTTGACCATAGTAGGTTCTTCGGCTTTAACCGCACGCGGCATAGAGCTGTTCCCTGCATTTGACGAGCGCTTTATATCAGGCATTGGGCCGTCGTATTCGAACGCAACGGTGCCCTCAGGATGCTTAAACCAACCTGGGTCTGAGTAGTCCCCTTTCGGCTGATCTTTTCGTACCTTCACCATGGAAAACATGCCGCCCATCTCCACAGAACCAAATGGCCCTTCGCCTGTCATCATAGGAACCGTGTTATCTGGCAATGGCATCTCCATTTCAGCCATATCAGCCATACCTCGCTCACTCATCACCATGTAATCAGGTATCAGGTCGGTGATTTGCTTTGCCACATCACGATGATCTACACCGATCAGTGTGGGCACATCGTGTCCCATGGCGTTCATCGTATGATGGCTCTTATGGCAATGAAATGCCCAATCGCCCTCTTCATCAGCTAGAAAATCAATCTGTCTCATTTGGCCAACAGCTACATCAGTGGTTACCTCTGGCCAGCGTGACTCGGGTTTAGTCGGTCCTCCGTCGGTACCGGAGACCACAAATTCGTGACCGTGAAGATGAATAGGATGATTCGTCATCGTCAGGTTACCGATGCGTACTCTCACCTTATCGTTATGACGAACATTCAGTGAATCAATACCCGGAAATATCCGGCTGTTCCACGCCCATAGATTAAAGTCGAGCATGGTCATTACTTTCGGCGTTGCGCTACCTGGGTCAATGTCAAAACCAGATAAAAGAATGCAAAAGTCTCTGTCAACCTCATCGTGTGTATGTTCTTTTGGATGAGTCACCCAAGAGCCCATCATACCCATTGCCATTTGTGTCATTTCATCACCATGCGGATGATACATAAACGTGCCATGACGACGTGCACTAAATTCATAAACAAATGTTTTACCAGAGGGTATGCCCGGCTGATTAAGACCGGTAACGCCATCCATCCCATTAGGTAGGCGTTGTCCATGCCAGTGCACACTCGTGTGTTCGGGTAATCGATTGGTTACAAATATTCGAACCTTATCTCCTTCGACCACTTCGATAGTGGGGCCAGGTGACTGCCCGTTATATCCCCAAAGGTGTGCCGTAAAATCTTCAGCCATTTCACGTAGAACGGGTTCAGCAACCAAATGAAATTCTTTTACACCCTTGTTCATACGCCACGGCAAAGACCATCCATTTGGTGTTACCACTGGATGGTAATGTCTGCCATTGGGAGGTACTAAAGGCGGCATGGTGTCGGCTGAGTCTTGATGGACTATTTCAGGCAAGCCAGCAAGCG
>Ga0114956_1001043_pt1 | contig 21598 bp, 17 predicted proteins | sample MaitaG_FD_87304 | JGI IMG/M metagenome (GOLD analysis project Ga0114956, IMG submission 87304) | Marine algal microbial communities from Maine, USA - Maine_Asex2 metaG | ecosystem: Host-associated > Algae > Red algae > Unclassified | place: Maine, USA | collected 2015-01-05
ATCGTCGTGATGAGGTACCCGCTGATGACAAAGAAGACATCGACGCCGACATACCCACCAGCGAACGTCTGGAACTTGGCATGGAACAGGATGACGGGGATGACGGCGACGGCCCGGAGACCGTCGATCTCAGGGCGATACCACCTCTTTGTCTCACCAGACATGAGTGGGCTTATCTTTCGTGGGGGTACAAGAGCCGGCGGGGTGGGCAAAGAAGTGGCGGGGTCGACTCCGTGTCCGAGGCTAGGCCATCGGTTTGGATTGGCCGATGTTGCTCGCTCGAATGCCCGAGTTCGCCCGCCGTCCGGTCGCGATCAGCCGAGGACTTCCATGATCTCCTTCGCGACGATGTCGGCCGCCGGCAAGGTGATGTGGTTGTCATCTCGGTACAGGGCGATTCCGTCGCGCCCGGCGTAACACATGTCGTCATCGCACAACGTGTCGGCCGGGTCGATGATCTGGACCGCTGGGTCGAACGTGGCGATCGTGGTTTCGGCAGGCATCGACCGCTCATCCCACCACGCCCTTGGCGACCCGTCGATCTTCGTATCGTCGTCGTTCATGAAGTGGTAGACGGTCGGCCGCGTCCGACGCGGCGTCTCCGGCGCCTGCTTTACAAAGACCACGTTCTTGCCGGCGTCGACGAGCCCATTGACGAGTTCGGTCGTGTTCTCCTGCATGTACGCAAGCGTGTCGGCGTCGCGGCCGGTTGGGAAGTTGGGATAGTTCGCGCGGTTTGATCCGGTCAGGTGATACAGCAGTTTGTACGTGACGATGACCGAGTGCACCGTGTCGTCGGCGATCAAGTCGTCGTACATCTGTCGGCTCCAGTCGGCACACCGTTGTCGGGCTGGCCCGGAGCGGCCAACGTCGTCAAACGGCCCGCAGCCGCCAAATGCGAGCATCTTCACACTTGCATCGTTCTCCCCGAACTCCTCGCCAAGCTCCCAGCCGAGCTCGACGGCGTGGCTGTCGCCAAAGATGACAACGGCTGGTTTCGCGGTCTCGTCGCCGAAGACACAGGCTTCGTTGTAGGAGAGTTCGTTGCCGCCACCGGGGGCGGCCTGACAGTCCAGCTTGACCGGGCTTCGGGAGTGCGACGTCGCGATGTACTGCTCTTGATTCGGTGTGAGGTCAAAGCGTTGTTCGATGCCATTGGTGATCTGGCCGACCCCCGAAAGGCCGAGGAAGCCGATGATCGAGAGCCCGGCCAGCCCGAGGATGACGCGCGGTTGCTTGAGCGCCGCTGATTTCGGTTTGCGGAACGGCTGCTCGATAAACCGCCAGCTCCCGTACCCAAGGACAAGCGACAGGATCGACAGGCCGATGATTTCAGCCGGACTCGTCGCCTGCTGGCGGCCGAGTCGAGCGGTCACGAACAGCGGCTGATGCCACAGGTACGTGCTGTAGCTGATGAGTCCGATGCCGACCAGCCACTTCAGTGACAGCAGGCGGCCCGTCACTGTCGAGCCGTCAGCGAACACGATGATGAGGGCCGTGCCGAGCACCGGGACAAGCGTGAGGGCTGACGGAAAGGCGGTTGTCTCGTCGAACGCGAAAACCGACCAGAGGATTGCGCCGAGACCGAGCATCGAGAGCACCGAGTTCGACCCTGGTTTACGGTCGAGCATGATGAGCGCGCAGAACGCGCCGACGATGAGTTCCCAAACGCGACTCGGCGTCAGGAAGAAGTTGGCGCTCGGGTCTTTCCGCAGCAGCCACTCCATGCACGCGTAGCTCGCGACTGCAAGGACAACGAGGCCGCCGGCGACGATCGGGCCATCGGCGCGCTCGCGGCGCTTGGCGACGGCGACGAGCCCGAGGAGCACGATCGGGAAGAAGAGGTAGAACTGTTCTTCGACGGCGAGGCTCCACATGTGGATCAGCGGATTCGCCTCGGACTCCTCTGCGAAGTAGTCGCTCTCGCGCCAGAACAACAGGTTCGCTGAGAACAGGCTTGTCGCCCCCATGCCTTGGGCGTAGTTGTAGAACTGCAGGGGCGTGAGCGAGAACCAGGCGAGTGGAATCGTGAACAACAGCAGCGCAGACAGCGCCGGCAAGATCCGGCGGGCGCGCCGTTCGTAGAACCGCAGGAACGAGAAGCTGTCGTAGCGGAGTTCGCGCAGCAGGATCGTGGTGATGAGATAGCCACTGATGACGAAGAAGATGTCGACGCCGACAAAGCCGCCCGCGAACGTGTGGAATCCGCCGTGGAAAAGAACGACGGGGAGGACGGCCACAGCGCGAAGGCCGTCGATTTCTGGTCGGTACCAGGAGTGGTTGTCGGGTGGCAAAGCGGCAGATACTCCAAGGAGGGATGTCGTCGCCGGGAGTGGCTAGCTCACAGATGGCATCGATCAGCGGGGTCCTTTTCCGCGGTAGCGGACGACCACTGACATCGCTGGGCGTACGACGCTAGTCTTTCAAACCCAGCGTCCAATAGGGCGCGAGATGAACAGTAATGACGACAATGTCCCATTTGAAGGAAGAGTACGAAGGACGACGATGGGGCTGGCGCAGTAGTGAAAAGTGCAGTTCTCCTTGTTGTCTTTCGGCGGCCGGACAGCACTTCTCGGGTCTTTGAAGCCATTCGTGCGGCTCGACCGGCGCGGCTGTATGTCGCCGCCGACGGTCCGCGAGCCGATAGGCCAGACGACTTAGACCCCTGTGCAGCAACGCGCCAGATTGTCGAGAACGTCGACTGGCCGTGCGACGTTTTTCGCCTCTATCGGGACTCGAACATCGGGCTCCGCCGCAACATTTCCGAGGCCATCGCGACGATGCTTGAGCATGAGGGCGAAGGCATCATCCTGGAAGACGACACGCTTCCGACGCAGGCGTTCTTCGCCTACTGCGATGAGCTTCTCGCTCGGTATCGCGACGATGAGCGGGTCGGCGTCATCAGCGGCTATAACCCGGCGATGTCCTCGCGGCTCGCGGCCGACCAGCACTATTTCAGTGAGCTACCGATGATCTGGGGTTGGGCCACGTGGCAACGGGCCTGGCAGGGAAACGAGGAAACGTTCGCCAGCTGGCCGGGCGACACGACCGGGTTCCCCGACTCGGTCATGCGAACCTACGGTGCGCCAGCGAAATGGATCGACAACTTCGAACGGGTCCGGTCCGGTTCACTCGGTTCGGTCTGGAGTTATCCGTTCTTCTTCCACTGCTGGGCCAAGAATCTGCTCACTGCGATTCCGGGCAAAACGCTCACCGTCAACATCGGCTATGACGCCGACGCGACCAACACCGTGACCCTTCCGCCGAAACATGTTCGCGAGCTCGAACTCATCGAACAGGCGCCACCATTGGCGGGCCCCTCAGCCATCGAGGCGTCGACCGCGCTCGACGCCGCAATCCTGTCGAGCTACTACAAGCTCGGAAAAGCTGCCGCGCTACGCCAGGCACTCGTCCCGGTCAGGAACGCAATTTTGCGAACCGGTCGAGCCACTGGGTGAGCCGACCCCGTTCGTCGGGTGTGCTCACGATGTAACGAATCGTCGCGACCGTCGCGATCACCGACGTACCTCCAACCAACACCAGTCGAAGAAAGCTCGGGCCGAGCGCCAGGCTCACAAGCCAGGCGCATGCAACGACGAGAACAAAGCTCACGCCGACTGGCCAGATCACATCTCGGAGCCAACGCTGAACCCGGAAGCTGAACTGTGAACCGAAGTAACGAACAAAGACCAGGTTCCGAACCAAGCTTCCGACGATGATGGTGGCAGGCAGCGACCACGCGGGCGCGTCGAACACGAAAATGGCCACGACGCCGGTTCCAAGGGTGACGATGTCGGTTCCGACGCCGAGCAGGGTTCCGGCCCGCATGTTGTCGGTCGCATTGATCGCTGCGCCGAAACCGCTCGACACGAGTCGGGCGAACGTCCCGAGGGCAATGAGCCGCGCATAGAGGGCGGCATTCGGCGGGGCATCGCCGAGCCACAACGACAGGAAGTTGTCCATTTCAATCAGCACAGTCGCGAGCGGCGCCACGCTCACCATCGCGGCATACCGGCAACCGACCGAGATGAGTCCGCCGAGGTCTCGGTCCTGGTCGACGCCGTACAGCGAGGTCATGGCTGGTTGCAGTGACTTGTTGAACGCCCGCGAGAACCGCTGGATCATCAGGTTCGTGCTCAGACCGATCGCATACGCGCCGTTGACAATCGTTCCGAACGCGACGTTGAGTATCAAGACTGCGAATTGATTTCGACCTTGGACCGAAACCGAGTTGAGGATCGACCACCGTGCAAAACGAGCGATTGATCGAACCTCCTCGCCCCGAGCCTCACGCAGGTTGAACCGACTTCCCGGGAGCGTGACGAGGGACTGGCCGACGATGAGGACAAATCGAAGGGCGGCGCCAAAGAGGGCAACGATCGCCACGGCTTGCAATGCGTCGTCGGAGAGCGCCGGACGCACGCTCAACGCGATCAAAAAGATGAGCACGACGAGTCGCTGCCCAACGTCGGCGACCGAGAGGAGTCCGAATCGTTGGTGGGCCTGACGTGCGGCCGCGAAAGGAGCCGTTGCGGCCGCAAGGCAGAACTGCCCGACGACACTCCAGTAGACAACGTTCGCGGCCCCCGCCCGGTCGGCGGGAATGGTGAGCGTCCGAAGCAAGAGACCTCGGACCGACGCTGCGGTGACGAAGAGGGCGATCGTGATGCCGAGGTACAGCAGCACCGTCGACGCCATCGTCGAGCGTTGCTGCCTCTGATCGTCGGCACCAGCAGCCAGGGCGAGGTAACGAAGCGCCGCCGTATTGAAGCCACCGACGACGATGACCGACAACAGCCCTGACGCACCCAACGCCGTGAAGATTCCGTAGTCGACCGTGCCGAGCGCCTGGAAGAGTAGACGGACGTAAAAGATGCTGATGACCGACGTGACGACAACCTCGACCAGTCCGATGGCCGTGTTGCTGGCGACACGATCCGACATCGCCGGTGAAGCGACCGCAGGGGTTGATCTGGTCATGAGGATTCCCGAGTCGAGCGACCACGGCTGCGAAGATTGCAGATGGGCCAGGCGACTAGATCCGCAGCATATTCGCCTCGCCAGAAAACCGATGGAACGCTTGGGCCGGAGTCGCCGCGCTGCAAGCTCGGGACCTCACATTGGTATCGTCGAAGGCCGCATGGCTGCAGAGATGACCGACAACCACGCACCTTCTTCGCCACGTTCGACCAAGCGGCAGCGGGTGCTCGTGGTCTCGTTTGCCAAGTGGGAGCACCACTTAGCGACCGATCTTGAGCTCGTTCAGAAGCACCTTTGTCGCGGCGATCATGTCACGGTCATGACGTGTATCGAGGACGTTCCCAGCTGCCGCGTCAACATCGACCACGAACGGGCGCGCTGTCGCGAATGTGTCAATGCGCGCTTCGAAGCACTCGGTTTCATCGATCAATCGGTTGGCGAACTCCAGGTCGTCCGGCTAGGTGATGTGCTCGCAGACGCCGGCACCGCCGTGACCATCGGGGCGACTTTCGAGACACTTCCCAAGGCCCGTGAGTTGATCGTCGATGACTGGGATCTCGGCCTGGCGGCATGCTCGACGGCGATCTCCGCGTTTCGCGACCACGAACTCGCAACCCCAGAGTCGCAGGCGGCGTGGGGGAAACTCGTCGAAGCCGGGAATCGCTCGTTCCTGGCCACACAAGAACTTCTTCGGCGAAACACCATCGACCGCGTCTACGTCTTCAACGGCCGCGACATCCTGGCCCGCGGCGTCTTTCGCGCCGCGCAGCAAGCTGGCGTTGAGGTCTGTGTCCACGAGCGGGGCCGCGGCAATGATCGTTACGCGCTCTTCGTGAACATGTTGCCGCACGACCGTGATGGGTTTCACAACGCAATGTTGGCGACGTGGGACGATGCCGACCCGACCGAGCGCGAAACCCAAGGCGCGTCCTTCTACGAACGAAGCCGCGCCGGCGTGAATCAACGGTGGACGACGTTCGTCGCCGACCAAGAGCCGGGTTCATTACCGGCCGAGTGGGATCCGAAGCGTCGGAACGTTGTGATCTTCAACTCGTCAGAAGACGAGTATGCGGCGATCGGACCCGAGTGGAAAAACCCCCTCTATGAGTCGCAGGCCCATGGTGCGCGGGCCCTGGCCGAATCGCTACTCACCGGCAATGCGGACGATGTTTGTCTGTGGGTCCGCATGCACCCCAATCTCGCAGGCGTCGACAATGGCAGCACGCGGGCGTGGGCGAAGCTGGCCGATCTCGGAGTCGGGATCATCGAGTCGACTAGCCCGATCTCGAGTTACTCGCTCGTCGATGCCGCCGACGTCGTCGTCTCGTTCGGTTCGACTGTTGGCATTGAGGCGACGTACTGGGGAACACCATCGATTCTGCTCGGACCGTCGTTCTTCAGCTCTCTCGGCGCAACCCATCGCCCAGCGAGCCACGACGAAGCCGTGCAGCTCGTTCAGTCGGTGTCGACGGTTGCCGACCGGGTCGATGCGCTGAAGTACGGCAACTACCTGCTGTCGCAAGGCGAACCGTTCGAGCACTACCAGGCATCGGACTTTCACGATGGCCTCTTCAACGGCACCGATATCCGACAGGGCCGAACGCCTCTGCGGCTGGTCGCACCGCAGTTGGCTCGCCTGCGGCTTGCGAATCCCAGCGTCTACCGCATCGTTCATCCGGCCGCACGGCTTGTTCTTCACCAGCCGTTCGCGCCGTTGCATCGGTCCTGGCGACGCTTCGCTGATTGGGCGAGTGGTCAGTCCGTCCTCCGCAGCGGATGGCATGCGCTTCGGGATCGCAGCTTCGGCGCGGGACGAAACTGATGCAGCTAAAGACCCGGCTGAGCAGCATCCCGCTCAATCGGTCCCATGTGAAGTCCGTCTTCTTCGACGTAGCAAAGTTCCGCTCATTCGATCCGCATGCCCCGCGATTCTTCTGTCTGAACTCCGGCGCGTGCGGTTCCAAGTACCTCGCCGAGTTGATCGCCGCCAACGGACAAAACGACTGTTTCCACGAGAAGTTCCCAGACCTCGATGAACCCGGCGTCCGTTACTATCTCGACGGTTCTGAATTCCCGTTCGAGCGTCGCCTCCTGCGCCTGACTCGAAGCCGCGTCTTTCTCGAATCGAACAATCGCCTCTTCGCCATGACCGAGTTGCTGAGCGAGGAGTTCCCGGGCGCCCGTTTCATCCACCTCTACCGCAACGGTCGCGACCACGTGAACTCGGGTATGAACAAGACAATCTGGCCCGACGTCATGCAGAGCCCGCGGCTGCGATATGCAAGTCGGCTCGCTGGCCCAACCGACGCGCCGGCGTTCGAGCGGGCGTGCTGGTACTGGCGCAACTACAACGAACGAATCGCCGACGATCTCGAAGGGCGCGGCGCGCTGCGATTGAAATACGAGGATCTCGTCGCCGGGCGAATCGACGAACTTGCCGAGTTCATCGGCGTGCCACTGCCGACCGCCTCAATACCGCCGGTGAACACGAAGGACAATCGGAAGCTTGCCGTGAACCGTTACGAGACGCCAGATGCTTGGCCCGATGACTTTCATGCCGCCTTCGATCGTATTTGCGGTGCCACAATGCAAAAGCTCGGCTACGGCCCGCCAAACTGATGCCATCTCGGCATAACCCGCCCCGGCGCTGGAACCCTCGCCACGACAAACGGAAAAACGCGTCACCACGGTGGCGCGGGGAGCACGATGGCTAACTATCTGTCAATCAACTACGGCGGCCACGACACGTCGGCTGCGCTGATGATCGACGGCGTTCTTGTCGCCGCGTGCGAGGAAGAGCGTTACAACCTCGAAAAGCACACCCGCGCGTTTCCCGAGAATGCGATCGCCGATTGCCTTGACATCGGCGGCATCCGAATCGACGAGGTCGACGAAGTCTCGTTGTGCGCCGACACGGCGTTCCAGATCCGAGAGGCCTACCTCAAGCCGGCCCTGCTCGACGACAGCCGCATCGACTTCATGATCGCGGACATCGAGCGGATCAAGCTCTACCGAGGCGTTGTCGACGAAGTGCGGGGTCTGCTCGGCTACGAGGGACCGATGGTGCAACACCGTCACCACCTCTGCCATCTCGCAAGCACCTACTACCCGAGTGGCTTCGACGAATCACTCCTGCTCAGCCTGGATGGTGTCGGCGAGATCGAGACCGGCATCCTGGCGACAGGTCGCGGCGGCGACATCGAGATCCTGCACGACAAGACGCATTCGCCAGACTCACTCGGCCTGCTGTACTCGGCACTCACGTTCTTCCTCGGCTGGCGGCACCACTACGACGAGGGAATCATCATGGGCCTCGCCTGCTACGGCGACGCCGAAAATACTGTGCCCGGCAGCGATCGCAGCTACATCGACGTGTTCCGCGAGATCGTGCAAGAGACCGGACCATACGACTACGTCGTCAACCGTGACTGGATCTCCTATCACCGCCAACGCGACACCTGGGTGAGCGAACTCTTCCACGAAATGTTCGGCGAGAAGCGCGAGTACGAGGACGAGCTGACCCAGCACCACATGGACATCGCGGCGGGACTACAGACCCGCCTCGAAGAAGTCGTCCTCAGTCAACTTGAGAAGGCGCGCGACGAAACGAAGCTCACGAAACTTTGCATCGCAGGTGGCGTCGGCCTGAACTGCTCGATGAACGGAGCGATCGCGGCTTCCGGTCTGTTCGAGGAACTGTTTGTCCAACCGGCGAGCGGCGACAGCGGCACTGCGGTCGGCGGCTGCTACTTGTCAGAGAAGACGCACAACCCGGCCCTCGTCCCGGCGAAGTGGCACGACTTCTACCTCGGGTCTCGATCGACCGAGACCGAGATCGAACAGGCGTTCACCGACGCCGGGGTCGAGTTCACCAAGCCCGACGACCTGTACGAACTCGTTGCCCGTCAGCTAGAGGCCGGACTTATCGTCGGTTGGTTCCAGGGCGGTTCCGAATTCGGGCCACGGGCACTCGGTAATCGATCGATACTCGCGCGGCCGTACCCGGCCGAGATGAAAGATCACATCAACGCTCGCGTGAAGTTTCGCGAGTATTTCCGACCGTTCGCGCCCGCCGCCCTACTCGATCACGCGAGCGACTATTTCGACATCGACCAGCACACGCCGCACATGCTGATCGCCTGCCAGGCGGTCGAGGAACGGGCCGAAGAAATCGCGGCGGTGGTCCATATCGACAACTCATGTCGGCTCCAGACGGTCACCGCCGACAGCAACGCGAAGTTCCATCGACTGCTCTCCGAGTTCCACTCGCTCACCGGCTGCCCCGTTCTGATGAACACGTCATTCAACGTGAAGGGCCAGCCGATCGTTAACACCGCCGAGCAGGCCGTGGCTTCATTCCTGTCGACGAACATCGACGTTCTGGTCGTCGGCGACTGCTACGCAGAGAAGGCCGACGAGGACAAAGGACAGCGGTGAGCACGGCGTACCCGGTTGTTGACTACGACGGACACCCAGCGTTCGACGTAACCGTCGACGCGTCGCAGGCGGACCGGTCGGCCGCGTACGTCGATGTCATCGAGCGGCTCGACGCGCTCTTCGCCCCGATCCGAGACGCCGAGCGACCGGTCTCGGTTGGGCAGGTGCGGCGGATGACGAAGTCGAAGCTTGCCGTGTGCGTCGACGACGCTCGACGGTTGCTTCACGCCGCACAAGGTGCGCGCGAGGTCGGGGCGATCGACATCGCTCTCGACAACGCCGCGGCCGAGTTGCAAGCCGAGGCCGCTTACCGCAGCCGGTCAGCACGCCAGGTCGAGGGGTCGACGTTTCGTTCGCCAGTGGCGAAAGCGCTCGATTCCACCGGTGCGTTCGAGTGCCACCTCGACGCCGACGGAAAGCAGCGCCTCTGCGACGCCCTCGAAACCCGGAAGCAATTGATCGAGGCCGGTGAAGCCGAAGCCAACCCGAAGCTCTACAAAGCCCTCACTGTCGTTCCGAGAGGTGGCGATGAGGCCGAACTCCTCCTCGACCTGTTGCACGGCGCCGGCATCCCCGAAGGTTTCGAAGAGTTCTTCAACTGCCCGCTCGAGTTGCACTTCTGGACGCTGATCCGATCCGACCCGACGGAGGTGTGGTGGAAAGACGCCTACCGCGAGGCGGGCGTGCCGACGTCGCCAACGACGTACTTCCATATCGACTCGGGCTACGACGGCCCCAAGGCCATGATCTATCTCGGCGAGGTCACCGAAGACCATGGCCCGTTCGAGTACCTCCCCGGCAGTCACCGCTGGCAGCGCTCGGTCAGCCAAGAGATCCTCAACAAACAAATCGAGCGAGCCCACAAGGCGGCGTGGGTGAATGAGGACACGGACTACTACCGGCCGTACATGCAGCTCGCCGACTTCCGCCAGGCCCTCATGAACTTGCCGACGCCCGCTCGTCAACAAAGCCACTTCGGCGACGATGTTCTCGCGGGGAGCGAGCTTCATTCGTTCATCGACCGCAGCAAGCGCAGCGTGTCGTCGGACGTCGCCGACTGTGTTGCCTTCGACGGAAATCGGATGACCCACCGAGGGTCACTCGCTCGCGGTTCTCGGCGATGGGCGTTGCAGGTTGGCTTCGAACCGAAACCAACTCAAGCCCGAGCTGCAGTCCGGCGAGTGCGGGCCACCGCTGGTTCATTGCGGCAACGAACCCGATAAACGTCGGGCCAACGAGGCGCGGTCGTCGGCATCGTAGCGGTAAGGGCCGACACCAGTTCAGTGGTCCATATGGGTAACCTTCGTGGGTTCGTAAGGGGCGGTGCTAGCCTCGACATCTTGAACTGACGCGTCCGCGTGTTCGGTTCAGTGATAGGGCAGTGGCTCAATTGGCAGAGCACCGGTCTCCAAAACCGGCGGTTGTGGGTTCGAGTCCCACCTGCCCTGCAGGATCAAGAAACGCAGGAAGTGCCTTGAAATGGCAATGAATCGACAAGCACGCCGCATGGCCCAGAAACAGGGCTACCTCGATGAGGACGGTGAACAAGTAGCGCAGAAGCGCCAAGCGCCGCAGCCCCAAGGGCCGAGTGAAGAGCGCACGCCCCCGGGCGAGTTCATCAAAGAGGTCCGCTCGGAGATGAAAAAGGTCGCGTGGCCCAGCCGCGATGAAGTGATCAACTATTCGCTGATCGTGCTTGCCGTCGTCGTTCTGCTCACCGCGTTTGTTGCTGGTCTGGATTACGCCTTCGGCGAAGGCATCCTCGCCTTGTTCGGTCGCGAATAACGATGTCGGACGACAACGCCACCGAAACGACCGACCCCGCCGTTGACGACATAGCGGTTGATACGACCGACGCCGACGAATCTGCTGCCGAAGAAAAATCGGCCCCTGACGCGCCGTCATCGGACGAGACTGACAATGCCGGCGACGCTGCCGAGAATGCTGCCGAGCCCGAGATGACGCCGGCTGAGATTCGCAAGGCTCGCGAAGACGTCGAAGAAGAGAAAGTCGTCGACGAAGACCCAGGCCCGAAGCCGGGCGAACTTCAGTACGAGATCATGGACGAGGACGCGCTTCTTGAAGAAGAAGCCGCCCCGGCCCCGAAACCTCGCAGTCCGTATGACAAGCCGGGCAAGTGGTACGTCGTCCACACCCAAAGCGGCTACGAGAAGAAGGTCAAGCAGAACCTCGAAGCTCGTATCCAGTCGATGGACATGGCGAGTCGCATCTTCGAGACCGTCATCCCGATGGAAGACGTTGTCGAGTTCAAGCAGGGCAAGAAGGTCGTCGTCCAGAAGAAGATGTTCCCGGGCTACCTGCTCGTGCGCTGCCGCCTCGACGACGACTCCTGGTACGTCGTGCGCAACACGCCAGGTGTGACCGGCTTCGTCGGCCAAGGCACCAAACCATCGCCGCTTCCCCGTAAGGAAGTCGAGAGCTTCTTGCAGGTGAAGCCAGAGGGCGAAGAAGTTCAGAAGAAGACCCGTCCCCGCTTCATGTATGAGGCTGGCGAAACGGTTCGAGTCAAGGAAGGCCCGTTTGCTGACTTCAGCGGCGAGGTCATCGAGATCAACGAGGACCAGCTCAAGGTCAAGGTGCTCGTGAATATCTTCGGTCGCGAAACGCCGGTCGAGCTCGAGTTCGCACAGGTCGCCAAGCTCTAAATCCCAACCGCTGCTCGGTTTTCCGAGCACCCAGCCGGTGCGCTTCGCGTGGCCGGCACACCCCCCGTCGTGCAGGCACTTGTTCTGCCGGTGGGGAATCCCGATAGCCTCACCACGTCCGATTCGTAGAAACACAGATTCTCCATGGCTAAGAAACAAGTAGCAGCAATCGTCAAGATCCAGATTCCCGCCGGGCAGGCATCGCCAGCCCCGCCGGTCGGTACCGCGCTCGGTCCCCACGGCGTCGCGATCATGGACTTCTGTAAGGCCTATAACGCCCAGACTGAAGACAAGCGGGGCCAGATCGTTCCGGTCGAGATCACCGTCTTCGAAGATCGCTCGTTCACCTTCATCACCAAGACTCCGCCGACGTCGTTCCTGCTTCGTCAGGCCGCTGGTCTTGAGAAGGCCGCGCACGAGCCCGGTCGTGAAGAGGCCGGGTCGGTCACCGGCGCGCAGGTCGCCGAGATCGCCGAGACGAAGATGCCCGACCTCAACACCGACGACATCGAGCAGGCCAAGCTGCAGGTTGCTGGCACAGCTCGCAGCATGGGTATCCGGGTCGTCTGACGCGAGGCGACGCCATCCGTCGCCCGCCCGCAAGATCGAAGTACGCCCGCTCGGAAGGACCTCGTCCGAGCATCCGGCGCTAACAATGAGGAAGCCACGTCACTCAAGGAGACATCATGGCGAAAGGCAAGCGTTACACCGATGCCGCGAAGCGGTACGACCCAGAGCATGCCCATTCAGCGGATGAGGCAATCGATCTCGTGAAGTCGCTGGCATCAGCAAAGTTCGATGAGTCGATCGAAGTCGTGATGCGACTCGGTATCGACCCGAAGAAGACCGACGAGATGGTGCGCGGCACCGTCAGCCTGCCATCCGGCAGCGGTAAGACTGTTCGTATTGCAGTATTCGCGCAGGGCGAAGCTGCTGCAGCAGCCCGTGAGGCTGGCGCCGACTTTGTCGGCGACGAAGACCTCGCCGCCGAGATCGAGGGCGGCATGATGGACTTCGACGTTGCGATCGCAACTCCTGACATGATGCCGACGGTCGGCAAGCTCGGCCGTGCGCTCGGCCCACGTGGACTCATGCCCAACCCAAAGACCGGCACGGTCACCGACGATGTCGCCAAGGCCGTCACCGACTTCCAGGGCGGCAAGGTCGAATACCGCGCCGACCGCAATGCGAATGTGCATGTGCCGATCGGCAAGGCCAGTTTCTCGAGCGAAGACCTCGTCGCCAACTTCACCGCCGTGGTTGAAGAGGTTCGCCGCGTCAAGCCGTCGTCGGCCAAGGGCCGCTACTTCAAGAAGATGAGCATGGCGAGCACCATGGGCCCCGGTGTCCGCGTCGACCCTGGCAAGTTCGAATAGTCATACTGTTCGTTCCAGCGCCACGACGCGTCGCCACGCAGCGGTGAGATTTTTCGCTCCTTCGTCGCGAAGCGTTCGCACGCAGCGGTGACAAAAGCGCTGCGGCGGGCTTGCCTGCTCCGTGCAACGTTTGCGGCCGGAGGCCGAAACAGTGTGACCGTGCAACGCATGAGCCGGAGGCCGAAACAGTGTGACCGTGCAACGCATGAGCCGGAGGCGACATCAGTGTTCGAGTGTGACTGCGGTTTCTCGCCGCTAACATTTCGGTCTACAACTTCATCGTTTCCAAAGACATCCGGTGGGGGTAACCCCTGAAAGGCCAGTCGGCCGCCCGACGAGGATCCATCAGCAAGCCACTTGAGCGTGCCATGGCATCTTTGTTTCGGATGTCATCGGGGCGCTCACGTTCGTTTTCTGGCCGCCTGCGGCCACCCAAGAGATCTGAGAATCCATGGCTACAGAGAATCCCAAGCCGGCCAAGGTGGCCGCAGTTGCTGAGCTGAAAGAAAAGTTCGAAGCAGCCGACGCCGTCGTCGCCACCGAATACCGCGGTCTCGACGTTCCCCAGCAAGCTGCACTCCGCTCCGCGGTCTCCAGTGCCGGTGGCGAGATCAAGATCTACAAGAACACGCTCGCCCGCATCGCGGCGAACGATCTTGGTCTTGAGATGGACGACCTCCTCACCGGTCCGACCGCGCTGGCCTTTACGAAGCCCGGCGATGGCGAAACTCCCGCTGATCCGGTTGCGCTCACCAAGGCGTTGCAGGACTTTGCCGACGAGAACGACGCCTTCGTCATCAAGGGCGGCTTCATGGACGGCGCCACGATCGGCGCCGACGACGTCAAGGCACTATCGAAGGTGCCGCCGCGCGAGGTCATGCTGTCGAAGTTGGCTGGCCTGTTCCAGGCCCCGATGTCGAACCTCGCAAGTTTGTTCCAAGCTGCTCCTCAGCAGCTTGCTGGCCTCATCAAGGCGCTCATCGAAGACAAGGGTGGCGAAGCCCCCGTGGCGGCCGCCGATGGCGACGCCGACGATGCAGCAGCCGACGAGGCAACCGAGTCTGCGGCCCCGGCCGCTGAAGAGGGTGGCGACGCAGCCGTTGCATCAGCTGATGCCGACGCTGGCGACGCTCCCGCTGAAGAGGCGGCCGACGAGGCCGCCGCAGAAGCCCCTGCAGAGGAAGCTGCTGCAGAGGCAACCCCTGAAGAAGACGCCGGCGATTCCGGCGACGCAAGCGAAGAATCAACGGAAGAAGAGGCATAACCATGTCCAAGGTCGAAGAAGTACTCGAGCTCGTCGGGGGCATGACTGTCCTCGAACTCAGCGAACTGCTCCCCGCATTCGAGGAGAAGTTCGGCGTGACTGCCGCTGCGGCAGCGCCCGTCATGATGGCCGCAGCCGACGGTGGTGGCGGCGGTGCAGCCGAAGAAGAGAAGGACGCATATGACGTTGTTCTCACCGGTGCTGGCGATAAGAAGATCCAGGTCATCAAAGAGGTCCGTGGCCTCACGAGCCTTGGTCTCAAGGATGCAAAGGACCTCGTCGAGAGCGCTCCGAAGCCGATCCTCGAAGGCGCCAGCAAGGCCGACGCCGAAGCCGCCAAGGCCGCCCTTGAGGCAGCTGGCGCAACCGTCGAACTGAAGTAGTTCAGCAAACGATTGATGACGTCAGACCGCCCGGTGCCGATGCGCGCCGGGCGGTTTCGTCGTTTTTTGGTGGACGGCCGACGTGTGGTTGCTATCTTCTGAGGTGAGTAGGAACGGATCAGCTGCTGCCAGCGTTGACCGGACTGATCAATCAACAAAGGTGGTTACACGATGTCCCTGACGCCAGTGCGAGCTGCGTATCTGCGATCTCGCGTGGCGGTTCTTGCTGCGTTCGCATTGGCCTTGTGTGTCATCGTTGCTCAGCTCAGCGCCGACCCTGCCGCCGGCTCGGCACACGCGGCTGCCGAACCTGCCGCCGGCTCGGCACACGCGGCTGCTGAACCTGCCGCCGATATTGCTCCCGATGCTGCGGACGCGGAACCCCCGCTGGTGCTCGGAAATCCGTACGCGTCGCCGATGAACATTGCGAATGCGACCCTGAACAAGGGCGTGAGCCACCCGGTGTCGATCCCAATGTTTGCGGACGCGCCGGGTTGTATCACCGAATGGATCCTGTGGGGCCGCTTCGGCTACAGCGGCGGCAACTACTCCAAGGGCGATGGCGGCACGTATCGCGTCGACATCGTCGCCGACGATGGCAGCGGGTTGCCCGACCGCGACCAAGTTCTCGATAGCGCCATGTTCGAACCGAAGCTTCAGCCCTTTCCGTTCGACCCCGATGTCACACCGACAGACGCGGAGCGGCGGCCGTTCAACGACCAGAATTTCGTCGTCTCTTTCACCGACGACGCCGAACTAGAAGCGTGTGTTCGCGCGGGCACGCTCGTCCATCTCGTGATCTCGAACACCCACGCGGCGCCCCACAACAATTACCTGAGCCTCAACGGGCCGTACCTGCTCGATTCGTCGGGTGACGACGCCGCCGACAACCAGAACACGTTCGAAGCGTTCGAGCATTGCCCCGATTGCCATATTGCGTTCGCGCGGCGAATCGGCAAGTCAACGCCCGATGCAGCTGCCGCCGATACGTGGCTTCCGTTCCCCGATTCGTATCCGTGGGCATCGAGGTACGTATACATGCCGTACCAATGTTTGAAGCTCGACAACGGCCTGATGATCGGCAACGACAACAAGTATGGGGCGACCGGACTGGGTGACTACAAAATCGACGACGAGCCCCGAATTACTGGTGCCCGCGAGTACATCCAAACGATCGACTATTCGGCATCACCTACGATTGCGCAAAATCGATTTAGCGGTCCGATCAAGATCAGCTTCTACGCCGCCAAGTTTGCGGGCGACGATCCGCTGCAGGTGTTGCTGAACGGTCAGGTGATCGGTGACGTTGCCATGGACCTCAATTCGCCGGGCGGTACCAACCGGGGTGGCGAGAATGATGCATCGGTGTTCGACTGGTACTCGATCGAGTCCGAGACTGGCCTCAGCAGTACGGGCCAGAACACGCTGACGTTCCGAACAACCGCCGACGCTGAATACAAGGTTGCGATGACCGTCGAGACCGACGGCGACGGTTGCAACACGGATCGCTACGACGGCTTCTTGCAGTACTCCGAGGATGGGGGAGCGACGCTCGATCAGTTCACCTACAACGAACCGGTAAACGGCGCGAACTCCGCTACCTACGTGCAGGCGTCGTTCTACATCCAAGAACTTCGACCGACATGCAATGGTCTGATCGCGACGATCGACATGAACGTTGCTGGTGCAAGCGGACGCGGTACTGCGGGTGACGACGTCATCGTTGGTACCTCGGGTCCTGACCAGATAGACGGCCTCGGCGGAGACGACACGATCTGCGGGGGCGACGGCAACGACAGGATCGACGGCGGCGCGGGCGATGACTACGTCTCGGGCGGTCCCGGGTACGACGCAATCGTCGGCGGCGATGGCAACGACTCGTTGTCCGGCGACGACGCAAACGATCGCGTCCGCGGCAATCGGGGCGATGACCGGGTGCTGGGCGGTGCTGGCGACGACTTCGTTGAGGGCGGGTTCGGCGATGACTACATCGATGGCGGCGACGGCAAGGACCAAGTGCTCGGTTACGTCGGTGACGACCAGCTCTACGGCGGCGACGGCAACGACTATCTCGAGGGTGGCGCGGGTGAGGATCGCATCTTCGGAAACCGCGGCGACGATGCGCTGCACGGCGGTGCCGGCGACGACTACCTCCGCGGCAACCAAGACGACGATCACGTACGAGGTGGGCCCGGTGACGATTTCGTCGAAGGTGGTTTCGGTGACGACCGATTGTTCGGTGACGCCGGCAATGATCAGCTGATTGGCCACGACGGCGACGATCGTCTCGACGGCGGCATCGGTCGCGACTACGGCGAAGGCGGCGATGGCCTTGATGCCTGCTCGTCCGGCGTCATGCGAACCTGCGAGGGCAGTCTCGCTGGCGACGATGAGGCCGCGTGGTAGCCGCTGAACGGGCCGCAGGACTCACGCTCGTCCGCCGATAGTCATTCTGGCTCGTGTGACGGGTGGCACACCGGCCTGCGAAGAGGGCGCTCGTACGCTTGAAATTGGTTCCAGACGGCCTTTGGTTTGATCTGTTCCCCCTCATTGCTGCTACAGACGCCAAGGTTCTCGCCACATGACTTCAACCATTTCGCCCCTGCCGCCGCGCTCGCGCCTGCGTGGGTGGGCCGACGAGTGGCTGAGCAATCCGAAGGCTGATCTGCTCTCGGGTCTTGTGGTTGCCCTCGCCCTCATCCCCGAGGCGATCTCGTTCTCGATCATTGCCGGCGTTGATCCCAAAGTCGGACTCTACGCATCGTTCTCGATCGCCATCATTATCTCGCTGAGCGGCGGGCGGTCCGGCATGATCAGTGCCGCCACCGGAGCGATGGCGCTCGTGCTCGTCCCGCTGGTCGAAGAATACGGGGTCACGTATCTCTTCGCAGCGACGATACTCGCGGGGTTCGTGCAGCTGGGCCTCGGCTACCTCGGCGTCGGCGAACTGATGCGGTTCATTCCCCGCAGCGTCATGATCGGATTCGTCAATGCGCTCGCGATTCTGATCTTTCTCGCTCAGGTGCCGCATATCTTGCTCTCCGACAGCGTCGACGCCGCATCACAACTGCCGCTGAACCTCATCTTCATCGCGATTGGCCTGGCGATTATCTACGGCCTGCCTCGTCTGACTTCGGCGGTGCCTTCTCCGCTCGTGGCCATTGTCGTGCTGGCGGCTGCCGCCATGTTCCTCAAGCTCGATCTACCCACCGTCGGCGACATGGGCGAACTGCCGTCATCGCTCCCAGGCCTGAGCCTCCCTGATGTTCCGTTCACCCTCGAGACGTTGCGCATCATTCTTCCGTTCTCGGTGACGCTTGCTCTCGTCGGCCTGCTCGAATCGTTGTTGACCGCACAGCTGCTCGACGACCTCACCGACACCCACTCCGACAAGAACCGAGAGTCACGCGGTCAGGGCGTCGCCAACGTCATAACCGGTTTCCTCGGCGGCATGGCCGGATGCGCAATGATCGGCCAGTCGATGATCAACTACCGCTCGGGCGGCCGAACCCGCTTGTCGACCCTCGCTTCCGGCCTCTTTCTGCTGATGCTGATTCTGGTGCTCGGCGACCTCGTCGCCCAGATCCCGATGGCGGCGCTCGTCGCCGTGATGATCATGGTGTCGATCGGCACGTTCAACTGGAACAGCGTGAAACGTCTGACGCTCAAGTCGACGCCGACAATCGAGAGCATCGTGATGGCAGTCACCGTCGCCACCGTCGTGTTCACCCACAACCTGGCCTACGGCGTCGGTGCCGGTGTTGTGTTGTCGGCGGTGTTCTTTGCCCGCCACGTCGCCCACCTCGTGAAGGTCACCAGTGTTGTCGACCCTGACAACATCGAGCGCCTGTACGCCGTCAGCGGCGAGCTCTTCTTTGCATCGACGAATGATCTCGTGGGTGCATTCGACTACGACGCGGTTGAGGTGGATCGGGTGGAGATCGATCTCACGAACGCTCGTATTTGGGACACGTCGGCGGTCGCGGCTCTCGACGCCGTCGTTGCGAAGTTCGCCGCCCGCGACGTGCAAGCTGAGCTTGTCGGCCTCAACCGCCATGCCGAACACCTCCACAGCCAAAACAGCGGCAAGGTCGCGGCGCACTAAGGGCCCGCGCCGGTAGGCGCAAGCGCTCCCCACGACAAGTTCCTTTTTCGCCCTGTTCCTCGGCGAATAGCGCGCTCTTTTGTCTGGTCGCCTTGCCGGTAGGACTCGTTCCTCGCCCTACCGGCGCAGCTCTTAAGTCAGTGTTCGGTCCTGCGCCTCGGAGTGGCGGTGGAGTTCTGCGCGGGGAGCGTTGGTACCTACGCGGACTTGCGGCCGATCAAGGCAACACTGCTGCCGTGGTTGCGGAGATGAAGCCGATCGGCGATCCAGTCATCGGCCTTCGAGATGCCAAGCATCTTCGATGGCGGCAGGTTGACGCCGACCTTCGAGGCCGCGATGAGCAGGTACCGCAGGAATGTGCCGTGGTGGATGACGCTTGACGAGTCGAAGTTCTCCGCGATCGGTGCGATCCGGTCCGGGGTCATCGGGTAACAAAAGGCATTGGCCTCGCGTTTGCCGAGGATCTTTGTGCCGAGGTCGTACATGGGGGCCCGGAAGGGTTCGACGGCGGCGAATGCGCCGCCCGGAGTAAGGACCCGATAGACCTCGGGCATCGCCTCTGGCATCGAGAAGTGGTGGACGCAGCCGATCGAGAAGATGGCATCGACCGACGTGTCGATGAGCGGTAGCTGTTCCGCAACGCCGACAACAGGATTAAAGCGGTCTTCGACACCTGCATACCGTGCAAGCTGCAGCGCAAAGTGGGCTTCGCCGACCATCGGGGTCACGAGCCATGCGTTGGCGGCTCCCGCCACCAACAACTTGACGGCTTGCTGGCCTTTGCCGCCGATTTGCAACACGTCTTTGCCATCCAACGCGCCGAGTTCGCGATAGCCGTCGGCCTGTGCGGACGTGTCGTGCGTTGCGTCGACCCACAGTTCTTCGGGAGCCGGAAATGCGTGCTCTTGGGTCAGCGCCTTTGCGCGGCGGATCTCCTTGGCGTTCGTGCTGCTGTCGAGGTCGCTCGCGAGCGAGTTTGAAACCTGGTTGTAGAAGTCCATTTCCAGGTATGCCTCATGGAACGCCGGCTGCTCGAGGTCGAACTCCATCTTGTCTGATGCCGCGCCGATGGCCTCGGGGGCGAGCAGGATAGGGATGTCGTCGACCACGGGATAGAAGCGGTCGTTCGAGGCCATCAGCAGCGTGTCGGTCACCCCGACCGGCGCGGCGCTCGAAAGCGAATTTGTTCTGAGTGCGCAGAGCTCTTCGCCGACACGCTCCTCTGCCTCGACACGCGTGATCGACCGCAATGGGCGTCGAGTGCCAGGCTCGCATAGGCGGCCATAGTCCTGAGTCTCCATGGGTCTCAATGTATACAGCTCGTCGGGCCCTCGACCTTTGGTCGAGCCTTCGTGTCGCTGTCGAGCGCCTTCGTCCGACGCGATCAGCTGAGGGGGGTGAGGACGGCGACGAAGTGGTTCTGGCCGGATTCCCACACCGGGGCGCTTCGGTCGAAGGTTGAACCAAACCTCGCCGCGGTTCCGGTCTTCTTCGCCGCGATGAAAGCCGTGTTGCGTAGTGCCTCCGTCGCGATCTGGCGTGAGTCGTAGCGCTTGTGACGGGTACGGCGGAACGACCTGACCTGCAGGTCGGTGTGCTTCGCGACTTCGGTGAGACTCTTCTCGTTGAAGAACACGATGTGTTCCGGGAGAGCGCTGTACCAATAGTCGCCTCCTTCGAGCTGCCAGCCCCGACAATCCGTGTCGCCGGTGAGGATGCACGCGACGCCATCGTCGGTGAGCAAGCGGCGAATGGCCTGGAGAAAGCTCCGCGGCTCGGCAACGTGCTCCAAGACGTCGAATGCGACGATCACGTTGAACGTGCCGTTTGCCGTCGCGTCGAGGTCGGTGAGGTCAGCGCCAAGAATCGTGACCCCCTTGGTCTCGGCCATCGCCGCTGCCGCAGCGCCAGGTTCGATTCCAAACTTGTCGTAGTCGCTGGGTAGGTACGCAAGGAAGTCGCCTGACGCACAACCCACATCGAGAATTCGGCCCGACCGATGGTGGACGCCGATGTCGGCAGCGAATTCGTCGAACCGTCGCATCTCGGCTGAGACCGGTTTCCAATGACCTGAATCGGCGGCGGCGTAACACCGGTCGACTTCGGCCTGCGCCGGCAGCGGCCATTTGAATGCGAGGGTGCACGAACGGCAACGAACAAAGGAGAAGTCGACGTCGCCAAGGTCGGCCGGGACACCTGCGATGGCGAGGGGCTCGCGGTGCTGCAATGGTTCGACGTCGTGGTGGGTGGAACCGCAGACGGGACAATCACCCACAGCCAGCTGAGTCATCATCGAAACGCTACTGCTCGAATCTTGTCGTGCCGCATCCGCGCCGGCGCAGGCGTTCGGCTTCAGGGTTGGCACCTGGAATGTGCCATTGTCTTAA
>Ga0114956_1001045_pt1 | contig 21580 bp, 23 predicted proteins | sample MaitaG_FD_87304 | JGI IMG/M metagenome (GOLD analysis project Ga0114956, IMG submission 87304) | Marine algal microbial communities from Maine, USA - Maine_Asex2 metaG | ecosystem: Host-associated > Algae > Red algae > Unclassified | place: Maine, USA | collected 2015-01-05
CAACATTGGGCTGACGCCATCGACCGCTGACAGCATTTGAGATGATTGCAACTGATGTCCGGTTGGTGGGATTAGTCACGGAATCACCTTTGGCAACGGTCGTTCATTAGGGTTGTTATGATTTGCTGGATGCCTGTTTGAATTTAGCGTTGCTATTTGCAATGGGTGTTGCTGTTACGTTAAGGGGATGCCGATGAAAAACCTGTGGGATGTGATTTTTAATCATGAATCAGGTTTTAATGTATCGGCGGGGGCAGCGTGTCAAAGGACGTTAACGTAGTAGCACTGGTGAAGGGCGAAGAGCGCTATATTTTCCTCTTCAATGATCAACGCAAAGGCGAACTGCTGCGGACGTTGGGCAAGTACGCTTCCAATAGCGAGTTAAATTTTTCGTGGTACGACGCTGCTGTGCTCAGCCAAAAAGTTCGTAAGGCGACCCAACGACCGCCCGAACCAGTTGACTTTCCAAAGTTAGACTATCCCAACGCCGGCCGCAGCGAATTTTCGGAGTTCGAAGATTTTCATGGCGAAGAGCCCATCTGGTAGCATGCAAGAAACCACCGCTCGTTTTCTGCGTTATCTGAAGATCGAACGTAATTCGTCTGATTACACGATCAAGTCATACCGCGAAGACTTGGAAATCTTGATCGAATATTTCCAAGACACGCTCGGACGCGTTCCAACGCCCGGAGAGCTAACGCCTCAAGACCTACGTACCTACGTCGCGGCGCTTCATCAAGCCGGTTACGCGAAGACCTCGGTCGCGCGACGTCTTGCTTCGCTCCGCAGCTTCTTTCGATTTGCTCAACGTGAAGGTCTGTGCGATTCCAATCCTGCGAAGCCGTTGAGAAACCCGCGTCGCGAACGGAAGCTGCCGCACTTTTTAACCACCGACGAAGTTGGCAAACTTTTACTGGCACCTGATGTTTCGGATCCGATGGGCAATCGAGATCGGGCCATCTTCGAAACGCTATATTCGGCAGGTCTGCGTGTCAGTGAATTGGTCGGCATTAATCTCAATGACCTCGATCTCGAAGACGGGTTGGTTAGAGTTCGTGGTAAGGGAAAACGAGAGCGTCTGGCTCCATTGGGGAGCTTCGCAGTAAAAGCCATCCAACAATGGATCGGCAATCGGGTTGTCGCCGACCAACAACGCCCAGGCGACGAGGGCGACCCTTTGTTTCTGAACAAATTCGGCCAACGATTAACAACCCGCAGTATCGGGCGAATGCTGGAAAAGTATCTGAAGCTGACCGGATTAGATTCGCGTACGTCGCCGCATACGATCCGCCACAGCTTTGCCACACATTTGCTCAACGGCGGCGCAGACATCCGCAGCGTTCAAGAACTGTTGGGCCACAAATCGCTTGTGACCACGCAAATCTATACCCACGTAAGCACCGCCGGGCTGCGTGAAGCCTACGAACAGGCTCATCCGCGCGCGAGGCGATCGTCGTAAGCCTGTTATCTAAGGATTCGACTCGTCCCAAAGCTTCCACCAAGGTTTCTTGGATTCCTTGGACTTGATTGCAAAACCCCAAGGACGGCCGTTGGTGCCGATCGAGCCTTTCATTTTGGCGTACGCAAAAATAGCTCGCGCGATTTTTGCATCGGTCATGTTAGCGCCTTCAAGATTCGCATTTGTGAAATCAGCGGCTGTCAGATTCGCGCCGAACAGATTTGCTTTGGTAAGATTCGAATTGCGGAAACTGGCTCGCGCGTCGGCGAAGAAGAAATCCGTTTCCGTGAAATCGCACTTTGAAAGTACGCCGTTATTCAAGCGTGCGTGTCGGAACTTAGCCTTGTTTGCTTTGCAGTTGATGAATTTTGACAGTTCAAACACTGTGTCTGACAGATCGGCTTCACGCAGATCGGTTTCTGCAAAGGTGGCGCGTTTGATTACACAGTTGTCGATCTTGCAACGTACCATTGTGGCGTCAGAGAAATCCGCGTCACTCAGATTGCATCCCGAGATACGACATGCAGAAAGATCGAATTCACGAAAATCAGCACCGACAAGGTCCAGCCCATCTAATTTGCAGCCGCGTAGCGATTCGTTCTTAATTCGCAACAAGCGTTTTCCGGTGTTCCGGTGCTTAATCTCGATCATCGCCTGCTTCTCCCGCGGAACAATTTCCGTATAGGTGATCGTTGATCCATAGCGCCATCAATATTCTCAGGGTGTTGATCGCGAAGTCGCTTCCGCATTGCCCTGTTGATCAAACTTTTGAGGGTTTGACTACCGAATTTCAGCCGTGATTCAGGCCCATCCATCTCATTGGGCCGTGCTAAATTTCTCTTATTATTGGCAACTTCAACATGTATCATTAACAACTAGTATATCACGTTAAATCGTAGGATAAAGGACAATCTTTTATCATTAGAGCATCTATCGGGTTGGTTGAGGCGCAGATGCGGAACTTATGCAGGACACGGATTTGGATACAATGGATTGGGTCGGTGGAATCAGATAATCAGACGCAGAATTTCCTTTAATTTACATTCGCCGAGGTTCAATAATGGCATTGCGGAAGGTTTCTCTACAGTTTCGGTATGTGGCCCGGCGAGTTTTGCCCTTAGAACCTGCTGAAAGTTCTTTTGCCTAAAATCATCTCCGGCACCTACGCGACAAGTAAAAATCAGCGCACATCGAATTTCAATGAGCATGACGCCCATCACCTATTTTTTCGTTCTACCTATATTAATCGCAACGTCAAGGTTATCCGTTTGCGTGTTGATGGGGTGCGGGGTTGGGTGCATCGTTCTGCAAGCAATAGACTGCCGGTCAGCCTATTCTCAACCGCCTGCTGTCGTTGAAGCAGGCGTTGCAGATTCGGTATCCGCCGACAGCCACGGCGGTACTCGAAGTTTCGACGCTCAATTGGCGTTTGATCATTTAAATCAAATCTGTGCGATGGGTCCGCGGGTCAGCACAACCGATGCAATGTTGAAGCAACAAAAGTACCTACGCGCAATCTTCGAACCCTTGAAGGCCGAAGTAACCCTACAGCGATTCACCGCGCGTAATCCCTTGGCTGATCCCAGACGCTTTCGCGGACCCGCCGCTCAGCTTGAGTTGGCAAATCTGATCGTACGGTTTCGTCCCGAAGCGACTCAGCGGTTACTGTTTTGCTGTCACTATGATACGCGGCCCTATCCAGATCGCGATCGTCGCAACCCCCGAGGCACTTTCATCGGTGCAAACGATGGAGCCAGTGGTGTGGCGGTGCTGTGCGAACTTGGCCGGCACCTGGCTCTGCTTGACGGGCCTTATGGTATCGACTTCGCTTTTTTTGATGGCGAGGAATTAGTGTATGTCAATCGGCGTGATCCCATGTTCTTGGGTTCGACGCACTTCGCCAACCAGTATGTTCAGCGTCGGGACAATTTTCGATACGCTTACGCTGTTTTGATCGACATGGTGGGCGATGCAAATTTACAGATATTCTTTGAGGGGAATAGTCTGAAGTATGCGCCTCGTTTGACACGTAGTATTTGGGGCGTGGCTCAGCGACTAAAAGTTTCGGAGTTCATCGCCAAAGAGAAGCACACGATTAGCGATGATCACTTGCCGCTGAATAGAATTGCTCGAATCCCTACCTGCGATATCATTGATTTTGACTATCCAACACCGAGAAGTAAAAATGCATTCTGGCATACTGAAAAAGACACCCCCGAAAACTGTTCGGCCCAATCGCTGGGAAAGGTTGGAAAAGTATTGCTACAATGGACAGCGGAGATGCAGGCGTTGAAGGTAGCGCCCATCGGTCGATGATCAGAATTCCCATTACAGTAATTTATCTTCAGCCAACTTGTAAGTAACACAAATTTGCGTGATCTCATGCTAGGCAACATTTTCGCAGCAACCCTTTTCATTTCGCAAGTCAGTACGGCTCAGAGTCTGTCGCTGTGGATCGGGATCGTGATCTTCATCGGTGGGATATTGCTGATGTTTTCGCACCGCCGATCGTTGGACGAAGCGTTCGAGCAACCGATCAGCGGTCAAAAGGTCACCTTCGAGACTCGCAAATATCGCCGCCGAGTCGTCGTGGCGGGCATGATTACTTCGCTGGGAATCATGATTTCGGCAATCTACTGGGTCGAGGAACCTCGAGCTTTCGCCAGCCTGATTTTGATCATTTTGGGTACGCTGACGGCCATCTTGGGATTTGCGATCATCGACATGTACTCTGTCGGTCTGCAAGCGTTGGCGCGCACCGACGAGCCCGACCGAAAGAAGCTGATTGATGAATACCTAAAGAAACGACAGCAAGCGAATACTCAGAAGGACGACCAAGGCTGAGCCCTCGCCCATCTCCAATCTCCATTAAGAGCGTGCACCACACCCGGAAAAAATCAAGGATGAGCTCTTTTGGCGATAACCCGGGTTCTGCGGATCTTTAGCCGGGTCTTTCTCCAGAACGGCTCAAATCTCTTAACAATGTTGCTCTTAGTGGCGCAGAGCAAAAACCACGAGTCGACGCAGTCCTGACGACTTCGTAATACGCATTTCTAAACCGGGACTTTTGATCTATCGTATGCGGTTTTTCCGCCCTGTTTTTAAGCTGTAGATTTATGTCCTTAGTGACCATCACCGACCTGTCGATTCGTTTTCGCGGTCCCGCCCTCTTTGAAAATGTCTCGTGCCGAATTGAACCGGGGCAACGCATCGGACTGCTGGGGCGTAACGGTGCCGGGAAAACGACGCTGATGAAGATCATCTGTGGCAACCTCGAACCCGATGCCGGATCAGTGCTGATTGAACCAATGACTCAAGTCGCAATTCTCGGCCAAGACGTGCCGCAGGACTTGACCGGTTCTGTTTATGAGATCGTCGCCAGTGGACTCGATGGGATGACCGGTCCACAGGGGGACCCGCTGGAGGATTGGGAAGTCCAAGTCGAAGTCGATCAGATTCTTTCTCGCATGAATTTGGATCCAGAAACGCGGTTTGAAAAACTATCGTCGGGTATGAAGCGGCGTGTGTTGCTGGCCAAGGCGATCGTAACCAAGCCTGACCTTCTGCTTTTAGACGAACCTACCAACCACTTGGATATCGACGCGATTGATTGGCTGGAAGATTTTCTGTCCAAAAGCCGTTTTGCGATCATGTTTGTGACGCACGATCGCGTGTTCCTACAAAAGATGGCAACACGCATTCTGGAGATTGATCGCGGCCAACTGTTTGACTGGACATGTGACTATCAAACGTTTTTAGAACGCAAAGAGCAAGCGTTGGACGCACAGGAAAAACAAGACGCGCTCTTCGATAAGAAACTGGCCGAAGAGGAAATCTGGATCCGCAAAGGGATCAAGGCGCGACGGACTCGCAACGAGGGACGCGTCCGCGCACTTAAGGCGATGCGAGAACAACGGATGGAGCGTCGTACCAAAACGGGTACATCAAAGATCCAAATACAGGAAGCCCAACGCAGCGGAGCGTTGGTGATCGAAACCAAAGAAGCAAGTTTTGCCTATCGCAGTGACGCTGGCGAGCATGTCATTTTTAATGATTTTTCGACGACGGTAATGCGAGGCGAAAAGGTAGGCATCATCGGTCACAACGGTGCCGGAAAATCAACCTTGCTAAAATGTTTGCTGGGACAGCTGGAACCGACCTCGGGAACAATTCGACAAGGCACCAACGTAGAGATCGCTTACTTTGATCAATTGCGGCAGCAATTGGACCAAGAGAAAACGGTTCAAGAGAATGTCGGCGGGTTGAGCGATCACATTGAAATTAATGGACGAAATAAACATGTCCTGGGATACCTCCAAGATTTCCTGTTCGAACCCGCGCGGGCTCGGACGAAGGTGAAGTTTCTTTCCGGCGGTGAACGCAACCGAATTTTGTTGGCCAAGCTTTTCGCACGGCCTGCCAACGTTATCGTGTTGGACGAACCTACCAACGATCTGGATGCCGAAACGCTGGAGTTGTTGGAGGAGAAATTGGTCGAATTCGGCGGAACCGTTTTGATGGTCAGCCACGATCGTGCGTTTCTCAATAACGTCGTCACCAGTACGATCGTGTTTGAGGAAAGTGGTCTCAATGAATACGTCGGCGGTTATGACGATTGGATTCGCCAAGCGGCCACATCGCCGGTGAAGCCTGCGTCGACCAACGGATCCGGAGCAGGCGCGAATTCAAGAATCAAAACGGCTTCCAGTTCTAGTGCCAGCTCCGACTCAGACGCCGACGCGCCACGAAAGATGAAGTATAAGGAGAAACTGGAACTCGAAAAACTTCCTGAAGAGATCGAGCGTTTGGAGAATGAGATCGCCGATATCCACCAAAGGATGGGTGCTCCTGAATTCTATCAGCAGCCCAAAGATGAGATTGCCGGGCTGCAGAAAAAGTTACAAGCGGCTGAATCCGAATTGGAAACGGCTTTCGCGCGTTGGGAAGAGCTGGAGTCTTTGGGAGCTTAGTTCCAGTTCGTCAACCCTCGAACGTACCCCCTTAACCGCGACTCTCCTTGGATGGAGTTTGCGAACAGTTACGCACAGTGATAGTATGAGGCAGGAGAAAAACATTAAATTCAGGGAGTACGTAATGAGTAATCTTGGCGAACCGAATAACCTGAACACGACCCCCAACGCGTCCTCAGATAAAGATGCGCGAATGTGGTCAATGATTTTGCACCTCTCGATGCTGTCCAATTTTGTAATTCCGATCGCAGGAATCATCGCACCGATCGTTATCTGGCAAATCAAAAAAGACGAATACCCAATCGTCGATGTTCATGGCAAACACGCGGTCAATTGGATAATCACTGCGTTTATTTTATCTGTCATCTCTTTCATTTTGATATTTGCCGTAGTTGGCTTCTTCCTTTTGGGTGCTTTGGCAATTTGTTCGGTCGTGTTCCCGATCATTGCCGGTATCAAGGCTAACAATGGCGAAGTCTGGAAGTACCCACTGACTTTTCAGTTTTTGAAGTAATCAAAATCACTTAATTCAAAATCGTATTCGCCCCTCCCCTTCTTCCCACAGAAACTTCTCATTCAATCAATCCGGCCATGTCATCAATTACCTCTGAGCAGCTTAATTCAATTCGAAGCACTAATCCAAATGCAAAATTAATCGACGTCCGGTCACCTGCCGAATTCGAAGAGGTTCATGCAGCCGGAGCCATCAATATTCCGCTTGATGTATTTAAGGCGTCAGCGGTGATCGCGCAGCAAGAATTACGTTCCGCCGAACCCGTTTATTTAATCTGCAAGATGGGAGGTCGTTCGCAAAAAGCCTGCGACGCTCTGAGGGATGCTGGTTTTGCCAACGCTATTAATGTGACCGGCGGTACGGATGCTTGGGTCGCTGCTGGGGCTCCTGCGCAACGGGGGCAGCAGCAAGCCTTTTCAATACAACGTCAGGTACAAATTCTGGCGGGATCTCTGGCGTTGATAGGAGCATTGCTTAGTTTCGTGAATCCATTATGGGCAATGCTGTCGGCGTTCATTGGAGCAGGACTTGTGTTCTCTGGCCTAACGAACACTTGTGCCATGGGTAATTTTTTGGCTGCAATGCCTTGGAACCAAGTTAAAAAAGCCAAGCCCGCGAGTTCTCCGGCAGTCAAGGCAGAGCCAGCAGCGGACTGCGATACGGGTGGCTGAAAAATTTAGCATCGACCGGTTCGGTTGAATTGAAAAAGTTTGGGCAGTTTTTCCATACTACGCCAACGCGGTTGATGGATTAAGAAATTCGTGTCTAAATTGAATATCGCCAAAGTTCATCCCTTCATTCATTGCCGATAATTTAATGAGCGATTTTCCAAAGAAGACCTGCGAGATTAATTCTCTGGTAACGCACCCCAAACTGGTGGCTGCTGTGTTACGTGGCGACAAAACGCAACAACGCCGGGCAGGAGTTTATGGTTATCCTGGAGAAACGTTTGAACTCGAGGGGGCAAACTTTGTGATTGCGGATCTGCGTCATGAGAGTCTTGGGAAAATGACCGAAGCGGAGGCTCACCTAGAGGGCTATCCGAACCTCCAAAAGTACCGGGAACTCATTCTACGCATGCATCCTGGGATGAGCTGGGACGACGAATTTTTGGTTTGGGTTCACGAATTTAAACGATCGTAGGACTGGGTGGAGCGAATTTCAATCTGCACGGTTGCCTTGATAGGTTGCGATTAAATTCCTGCGACCTCCGTGGTTACGGTGCTCGCACAAATAAATACCTTGCCACGTTCCCAGCGCTAAGCGACCCTCGGCAATAGGAATCGTGACGCTGGATCCGAAGAAGCTGGCCTTCACGTGTGCGGGCATGTCGTCAGAACCTTCGCACGTATGGATGAAAGGCATTGCCTCAGGACAGATCAGGTTCGCGGCCGTCTCCATATCGATTCGCACGTCGGGATCTGCGTTTTCGTTGATAGTTAGGCTGGCCGATGTGTGTTGGATGAAGACATGCAGCATACCGACCTTGATTTTGCTTAAATCTGAGAGGTGTTCAACCACCGTGCGTGTGATCAAGTGAAAGCCACGACGCTGCGCGGGGAGTAAAATTGACTCTTGAAACCAGAGGTTCATAATCTTTTTGTCCAGAAACTTTAGCGAATTAAGAAAATTATTTTGTTCAACGTGCGACTTTAAGGCCACGTTTTGGCCCGTTTAACTAACGGTCAAATAAGCTTTTACAATTTCAACCATCATCCGGAGATACGTTTGGAAAGTGAACTCCGCCACTAATCGAGTGTAAGGTCGGAATCGTCTTCCCTATCGGTCAAGCAGTTAAGATCTTCGGTCTGTGCGTCATAATTGCACGGTAAAAACAAGTTTTGGCATTATTTCGTAAGCAGAATAATCGGTACGAATTTTCTTGACTTGATGTGAAACTCGTCAATAATGACAGCGTCAAAGACAAGTGCTCGGAGCGATCTGCCTCCCTACGATCCATCGGATCACAGACCCAGAAATGAGAACTTGTTATTTTGGTTTTATTCTTCCACGTTGCTCAAGAAGCGTATCGCTACACACCGGTATTGTTTCATCGTTGAAGATATTCGACAGATTTTGAAGAACTAGGTCTATACTATATGTCATCTCGCAAACAAATTAAGAACGTGTTTGAAGCAATCCTTGAGTACGGTCACGACGAAGATTTCGTGCCAGACGAAGGTGAGCAGTTTTCAGCCACAGACGCTCCCGCCGGAAGCGATGCCAAGATTGAAGCACTCCGTAAGCGTGTGCTTTCTGGCCAGCCATTATGGCACGACGCCGACCGCAAGGATTACTCTGGTCTGACCGGAGCGATTCGCCCACGCGAATAAGCTTCCAAGCACAACGACAATTTAAGCTGCCGCCGAAAGCCCGCCTCACACGCGGGCTTTTTTGTTGGAATGTGAAGTCATTGCCATCAGGCGAGAGCCCCTCAAGACAAACATGACTCGCTGGCGCGTCGTGCTTGTATTTTCAATTCACAAGATCGTTAAACTGATTGCCATCGGGGAGATCACCATGCCGCTCAGTTGCTATCCCCATGCCGCTCAGTTGCTCATGCCCGCCTCGACCTTTCAAAATTGACTAAAAAAAAAGACCCGCGAAGCTTAGCCTCACGGGTCTTTTGATTGACGTCAAACAAATCTTTTCAGCGATCAGCCTTCCAGTGCCGCTTGTGCCGCTGCCAGTCGAGCGATGGGAACGCGGTACGGCGAGCAACTGACGTAATCCAATCCTGTGCGGACACAGAACTTCACGCTGTTAGGTTCGCCACCGTGTTCGCCACAGATTCCACACTTGAGGCCCGCCCGAGTCGAGCGGCCTTTTTGTACGGCCATTTCGACCAACTGCCCAACACCGGATTCGTCGATCTGTTGGAAGGGGTCAGTTTCAAGAATTTTCTCTTCCAAGTACTCAGGCAAGAACGAACCGATATCGTCACGGCTGTAACCGAAAGTCATCTGAGTCAGGTCGTTGGTACCGAAGCTGAAGAATTCGGCTGTTTCGGCAACCTTATCCGCGGTCAAAGCCGCACGAGGAATCTCGATCATCGTGCCGACCAAATACTTAACCTTAGACTTGGCCTTTTTGATAATCTCGTCAGCAACCCGCCGCACGATCTTCTCCAAAAAGTCCAGCTCAGCCTTGGTGCCGATCAGAGGGATCATGATCTCAGGCAATACTTTGATGCCCTTATCAGCGCACTTAACGGCGGCTTCGATAATCGCTTGAGTTTGCATCTCGCAAAGGATGGGATAGGTGATGCTCAAACGACAACCACGATGACCCAGCATTGGGTTGAACTCGTGTAGTTCAGCAACGCGTTCCTTCACCTTGTCCAAAGAAACACTTAACTCCTTCGCCATCTTCTTCATGTCGGCTTCGGTGTGAGGCAGGAATTCGTGCAACGGCGGATCCAACAGTCGAACGGTGACTGGAAGACCTTCCATCGCTTTGAAGATGCCCATGAAGTCCTTGCGTTGGTGAGGTAGCAACTTCTTAATCGCTTTGGTGCGATCGCCTTCGGAATCAGCCAAGATAAACCGTCGAACATCAGTGATTCGATCGCCCTCAAAGAACATGTGCTCGGTACGACAGAGCCCGATTCCTTCGGCTCCGAAGGCTCGGGCGTTTTTGGAGTCCGCAGGAGAATCTGCGTTGGTGCGTACTTTGATCTTGCGAAATTTGTCAGACCAATCAGAAACGGTCTGGTACATCTTAAAGATCCAGTGCTTCTGCGCCGTTTTGTTGTTTTCAACCAACGCCGCCACGATCGGAGACGATTCCGATGGGAGCTCGCCAGCGTAAACCTTGCCGGTAGAACCGTTCAACGAGATCGTGTCGCCTTCTTTGTAGGTCTTACCGCCGACAGAGATGGTTCCTTTGCTTTCGTTGATCTTAAGTTCGCCTACGCCACAGATACAGCATTTACCCCAACCGCGCGCCACAACCGCCGCGTGAGATGTCATTCCGCCGGTGCTGGTCAGAATGCCTTCAGCGGCACCCATTCCACCGACGTCTTCAGGGGAAGTTTCGTGGCGAACGAGAATCAGTTTCGTGTTTGGATTCTTCTTCTTCATCTGCTCAGCTTTGTCAGAATTGAGCACGATCTTGCCAACTGCCGCACCCGGACCGGCAGGCAGTCCTGAACAGATCGGTGTCTGCTTTGACTCTTCTTTGGCATCGAAGATGGGAAACAGCAATTGCTCAAGATCGCTACCCTGTACGGTCATCAAAGCGTCTTTTGGTGAAAGCAACTTTGGCAATTTGTCGCCAGTGACCGCATCCACACCCGTCGCCATCTCCACGGCCCAACGCACACCAGCAATACCAACGCGTTTGGCATTACGTGTCTGCAGCATGTACAGCTTGCCCTGCTGGATCGTAAATTCAACGTCCTGCGGATATTTGTAGTGCTTCTCCAATTTGGCCATGATCTTCAGCAGTTCCTTGCCCGCTTTGACCAAGCCCTTATCGTCTTCGTTGACGATTTCGTCCAAGTTGATCGGCGTCCGGATGCCCGCCACAACGTCTTCACCCTGAGCGTTAACCAAGTACTCGCCCATCGGCTTGGCTTCGCCGGTGGAACCGTCACGTGTGAAGGCCACACCCGTTGCACAATCGTTGCCCATGTTTCCAAAGACCATCGTCTGCACGTTGACCGCCGTTCCGATGAGGCCGGTGATCTTGTTAAGGATACGATACTTAACGGCGCGTTCGGTTTGCCAAGAATCAAACACCGCGTTGATCGACAATTCCAATTGCTTCATTGGATCTTGCGGGAAAGGCTTACCTACGTGCTTTTTATAGATTTCCTTGTATTGACCAACCAGTTCCTTCAACTGATCCGCCGTCAAATCGGTGTCCTGCTTCGCTTTGTACTTCTTTTTAATCGCACCCAACGCACCTTCGAAGTGATGGTGGTTAAGCGTCGAGTACGGCCCCATGACTACGTCACCAAACATGTCAATGAATCGGCGGTAGCAATCCCAAGCAGCGCGTTCGTTGCCAGTGGCCTCTGCGAAACCCTTGACAGATTTATCAGTCATCCCCAAGTTCAAAACGGTGTCCATCATGCCCGGCATGGACTGAGCCGCACCCGAACGTACAGACAGCAGCAATGGATTCTTTGCATCGCCAAGTTTTTTACCTTCGAGTTTTTCAAGCTTTGCAAGTTCCGTTTTGACTTGCTGCATCATCTCTTTGGGGTACGCCCCTTTATCTTCGTAGACCGCACAGGCTTCGGTGGAAACGGTGAAACCTGGTGGAACAGGAACATCTGCGTTGCACATCTCCGCGAGGTTGGCTCCTTTACCGCCTAGGATCTCTCGCATCGAGCGATCTCCGTCGGTCATTTTCTTTCCGCCACCATAAAAATAGACGAATTTTTTTGCCATCGTTGTCAGCCTTTTGAGTATTTAAATAAAGGGTTCTTGATAAATTGTCTTCATCGGATTTAATTTCCACGCCGCACAAACGAAACCATTGTCGCTGCCTTTAAAAAAAAGACGGTGCAACAATTTAAGCCGTTATACAAGCAGCGCTCAGAACAACCGATCGCTGTCCAAGCGTAAAGCAGCAAGAGATCTGACGCAGAAGTTGAGCGTCAGGGAAACAGAAACAGACCATGCGACTGGTAACTCCCGTCGACATCGGCGCTGAACAGAATCTTTCGCGAAACCGCTTGCATGCCTTTTGAAGGTCGCGGGTCAAAGCAACGTTCGAAGCAGTTAACGAAGCCGGTCTCGCTCATCTTTTTACGGCTTTTCAAGGGCCGATAAGTTATCATGCGGCTCGGCAAACGTAAAGTCCGTAGTTTCCCGTGAAAGTGCGAAAAATGGGTTAAATCACGTTTCTTTGGCCAATCCGCCGATCAGCATCACATGCAGATCGCAGACATTGGTCAAAACCGCTGGCGGAGACACTCGACCCCCATGACGTTGGAAGAACGCATCGCAATCGTTTGTTAGAACGGCTTTTTGAAGACCACCCCGCAGCGCCGAAGTGCGGAGAACGTTCCGCAGCATCTCCGAGTCGAAACAGGCTCCAGCGACGGTCGCACTTCCGTCTTCTCCGTCAGTCGCTCCAGAAACAAACGCGATTGGCAACCTGGGCTCCACCCCGCGCTCAGAGAGCTTTAAAAGAACGAGCGCCGTTAATTGCAAATTTCGTCCTCCACGTCCCGGAGAATCACAAAGAACGACCGTTGGTTCGCCACCGGCGACAAACGCGGTCGCCTGACCTGCTGAAATTGTTCCCGCGCAGTCGGCCGATACTCTGTCACCGATTACTTTCATTGCCAGTTCAACCCAATCTTCAGCGACCTCATTAACGTCCCGATTAGCGTCGATCGCGCCCACGGATTTATTGCCGATCGGGCCAGATAAAAATCCGAGGTCCGCTGCTTTTCTCCGAGCAGCATCCACGGCAGTTGAGTTGTTGGCGATCAAGTGATTCTTAATTCGCGCGACCGAGTCAGGCGGCGGCAAGGATTCCACCTCTTGATCAAGCCAGTTATAGATCCAACGATGAGCATCTTGTAATTCGAACTTCGTAATGATTTCCCGCGCGGCGATTCGCCGCTCTGTGATTGACTCCGCTGAAATGACCGTCGGCCCAGAGGCCACCATGCCCAATGCATCACCGATGACATCGCTGATGATCAATCCCACCATCGAGGCCCGCGAATGCTCAAGCACATAACGGGCCAAACCGCCGGCCTTCACACTACTGAGCGCGCGGCGAACAGTATTTAGCGACTCAATCGATGCCCCACAACGACTGAGCGATTGTGACAGGGCGATCAGGTCTTTTAAAGGAACCAGCGGACGTTCCAGCAACGCCGAACCCCCGCCCGAAACCATTGCTACGATAAGCGCATCTTCATCCACTCCGGTGATCATCTCCAACATTTGTTTCGTGCGCTCAACAACCGTTTCGGTTGGAAAGTTGCTCGCCCGTGAGCGGCCAATGACCGTCGTGACGCGTTCGGACGTGGCGGTTTGACCTTCCGGCACGATCACCAAACCAGAAAGTTCAACGCCTCGAAGTTCCTTCACCGCTGATTCCAAACCCGCCGCCATCGCACCGCTACATTTTCCAAACCCGATCACGACAATCGTTTTCAGTTGTCGAAGGTCATACGTTTCGCCAGCGACCACCAGCGAATCTGAGCGGATCGAAATCGCATCCCGCACAAGTTCCTCCGCGTCCACGGCCTCGACTCCGGCGTTCCAAATCTCAATTGCCGCAGCGGCATCGACGTCGGGGGTTTGCTTTTGATTCATACGTGGAGCCATTAAATGTTCTGCGATTGATTGGCCTTGTCCGGCGGTCAGTTTCCTCAAAGGCCAGACTGACTGTACTTAATCGCCAGACTGACAATGTTGCTTATTATGGGCGTCCTTCATCGGCGCTGATGAGGCTTGACCGCACTTTGAACGCACTTTAACCAGACGAATCATGACGAAACCTCGCGTTCAGTGATTATAAGGTTAAGGTGCTCCATTTCGTTTTTTTGACATCGTTTCCTAATACATCTGTTTGGCTAATTTAATCGTTACAACCTGCGGCAGAGCTTCATGATTCCCACTTCGATTCCCAATATTCAGGAACGTTCAACCGCCGCATTTACGTGTCTGAGCTAGGTTTACGACGAAAACGAAGGTTGAATATTCTTAATTGGAGCCATCAAGATGATCGAAAACAGTTCGTGTAATGCATCCCCACAGATCCAAGAGCTCATCACCGTTTTAACTAAACAGGATGACTTCGGAAATGAATCAAGAACCGTTCCGCGCGAAACGGTCGTTTGTCCTGTCACCATTCAACTTCAGTATGATCTCGAACGATTCCGAGGGTTCACCAAAGACATTAGCAGTGGCGGCGTCTGCATTATTTCCGAAGTCGAAATAAAAGTGGAACAGATCGCCACCTTGGCCATCTACCGCGCAGATGACATTCCTACAAAAATCCGTGCTCGGTGCATTTGGCAGAAATCATTTGGCAATGATTACTACCAATCGGGCTGGAGATTTCTTCGCAGGGTACTTCAAAACGTGGACTAGAGTCGTAGGATTGAGGATTCGCAATTCCCGCAATTCTTTTGTCGAATTCTAACCTATGGCTAAGCTCTACTTCTATTACTCGGCCATGAATGCGGGAAAAAGTACGACGCTTTTGCAGGCCGCCCACAACTACGAAGAACAGGGCATGAAGGTGGTGCTGCTGACGCCGATCATTGACGACCGTGCGGGCGTGGGGACGATTTCGTCTCGTCTGGGCATTGCACGGGATGCGTTAGCCTTTGACAAAGCGTTCGATTTGTTCGCCGAGGTACAGAGCCAGCACGAGCAAAGCCCCGTCAGCTGCGTGTTCGTGGACGAGTCTCAGTTTCTGACCAACGTGCAAGTTTTACAACTGACATTCATCTGCGATCGGCTGAACATCCCTGTGCTGTGCTATGGTCTGCGAACCGATTTTCAAGGCGAACCGTTTGAGGGCAGCAAGTATCTTCTGGCATGGGCTGATGAGCTCGGCGAGATCAAGACGATCTGCACCAGCGGCAAGAAAGCCACGATGAACGCGCGAATGGATGAAAACGGCAACCGAGTCTCAGCCGGCGAACAGATCTCCATCGGCCACAACTACGTCTCCATGAGCCGTAAAGAATTCGGGCTCGAGGATGTGTCGCCAATAAAGTATCAGCGGTAGATTAACCTGGGCGTCCGGTCATCCCGTTTAACGAAGCGCTCGCAGGCGTCGGCGATATCATAAAATGGACGCCAAATTCCAAAGCAGCCGCCGCACCGGATTCAACGATGGACTACGGTAGGGATTTCAGCCGTCATTCGCCGAACGCTACAGCGTGATCTGAAGCGTCTGGCAGATGTTGGGCTGGTCTCCAAGTTTGGCGAAACCAACCGGCTTAAATATCGGGTGCAAATGCTGGAATAATTTTGCGACAAACTTGCGACACTGATCAATGTTAAACGGTGATGCAAACTTTGAATCAATAATCAACGCCGCTGGTGGTTTTGTTTGTCAAAGGCTATCGCCAAAACGGCTATTGCTCAAATTTAGTGCTGAGAAAACTCTATTCCTCTTCGCGCCCCAACGCAGCGATCCCCATCGTGATACCAAAGCCCAGTGCTATCAAACCCAGCGAAGACGCAACTGTCTTGGACGACGGCGTGAACAAGTGCGTTGGCCAGTCCTCGGGATCAAGCTCCTCCAGCGTTTGGGCGGTGAGCGATTGGCCTTTGACCACGTCGCCGACTGCCGGTTTTACGCCGTTTTGAAAGGGCCACAACCCTACGGTCGAACCGATCAACAGCCCCAAAAGAATTCCCAACGTCATCTGTCTGTGTCGTCTCAATAACCACTGCAGTAGATTTCCGACCGCCACCACGCCAATCACAACGCCAAGCCCAACCGGCAGCACGACCGACATCATCGGTTCCATGATCGCTGTCATGTCGCGGGACTTAAGTGCTTCCTTAAATTGATCCACGCCTGCAAGAATCGGAACGTATTGGCCAAGCAACAGCAATAAATATCCGCCTGAGAGGCCAGGTAAAATCATCGCGCTTGCGCCTGCCAATCCGGCCACCATCAGCATGAGAAAACTTGAATCCGCGTTGCCGACGTAGCCGTTGAACTGCAACATGGCGATCGCGGTCATAAACAAAAATGCAACCACCGCGGAAACTTTAAGAATGGCTGAACCCGAATTGGAATCTGATTTAGCCAATCGCCAAACGATCGGAACACCTCCCAGCGTTAGGCCGATGAACAGGCTGTACATCACCCAGCGATGGTCAACCACCAGATCCTTCAACACTCCCGCCAGCAGGAGAATCGCTAAACCAGCTGCCACGACGATCGACGCCAGCGTTAACAATGAACCGAAGCGAAACCTGAAACGAGTCAATTCGGCAATCGCATCGATGAAACGAGGATAAATCCCTGCGGCCAGCAGCATGGTCCCGCCACTGATGCCGGGCACCAAATTCGCTAATCCCATCAGGATGCCACCAAAGACAGACCGCGTAACCAGCGACGCCGTCGAAAGCTCCTCCATCACCACGTCGTCCGCAGGTGGCTCCGGATTGTTGGTCAAAGAACTGCTGGGCTCGGCGGGGTGGTCAGGTTGCATTTCGTCTAACTTTATTTTCACGCGTTTTGGCACGACTGTTTCGGGGACGCCGGAACTACTCTGCGAACCAGCCACCGTAGCCTAATTTTGACATCGACGATTCGATGTCTTCGTCGATCGCAAACAGTTTATCCAGTCGCATCAGATCGAACACTTTTTTCACGTTAGGATTAATGTCGCAAAGACGCAGTGTGACCTTCTCGTCTTTACACATGTTGCCGAAGTGGACCAATTTTCCGATCATGGCCGACGACATGAATTCAATGTTTTCGAAAGATAGTGCAATCTTTTCTTGATCAGATTTGGTGATTAATTCTTTCAGTTCTGTCCCTACCGCTTCAATTCGAGATTCGTCAATAATGCTGACGTCCTGAAAGCGAACGATAAGAATAGTCCCTTCGACTTGTGTCTTCAGCGTGCCCATAATTGGAGTCCGTGAATCAATTAGCGAGTATGATGTTTTGCCGAGCCTGATTGTAATCCAATCCCTTGGGTTGTAAACCAAACCACGCCTTCCATTGATCCAAGTATCCCATACCCGCATGAAGTTTTTACTATTTGAATGGATGGTCGGTGGTGGATTAGTAGAATCCGAAAGTCCCTTGGATCAAGAAGATTCTTTCTTTAAACAAGGCAGTGCCATGTTTTCGGCGATGGCGACGGACCTGTTTAACGCAGGTCATCACGTCCTCGCGCCTTTGGACGCAAGAGTTCAGCAATCCGGCCGTCTCCCACCGTGGGCTCCGGAGCATGATCATTTCGAATCCAGAACCGTTCAAGGGAACTTGCAAGAAGTCCTACGCGATCTGGCGGCTGAGTCCGATCAAATTATTTTGATCGCGCCCGAAAGCGACGGGATCTTGGCCGATTGTTATCGTTGGTTAAGCGCGTTCAGCGATCACTTTTTCGGCGGGCCATTGTCATGGATTGAATTAGCGTCTGATAAAAATTCATTGCAGCCTTATTTAGCAGCAAACGGCATTGCAGTGCCCTCCGAAAACATCGCCGCAGGCTGCACGTGGATTGCAAAACCAATTCGAGGCGCAGGCAGCGACGACGTGCAAGTTTTCTCCACTGCAGATCAAAAAACGGATTTCGAAGATCGTCAAAAATGGCATGTCGAACAGTTCGTGCCTGGTAAATCGGTGAGTATCTCTATCGTTACAGTGAGCGGTAGACATTGCTTTCTGCCGCCCACTGGGCAAATCTTTGGACAGCGGGCATCAAATCAAAATGCCAGTCTCGGCAATTTCGCCAATCTCGGCAGTCTCGGCAGTCTCGCCAATCAAAGTCATTCCATCGAAACTTGCTCCATCGGAACTTATACGGGTGCCGAATATCCCTTGAGCGACGACCACGCCCGGCGCGCTATCGCCTTAGCCACACAAACAGTTGACGTGCTTCCAGAGTTCCGGGGTTACATCGGGATTGACATGATCTTGGCTGATGCAGGGCCGGACGTGGTGATTGAAATCAATCCGAGAATGACGATGAGCTACTGCCATCTGCCGTTGGACTTACGTAGGCGTTGGCTGGAATTTTTCGGCCGTTAAGAAGTTTGAGCAACGCCAGGTGAGGTTGGGTAGTCAAAAAAACAGCCCGCTTCGATCGAAGCGGGCTTTCATAATTCGAATGGCAACGGTTTTCATCAGGATTAAAAAACCGAAACAGCGTCCTACGTTGTTTCCAATCGAACCCTTTTATGTTCTTAATTGAGGCTTGTCTAGTTGGACAGCGCCACATTTGAATTAAAAGCTTTGTTATTTACGTGGTAGCGCAAATGTGAGCGGCAAGGCGCTAGCCGCCGGTTTTACCTGCCATTCACCGGCGGCTAGCGCCTTGCCGCTCACGAAAGTGGCGCTGTCCAACTAGGGAACGTTAGTTTCCACTCAGCGGTGGTAGCTCAATGCTGTCGTTGGCACCGCCAAAGAACTGGCTCTCATTGATGCCGCCCATTCCATCCATTGGGCCAATCCCGCTCTGTCCATCCATTGGGCTAATAGAAGGCATCGGGGGCAAGCTCTCGTTGTAGCTGGGATAGTAATTCGTTGCTGGGGCTGTCATGACAGGCCCAGAAATCACTGGCGACGTGACATCTCCGCAGAATCCGGTTTCGCAATTCGAATCGAATTTACTGTCGTAAGTGATCTGCCCAGCGGGAATATTGCAGGAATCGCAAGCATCGCCGCGCAACCATTGTCGGACGGGTCCGTCTTGGAGGAAATTCGATGGCAGAACGCCGCCACCAAATAATCCGCTGCCAGTAGTGCCACTGCAGTTGTTGCCAGCGCCGATGAGGCCGCCGCGCAGAAATCCATTAGAACAGCCGCTGGTGGCTAAAAGTAAACCGGTAATAGCGGCCAAAAATAAGATGCGTTTCATTAATTTATTCCTTAAGGAATTGGGAGCTCGATGTCTGGGGGGTTAAGCGATTTTTCTTCCAGACTGTGGGGTCTAAAAACCTACAACACACTTAAGCGGGGGCAACCAAATGTTTGTATTTTTTTCAAAATTGCGGAGTTTGCCGACCAATACGTAAGCCAGCGGCTAATCTTAAGTGTCTAACGAAGGAACGAACAAAGACATTAGAGCGCCGCGCGGTTGATCAAAGATTGATCCGTTCGCAGTAAAACGGTGCCCTGTAAATTTCCCATCTAACTAAAAAGTTGATTGGCCTTCGATGACCTGTGGCAGAGCAAAAAATTTGGATTGTTCTTGTTGGTATCTGAGATACATTTACGCAGCGGCGCTCGCGTTCGCGCTGACGCTATTGATTTTTGCTTCGTCCGCCAACACCGCGATGGGCCAGGCTCCCACTTCGGTACTGGAATTAAATCCTCTCGTAACCGAGGTAGCCCCCGATGTTTCTGTCCAAGCCGATGCTGCCCAACTTACAGAAACAATGGCAGCCTCTGAATTGATAGCCACCGCACCTGAAGAAGGAGCGGTTGAGTTTATCGAAAGCGTTCCATTGGACAACACGTTTGATGGATCATTGAATGACTCGTACCGGGCGGCCTTTGAGATTGCACAATGCAACATGTGTGCCGCGACGCAGAGTATTCAATTGCGAAAGAACGTTTTAGGTTGCCAGGCCCGCTATAAAGTGTTGCCGCAAGACGAAATTTGGGTCGTGTCGGTGCGCGAATGTTCCTGCGATCCAGAAAACATTGAGAAATTCCAGGTGAGAAAGCTTGAGAATAGTTGCTGGAAAAATACCAGCCTCGACGCGTTATCAAACGCGCACCAGAACGACACCAGCCGCACTACGATGTTGTATGTTCACGGGAATCAAACGAATTATGAATATGGCGTTGCCCGAGGATTTCAGTTCTACGACAATCTTTTCGTCAAATACCAATGCCCACGACCTCCGGTACGTTTAGTGCTATGGGTTTGGAAAAGCGAACGCGAGTTACCTCGGCTGTACCCCGACTACATCGTCAAATCCCACCGCGCCGTGACGATGGGGAAAACACTCACCAAGACGCTGGAGCGGTTGGGCAATCGAAAACTGGCCATCGTTGGTTTCAGTCTTGGCGCTCAAGTGGTACTGTCATCGCTGGAGCAATTGGAACCCAATTGCGGATGCGCGATTGCGGCTGAGCGACGGGATAAATACAACCTCGCGCTGATCGCTCCCGCGACTGACCCCAATTACATTTGCGATATCATTGATCGAAATGTAAAATCGTCGATCGTACGGATGAGCACCGTTATCGTTAACTCTGACGACCGCGCCGTCAAAGCGATGCGTTTTGTGATTCGTCACGAATGCCCAGAAGCTCATGATCGGTTTACCAAGCTGGCCAAGTGCAACCGATTGCCGCTTGGCGAGACGGAGTTCTTCGAGGTGTCTCATGAAATCAGCCGCAAGCACGCCATCGAAAGATACACCAAATCGCCGACGGCCAAACGCGCCATGAACGCGGTGCTCAGCCGAACCGCTGCCGAAAAGTTTTAACGATTCTCTAAAGCGCCAAAGACGAAAAAATTCTCTGCGATTATCCAGACGCAAATTGGTTTCAAGCGAACCAGCAGGGATGAAAATAGAATCAGTTCTAGCAAACACAGTACGACAGGCTTTACCTGCACTCCATAGTGTTTTTCACGTCGAACGATAGTAAAGCCGCTGTCCCCAGCTGCTTGAGCCGATGGTTCACCCATTTTTGTGCCGTTGAAATAAACTCACGATCAAGCGTCCAACTTTTGAATCGCCTTTAACGAAGCTTATTCGAGACCGGAGTGTCATGATCGTTCAAACGCAGCGCTCCAATTGAACATCGCCACATTTGAATCTAAAGCTTTGTTATCAACGAGGTAGCGAAAATGTGAGCGGCAAGGCACTAGCCGCCGGTTTTACCCGCCAACTACCGGCGGCTAGCGCCTTGCCGCTCACGAAAGTAACGCTGTCCAACTACGTAGCCGAGACGGCGACTTTTACTATCGATAGTAAAGCCGCTGTCCCCAGCTGCTTG
>Ga0114956_1001047_pt1 | contig 21555 bp, 15 predicted proteins | sample MaitaG_FD_87304 | JGI IMG/M metagenome (GOLD analysis project Ga0114956, IMG submission 87304) | Marine algal microbial communities from Maine, USA - Maine_Asex2 metaG | ecosystem: Host-associated > Algae > Red algae > Unclassified | place: Maine, USA | collected 2015-01-05
GTGACCAACACGGCGCATGCCGCATGGTCGATGGATACATCGCTGACTGGTCTCGGAAGCAGAACCGGCGCAGGGGGAATAATTAGCTGCGGCAGGCCGGGGCCGTGGCCGAGGTTGTCGTAGGTGTTCTGGCCCCAGCAGTGAGCGACCCCACTAGCAAGGGCGCAGTTTCCGGTTCCGGCTTCGACGGCATCGACAGTGCCCAGGCCCACCACTGGTGAAAGCTCGAGCAAGCGAGGGTGCTGCTGGAACGGCGAGTAGGGCCCTTCAAGGTTGCCGGTGCAGCTGATGGACCCAGAAGAGAATCGCACGCAGGTATAGAAGTCGCCCACCGACACCTGGGTTACGCCCGACACGGGGCTTGCGTTGAGCATCATCGGGGCTGGCACAAGGTTGTCGGTATCGGCGCCATCTCCGAGTTGGCCATGTAGCCCCTCACCCCAACACCACACCGAAGAGTCGGCACGCAACGCACACGTCGCGTTGTAGCCCGCCGAGATCGCAACGGCGCGTTGCGTGCCGAGGTCGATCGTCTTTGGCAGGTGATCTGCCATGCCAATTGTGCCTCTGCCCAGCGAGCCATGGAAGTCCGATCCCCAGCACCAGACCGCGCCGATGCTGTCGAGAGCGCAAGTGTGCGCGGCGCCCGTGGCGACCTTGCGGATCTTGGCAACCGCAGCTACCGGCAGCGGCGTCGCCACGTTTGGTGTTGTCATTGGTTGGCCCGACTTGCCGCCAGCATTTGATCCCCAACACACGACTCTGCCGGTCCCTCGCACACCGCATGAGTGCTGGATGCCGACGTCGATGTCGATGAGATCGGTCACGGTAATGACCTGCATTGGTTCGGCACGATTGGTGAGCGAGCCATCGCCGAGCTGCCCCGCGCTGTTCATGCCGAAGCACTGGGCGATGCCAGACGCGCCCAATACGCACGAATGGGCAACGTTGGTCTCGACGTCGATCGGCAAGAAGTCAGCGACCGCAGCTTGTCGATTGAGGTTGTTATAGACGACTGATCGGTCGGCAGCGTTGACAGTGCCATCGAGGTTCACGTCACTCGCCACATAGCCAGACTGCTGGCGATCTTGCCAGACCTGCGCGCGGTCGTCGAGGTTGACTGCGCCGTTGCTGATTGCGTCACCGGCGATGATTGCAACGGGCGAGCCCGGCAGCGTGGTTTGCTTAGTAACGGCAAGTCCGCCGTGTACGAATGCTGCGTCGGTGAAGTCGACCGAGGCGCCGCCGGTGCGCGTGTCGACGCGGTGGGTACTCATCACGCTCAGGTGATTTCGGTGCCTCACCCGCACGAAGTAGAGGCCTTCGTACTGGGTGGAGACGAACAGGGGGCTGCCCGAGAGGTCGACGACGCTGTAGTCATCGCGCACGAATGCCGGTGCAGAGCCGTACACGTTGCCGATGAAGTCGGTGAGCTCGACGGTGATCTCATCGACGGCGTTGGGCGCAATGACGACGCCTGATTGGGTCGTCAACCCGGTCAGGTCGGTGCCGATGCTGTGGTTGGTGCTGTTCTGGCCTGATCGCAGGCTTCCTTCGAGGATGATGTCGATCTCAAGTAGTAGGCCAGCGGAGCCGCCGAGGCTCGGGCGCGCCCCGAGGTTTGGCGTCCTGGCGTCACCGCGACGTGTTTCCGTTCGTTCCGTTCGTTCGGTAGTGCCACTGTCTCGACCTTGAGCCTGGGCCGCGCGTGGCGCTACGAGCGCCACCATGGTGAGCGCAGCTAGAAGCAAGCCAGCACGGGCCCAACGGTGGGTCAGATATGAGCCTCTTCGGAGAGTCATGGTTCGCCTTTCCTGACACCGATTGAGATGATGATCCATCAAAATAGATTGGCGTCTACGAAGTGGACACGAGCGTGCCAGGTTTGGAACACCCTGTCAAGCAGCTTTGTTCGACGTACTGCGGGTAGCAAACGTCGCCGCTTCCGTTAGCTGAACGCTGGGCTGTTTCTTCGACAGCTCGTGCGAGCGATGAGCGTTGACAACCGCGCCAACCAACCTGCGATACTCGGTCATGGCGAAACCCACCTATCTCGGACTCCTGAACGCGATTGCGGTTGGCGAGAGCACGGCCGAGCCGTACCTCTTGGCCTGGGCCGACACGACCAAAGACAAGCGGCTAGCCAAGACGCTGCGGTTCGTTGCTATGCGCGAGGGCGAACACGGCAAGGCATTCGCCAAGCGCATGCTCGAGCTGGGCTTCGAAGTGCGTTGGCCCGACAACGACCGAGGCGCCCAAACGATGGCGCTCGCCACATCAGACAAGACCGACATCGCCAAGTTCCGTGCGTTCAAGCTGCACAAGGCACCAGGCAAGACCGACGTGTTCGATTCGATGTTCGCCGACAAGACAATCGACCCAGCGACCGGCGCACTGCTTGGTCGCTACATCGCCGAAGAACGCGACTCGGGGCACCGCCTCGCCGCCGAGTACGACCGGTTGATGGCAAAGCAGAAGAGCGCGAAACAGAAGAGCGCGAAACAGAAGAGCGCCAAAGCCGCCTAGCGAGTTCAGCGGGCGATGATCTCGGTGATCTCGATGGCGGTAGCCAAAGTGGCGTTGGCGTCGGCCCTGTTTTGAGGGAGCACGACGATCGCGACTCGGGCCGTACCATCGTCGAGTATCACAACTGCGAATTGTTCGCTGCTGTAGGTCGACATCGGGCGGCCGGCCACGGTGATCGAGCCCACGGCGGAAGCCTCGACCGTCATCTCTTCGACGAACTGTTCGTACTCGTCGGATCCAGCCGGAAACACCTGAGCGATGACGCCAAAGTCACCAGCCGGGAAGTCGTCGCCGCCGGGCGCTCCGATGGCGCACTCGGCCGCGGACCAGTCGTCTTGGATATCGTGAAAGAGCTCAAACGGACCGTTGATGCCAGCGATCTCGGCGACTTCAGCCACATCGCTATGAACGAAGTTGCGGCCCTCGCACGAGTACCAGCCGGGTAGCGGCGACTCGAACGCGGGTGGCATGAATTCGGCTGATGCCGAGATGACTTCGGCGATGTTGATTGCACCCTCGATCTGAGCGTCGGTCACGCCTTCGTAGTCAGAGAGCTCGATCACTAGCTGGCTGGCGCCATCGGGCGAGCCACTCCACTGCCAGTGCAGGATGACTTCGGCCCGGTCGACAGTGCCGTCAAAGCCGCTGAGTTTTACGGTCATTGGCTGGCCGGCCTGCGTGGTCAAGAATTGGAGCTCGCCGTCGAACCATGCGGGGTCATAGTTCTTGTCCGAGTACGTCACGTCAGCACCGGGGCGCATCCTCAGTCTCATGTCGAACTGGCCGTCGCCAAAGTCGCCCGGCGCGCAGGCGTGGGAGTTATCGAGGAACGCCGCGCCAGCGTCGTCGTAGTAGGGGTTGTCGTACTCATAGCTGTCGTCGGGGGCCACCCCGGTGTGGGTGGCGGGGTCAAAACCGACCATTGCAATGGCGTCATTCCAGGTGAGCAGGTCGAACACCACCCATCCGTAGTCGCAGGTGCCATAGGGCACCGAAGCGCTCGGATTGATCGGCCCACCATCGGCGGGAACTGTGGCGCGCACTTCTTCCTCGTCGACCGACGCGTCGACAGAGTCCCCGGCAGCGGTTGCTGAGCCAGCGCCATTGAATGCGTCCTCGAATGCTTCGAGGAACAGCTCGGCCTCTTCGTCGGTGAGGTCTTCGAACGCCGCCTCGACCTCGTCGAGCCCCACGGCGCTATCGGCGGTGGCACCGTTCTGGGCTGCCTCGTTCTGGGCTGCCTCGTTCTGGGCTGCCTCGTTCTGGGCTGCCGTCTCGTCGAATGAAGTCGTTTCGACTGCATTCAGGCTCGGCGTGGCACTGCATGCGCTGACGATGAGCACGAGCACTGCTGCCAAGCACCCGGTGACAAGAGGTCCGAAATGTGAGCTGAAGGAAGGGCGCATGCCAGTGCCTTTGGTTGTGGGCATTCACTGTCACCCAGCCGACTCATTTCTTCTGTACGCCGAATCACACAACAGGTGTGTCGCCGGACACGAGTTCGAGTCGAGTTGCCCCCCGATCTAAGGTGAAACCACGGCGACGACATGCGAGTCGGGCCGAGAGGAGCATTGCGATGCAGACCGGTACCGCTGAAGTCGACGACGCCGCCCGAGGCGCCGAAGATGCGCCAACCCATCCTCGTGCGGCCGGATCTCCCGACCGGGTCGGCAGCGTCGACGATCGCACCAAGGCATACGGCTCGTTTGAGCTGCAACCCCTGACGCCGCACCTGGGCGCCGAGATCACCGGCATCGACCTGTCGCAACCGCTCGACGAAACCCAGCAGGCCGACGTGCGTCACGCGTTCGCCGACTGGAGTGTGCTCGCGTTTCGCGATCAGCATCTTGACCGCGAGGCGCACAAGCAGTTCGGCCGATACTTCGGTGGTCTGCACCAACACCCGATGAACTACTCGCGCACCGGCGACCCCGAGATCCTCATCGTCAAGACGACCGCCAACTCGGCCTACACCGCCGGCGACGGCTGGCACACCGACGTGACCTGCGATGCAATTCCGCCACTTGCGTCGGCCCTGTACATCACCGAGACGCCCGAGTGCGGGGGCGGCGACACGCTCTATGCCGACATGTATCTGGCCTACGAGCTGCTGTCGCCGGCGATGCAAACGTTCCTCGAGGGTCTGACTGCGGTGCACGACGGCGCCAAGCCCTATGTGGGGGCCTACCAGTCGACCCCGCCAGAGGGCGGCTATCCGTGCAACGAACATCCGGTCGTCACGGTGCACCCAGAGACGGGCCGCAAAGTGCTGTACGTGAACAGCGGCTTCACCACTCGCATCAAGGGTTTGCGGGCGTGGGAGAGCCAAGCGCTGCTCGACTCGCTGTACCACCACATCGCAACCACGCCGCGGCTGTATGCCCGCGTCGAATGGAAGCCGAACACGCTGACCCTGTGGGACAACCGCTGCACCCAGCACCACGCGGTCTGGGACTACCACCCGCATAGCCGCTATGGCGAGCGGGTGTCAGTGCTTGGCGACGTCGCGCCACAAGGCGTCTAAGGCGTCTAGCCCTGCGCCATTGGCCCGCGGACGAGCTGGCCGGGGCGAGTGCCGGTCGGTTCAGAATCTGCGACCAACACCTCGCCGTTGACCAGCGTCGCCTTAATGCCGGTCGCGGTTTGGCGCAATCGGCGCGCACCACCGGGCAAGTCATAGACCAGCTCGGGCAGGTTGGGCGAGATTGTTTCGAGATCGAACACGTTGATGTCGGCGGCCATGCCGGGGGCCAGCACACCACGGTTCGCGAAGCCCCACGCGGCTGCCGGCACACCGGTCATGCGGTGCACCGCTTCTTCGACCGTGAACGCCTGCTCGTTGCGCACCCAATGGCCGAGCATGTGGGTCTGAATCGATGAGTCCATGATCTGGCTCACGTGCGCACCGCTGTCGCTGAACGTCGGGATCGCGTTGGGGTGCCGCAAGAAGTCGAGCACGCGGTCTTGGTCATGGTTGGCAGCCGACTGCATGAAGAACAGCTCGAGGTCGGCCTCGATGGCGAGATCCATGAACGTCTCCATCGGCGATCGGCCGCTGTCGTCGGCGAGTTCTTGGATCGTGCGGTACGGCGGCAGCCCCGCCGTCACCGCGTGCATGTAGTGCCACTCGGGCTTGCGAGCCTCGGCGCCGATGGCCCGACCGTACTCACCGTTGTCGGCCTCGTGAATCAAACGAGCCCGTAGCTCAGGGTCACGCAGCTCGAGCCGTTGTTCGTCGAGCGACTGAGCTCGGAAGTAACGCCACACCGGCAGAGCATCAAAAGGCAACGCTGTCTCGAAACTGAGTAACGCACCGAACTGACGAGTGTGAGCCTGGCCCCACGCTTGGCCGCCGCCCTCGTTGATGCGGTCGATCAGCTCGACGACCGGGCGCCAGAGATGGTCAGCGGTGCCGAACGCCAACATGCCCCAGGTGATCATCACGCCGGTCGAGGCCGAGAGTTCGACCAGCCATTGGGCGTAGTCGTCTCGCTTCTCGGGGTCGCGCGAGCGCATGTCAGGGTTTTGGGCCAGCTCGAAGATGCCGCCTGGCCCCATCGCTCCAACGGTTGCGACCAGCGCGTTGATCTCTTCGCGCGATGCATAACGGCTCGCGACGGGTCGGTCGTCGCTGGTCTCATGATTAGCCGACACCGAGGTCGTGAACCCGAACGCGCCCGCCCGCATAGACGCCTCGACCTGCGCGCTCATCTTGGCCAGTTCGTTGCCGTTCGCAGGCTCATGAAACGCTCGCTCACCCATGGCCCAGGTGCGCAGCGCCGAGTGGCCCACATAGCCCGCGTAGTTGATGCCCTTGGGGGTCGCATCGACGAAGTCGAGGTACTCGGGAAACGTCTCCCAGCTCCAGTCGATGCCGGCGGCCATTGCATCGGCCGAGATGTCTTCGGCCCGCTCAAGGTTGCGCACGACCAACTCGCGCTCATCGCTGTTCACAGGCGCGAGCGTGAACCCACAATTGCCCATCACCGCTGTGGTTACGCCGTGGAAGCACGAGCATTCGCCCAAGGGGTCCCAGGCAATCTGGGCATCCATGTGGGTGTGTACGTCGATGAAGCCTGGGCTGACAATATGGCCCTCGGCATCGATCGTGTTGGCCCCAGCCTGGCCACTGAGGTCGCCGACCTCGGTTATGACACCGTCAGAAATCGCCACGTCGGCCCGTTGGCCCGCCGCACCGGTTCCGTCGACGACCGTGCCTGCGAAAATGATCAGGTCATGCATGCAGCCAACCTAGTCATAACGCTCAGCCCGGCTGCTGTGCGAGCATCGGGGTCATGAGAATTTCGGTGAGTGTTGGCAGTGCGTACTACGACGGCGAGAACTTCGATGACGTGGTCGCCTACGTCAAGGCCGCCGATCGGTTAGGCGTAGACACGGTGTGGTCGGCCGAAGCGTGGGGCATGGAAGCCGTGTCATCGCTCGGGTACCTCGCGGCGGTGACCGAGAACATCCGACTTGGCCCCGGCATCATGCAGATCAGCGCCCGAACGCCGGCCATGACCGCAATGACCGCGCTGTCAATGGCCCAGATCACGGGCGACCGGTTCATTCTCGGCCTTGGCGTCAGTGGCCCACAGGTCGTCGAAGGGCTGCACGGCGAAGCGTTCGCTCACCCGCTTGGGCGCCTGCGCGAGTACGTCGACATCGTCAAGCTCGGCTTGGCCGGCGAACGCATGGTCTATGACGGCAAGCATTACACGCTGCCCCGACGCGGCGGCGAGGGCAAGGCGCTCAAGTCGTCGATTCGCCCGCGGCCCGACATGCCGATCTACCTAGCGACGCTCGGCCCCAAGTCGCTCGAGTTGACCGGTGAAGTCGCCGACGGCTGGCTCGGCACGTCGTTCATCGCCGAACACGGCGACACGATGCTCGATCCGATCCGGCGTGGCGCCGAGCGGGCCGGGCGCACGCTCGGCGACATCGATATTCAGATCGGTGGTCAGCTCAAGGTGTCTGAAGATGTCGACCGACTGATCGCGCAAGCTAAGCCGGGTATGGCGTTTACCCTCGGCGGCATGGGCTCGGCGACCACCAACTTTTACAACGCCGCGTATTCGCGTGCTGGCTTCGGCGATATCGCCGAGCAGGTGCAGTCGCTGTGGGTCGACGGCGACAAGGCGGCTGCCGCCGCTGCGGTGCCCGACGAGATGGTGCTGGCCGCGTACCTGATCGGCACCGAAGACATGGTGCGTGACCGGGTCAGGGCCTGCGCCGCAGCGGGCGTAAACGCACTGCGACTCAGCGCACAAGGCAAGACCTCGACCGAACAGATCGCGCACCTTGAGATGGCCGTCGATCTGATCAACAGCAGCGTCGCCTAGCGAGCGTGGGCCGAAACTAGGGGAGTGCGGCAAGAGCTCGGTCGGCGGCATTGAGGCCACACATGCCATGCGCTCCGGCGCCCGGCGGCGTCGATGCCGAGCACAACCACACGCCGTCGATACCGGTCGCGTACGGGTCGGTGCCGAACCGCGGCCTGAACAAAAGCTGCCTCGGGGTTGAGGCGCCGCCGATGATGTCGCCGCCAATGAAGTTTGCGTTGTACGTCGACATCTCGGTCGTCGACCGCACTGCCATGGCGACAACGCGTTCACGAAACCCGGGAGCAAAGCGTTCGATCTGGGCGATGATCGCCTCGGTTGCGTCGCCCTGGTACCCGTGGGGCACATGGGCATAGGTCCACAACGGGTGCACGTCGCCCACCGACCGCGACGGGTCTGCCAGGTATTGCTGGCCCACTAGCACAAACGGGCGATCGGGCATGTCGCCGCAGTGAATTGAGAGCTCATTGGCAACGATCTCGTCGTGGTCACCACCAAGGTGCACGGTGCCGGCCTTGTCTGGGCCCTCGGCCGCCCATGGCACGCCGCCCTCGATAGCGAAATCGACTTTGAATGCACCGGGTCCATGGCGAAAGCGGCGGTACGCCTTTGCCACCTTCGGGGGCAGTCGATCACCCAAGATCGTCGCTGCCGCCGACGGTGCGACGTCGAGCATCAGCACATCGGGTTTGGCGAGATCGGTGGTTGCACTGACTCGCTGCCCGGTCTCGATCACGCCGCCGTTAGCGGTGATGTCGGCGGCCAGGGCGTCGGCGATCGACTGCGAGCCGCCCTCGGCAACCACCCAGCCGTGCACGTGTCCGGCGGTCAGAATCATCACGGCAACGGCGCTGCTCATCGGGCGATTCAGGGGGTGGTAGACGTGCGCGGCGTTACCGGCCCACAGCGCCCGGGTCGGAGTTTCGCGAAACAACCGGCCAAGCACAGTCGCCGGCGCCATCGCCGCAACACCGAAACGACCCGTCGCAATGGGGTGGCGCGGGATTCGGGTTGCCGGCTTGGTCACATCGCTGAACACCTGATCGAAGTTCGACGTGAGGGCCGTGAACAGCCGCCGCCAGCGAGCGCCGTCGGCGCCGAGCCCAGCCGCGGTGTCGTCGATCGAGCGGTGCAGCAGCGCTGCGTGGCCATCATCGAGCGGATGAGCGCAATCGATCTCTGGCACCCGCCACCGCAGACCGTGAGTCGCCAAGTCGAATGCTTCGATGATCGGCGAGGCCGCGGCAATTGGGTGAAACGCGGAGCAGTGATCGTGCAACAGACCCGGCACGATCATCTCTGAGCTGCGGGTGCCGCCCCCGATCGAATCGGCAGCTTCGAGCACGGTGACCTCGATGCCAGCCCGCGCCAAACGCGCCGCGGCTGCGAGCCCATTGGGCCCGCTTCCGACAACGATCGCCGTAGTCACGCACTCACCGGCTTGCCAGGACCGTAGATGCGGTGAGCTCGGACAGCGTTTGAGAGCGGAGCGAACAAAGGCGGACTACTCGCGGCCACCGGTGCCGGGGTGCGCGACGCCCTGAGGTTCGTACCCCTCGAGTCGCCAGGTGACGGTGTGCGGTATCGGCCCATTCGGCAACCATGGTTGTTCGTTGTAGGCATCGTCGTTGTGATACCAGCCCTTTTCGACCGTGCCAAGGGCGGCGTCGATCACGCGGTATTGCACCTTTTTGCTGAACGCGGGTTGTGACTCAGTCCAGGCAACGACCACGTCGCCGGGCTCGTACTCGCATCGCTCTTGCAGCGCCTCGATCAAGCGTTCGTCGAGACAATGGCCGTCGCCGAAGTTCCAGCCGGTGAGCACGTTCGACACGAACTCGCCCTCGCGCTGCAGTCGGTCGTCCATCGAGTCGACATGGCACATCAACGCCGACATGTGCATGCGCCCCATCGGGTGCATCATGCGAAATGCCACCGCCTTCTGCACGAAGATCTCTGAGATCTCTTTGCCGAACAGCGGCTCGAGCTGGTCGATCTGGTTGTCGCTTGCCTTGACGATCTTTTCGTTGATGCGATCTTCCATCGACTTGTCGCGGAACGAGAACGTCGCCGCAGCCCAGTTGCCGGCGTACTGCTTCATGCCGACCAGGAACGACACGTACTGCGGCTTTAGAGCCCCGAGCACGATGGGGAAGAGCCCGACCACCACGACCGTCGCCAGCAGCACCGGCTCCATGTCGGTCACGCCGTAGCCGTCGCTCACATGGAAGTTGCCGAACAAGAACGCTACGCAGAAGATGAAGAACACGTTCCACTCAAGCGGTACTGCCAGCGGGAACGTCGAGATGATGAACGTGTGAAGTGCCCAGATCGAAACGATGGCGATCCACGTTGCCCAGTGCCATGGTGCAAAGAGCAACACCAACGGCATGACGAGTTCACACGTCGTGCCGCCGATGTGGGCCAGCAGGTGGGTGGTCGTCGAGGGGCGGATGTCGTTGGGGAAGTCTTTGACCGTCGCCTTGCGGAACTTGTCCCAGACCACCCACGGCGTGTTCTGCACCATGATCGAGACCGTCGACGAGAAGCCGTGATTGAACTTTGAGAAGCCGGCGCCCATCCAGATGATGACGATGAAGACCTTGGCCGCAATGATCATGTCGACGAAGTTCGAGAACAGGGCGAAGCACAACAGCGTGGGCACGTACTGCTCGGCCCGCGACGACAAGAAGACCACCTTGTCGCGCAACCCCATCACCAAGATCAGGGCGACGTAGATCAGGATCGCCCACTGCGGCATGATGCCGGCTCGACCTTCGGGCAGCCCCTCGATCGGGTCGCCCGACAGGAACATCATCAGTACCAGGCTCGCCAGAATGAGCTTGTACAGCCCGGTGTCCCACGGCGTGCGACGGTTGCCGGCGGTGAACGGCACGTGGTTCGGATACGGCGGCACCCGCAGCGTGTCTTGTTGCCACCAGTAGAGGATCCCGCCGATGGGCGGGTCGAAGTGGAACGCGAGCGGGCCACACGTTGCCGCCAGACCCATGACCTCGAGCAGGATCGTCCATATCATCAGCTTCTGGTAGAGGATCGGTTCGTCCCACCAGCCGCCGATGTCGTTGAACTCGAGGCCAGCGGTGAACGCGCCGGCAAAGATCAGGCCGAACAAGGCGTACAAAAAGATCTTCCACGCGTAGAACATGCCGGTCTGCTTGGGTGTGCCGAAGCCGTGTTCGACCCAATGCAGTTGCAGCATCTTCATGCGCTCGAAGAACGGAATGTTGTCGAACTCGTCGAGGTCGACGTCGGGTAGTTCTGCGGTGCGATAACCCATTACTTATCCTCGTCTCTTCTGTCGTTCTTGCATTTCGCGACGCCGTTGCTCGATGTCGAAGTAGTAGTCGTCATCTTCTTCCTTGCGGGTCGAGAGCAGCTTGCCGCTGAGTCGTGAGACCTCGCGTTCGCGCACTCGCTGGCGTCGCCACGCCTTACGTCGGTTCTTTCGTCGTAGTCGCTCGATGTGGTCTTCTTCGGTTTCCGAAGAGCCACTGAGGTAGGTCTCTTCGATCTCATCGATGCGGGCCAACGCCTCGGCCGACGAGAGCTCAAGGCGAATCTGGCCACGCGACATCAGGTACATGCGATCGCTGTATTGCAGCGCCTTGCGTGCGTGTTGCTCAACGATCAGCGCGCCCGTGCCGCGGTTTTCGGCGGCATCTCGAACGGCGCCGAGCAGCCGGTCGACGATGAGTGGGGCCAACCCGAGCGAGAGCTCGTCGGCCAGCAGCAGCGACGGGTTGCGGCTGAGCGCCCGGGCCAGCGCCAGCATCTGCTGTTCGCCGCCCGACAGCATGCCTCCACGAACATCGAGGCGCGGTTCGAGCTCGGGGAAAAGCTTGAGTGCGGCCTCAACTGACCCGCCGCCAACCCGCAGGTTGTCGCGAGCCGACATCTTGGTAAAGACCAGACGCTCTTCGGTGACCAGGCCGATGCCCCCGGCCCGCACCCGCTGGTCCATCGGGGTAAACGTCGGCACGTTGCTAAACAGCACCACGCCGTCGATCGGGGTCAGCTCGCCGGCGATCGTCAACAGCGTTGTGGTCTTGCCTGCGCCGTTGGGCCCAAGCAGGCAGACGACCTCGCCCGGTTGCACGGTGATATTGGTCTCTTGCACGACGGCGCGACCGATGTAACCCGACTTGAGCAGACGCGTCTCAAGCAGCGCGTGCCTGGTCTTGGGTAGCGGTGAGTCTTGGGTTGTCGTCATGCGCCACCGCCAGCCGCAGTCGTGGCCGCAGCAGCAACCGATTCGTCGGACTCATCGGTCACATCAACCGGCCCGGTGCTTGCGCTTACCGGGTTGCCGTGCTCGTCGGTCTCTTCGCCCAAGTAGGCGGCGATAACGGCCGGATTGGTGCGCACCTCTTCGGGTGAGCCCGATGCGATCATCTTGCCGAAGTCGAGCACCACGATCTCGTCGCACACGCCCATCACGAAGTTCATGTCGTGTTCGACCACCAATACGGCCATGCCCCACTCGTCGGCGAGTCGACGCACCACGGCGGCCAGCTCTTCGCTCTCGGTCGAACTGAGTCCGGCGGCCGGCTCGTCGAGCAATAGCACACTCGGGTGCATGGCGACTGCGCGGGCGATGGCCAGCAGACGTCGCTTGCCATAGGACAGGTCTTTGACGTCGCGGTGCAGGTCGGTGTCGAGCTGGAACTCGACGATCGCTCGCACGACCTCGGGTGGGAACGGTGGGTTGACGGGCCACACCAGGTCTCGCAGGTACGACTTGAGGTCTTGCGGGTCGGCGGCCACGCTGAGGTTCTCGAACACGGTTGAGTCTTCGAACAACTCGAGCGACTGAAAGCTGCGGGCCACGCCAGCTCGCGCTCGGCGGGTCGGAGGCAGCGACGAAATGTCGTCGTCGTCGACCAACACCCGCCCCAAGGCCGGCGTGAACCCGCTGATCGCGTCGATGAGCGATGTCTTGCCAGCGCCGTTCGGCCCGATCAGGCCGGTAACAACACCCGGTTCGAGTCGATGACTCACACTGTCGACCGCCACAACAGCCCCATATTTCACGGTGAGCCCGTCGATGGTCAGGCTGTGCGGCGGCACCCGAGTCTGTTCGGCCCCATCACCGCTGCTGGCCAAGGCGCTTGGGTCAGCGACATCTTCGAGTCTGATGATGTAGGGGCGGCCCCACTTGCGCGCCTTCTTGAAGTAGCGGAACATCTTGACCCATTCGGCGGCCACGCCGTCTTGGTAGCCAAGCACGGTGAGCAAGATCGCGATGCCGCTGATCAGTTGGATCCATCGGCCGACGCCGTCCCAGGTCGATTCGAGAATCTCTTGGTTGAAGCCTGCGGTCGCCATGGTCGCACCGACGAACGCGCCAAGCAGATGCCCGACACCACCGACCAGCGTGAGTCCTGCGTAGATGATCGACGTGAACGCGTTAAACGACTGGTAGCTGATCGAGCTGAGTCGAAACGCCAACAAGATGCCACCGAGCGCCGCGAGCGCAGCAGCGAACGCGAAGGCGAACAGCTTGGCCTTCATCACGTCGATACCGAGCGCGGCGGCGGCCCGCTCGTTGGTGCGCACCGCGATGAGTCGTCTTCCGCTGCGGCCGCGACGCACATTCGAGACGACCCACACCGCAAGCATTGCCATGGCCAGCACGAAGATGCCATAGCGCTCGGGGTACTTGATCGAGCCAATGTCGTAGCCGAACAGATCGGGGTTGCCGACCTGGGTGCCCTGCACACCACCGGTGTAGTTGCGGTTGCGAAACAACATGAGCTCGATCGTTGTGCCGAGCCCGAGAGTCACGATCGCCAGGTTGATTCCGCGGGTTCGCACCGCCGGGAGCGCAAAGATCAGCCCCATCGGCACGGCGGCCACAACGCCAGCGACGAGCGCGAGTAAGAACGGAATCTCGAACACCGCTACGAGCCGGCCAGCCACGTACGCGCCGAACCCGGCCAGCGCGTATTGGCCGAGCGACAGCTGGCCCGCGTAGCCGGTGAGAACAACGATCGATAGCAACACGATCGACACGCCGAGCGAGACCGTCAGCGCATCGATCCATTTAGGGCTCTTGGTCAGCATCAAGAAGATGACGACACCGCAGCCAAGGATGGTCCAGTCCCATGACATGCGGCCGTTGCCGAGCATGGGCTGTTGTTTCAGGAAGTAGTCGCGCAACGGCAACGAACGGCCTCGCAGCACCAGCACCGCGATGATCACCAAGAACGGCAACGACGCGCCGAGACCCTGCTGGTCGACGAAGCGCCCGACAAGCGTTTGTCCAATGCCGAGCCCCAGGCCTGCGGCGGTCGCAATCGGGAACGACCTGAAGTCGCCGACCAGCGCGGCGGCCAGAGCGGCGAGCACGAGCGAGGTCATTGCCGTGACCTGCAGTGTGATGATTGGCACCACGAGAATGCCAGCAATGGCTGCGATCGCGGAGCCGAGTGCCCAGTTGAGCGATGCGATGCGGTTCGGCGACAGACCAATCGCGGCCGCCGAACGTTCGCTCTCAGAGACGGCTTCGGTTGCCAAACCGAACTGGCTCGACCGGTACAGCTTCCACAGCAGCGCCGCCGAGACGCTGGCGATCACCAACAAGATGAGACGGTCGGCCGTAGTGCTGACCTCGCCCCAGAACGTGACGCGAGAGGTGGGCAACCAGCTGTCGACCTGGCGGGGCTGTGACCCATAGCGAATCACGACGCCGGCTTGCACGCTGATGAGTACGCCGAGCGTTGCGATCACCCGCACGAGCGAGCTGGCGCGCCGAAGTGGCTTCATTACCCACCAGTGGGTCCACACGCCGAGGAATGCCGACAGCGCAACGCCAACCAACGCCGATGGCAGGAACGGCCACCCGTGTTGTTGCAGCTCCCACTGCATGAACACGCCAGCAATGGCGGTCGCGCCGAGTGAGAAGTTGAGCACGCCGGTGCCGCGATAGATCACGATCAGCCCTTGCGACGCGAACGCGTACAACGCGCCGACGCCCAGACCCAGCATCGCGAATCTCAGCACTTCATCCATCAGCGGTCGTCCCCCTTGGGTTGCCCAGATGTACGAACCCAGTCGCGGACAGCAGGAGCTGCCCGCAACTGAGCTGGAGGGGACTAGCCGGCGTCGCCGGTAGCGAGCGCGCCGACGTCTTCGAACTCGGTCGTTAGGGGCACGACCTTGCCGTTCTCGAGAGTGCTGAACACCACGCTGCGGTTGAACAGGCGCTCATAGCCCTCAAGGCCGTCGGTCCATTCGGTGGTGAAGTCGAGGTTCGGCACCATGCCATTGAGGTCGAGATTCGACGTGTTCGATGCGGCCTCGAAGAACGACTCAGCCGTAACCTCACCGTCGATCGTCTCGGCGATCTGGGTGAAGCCAACAAACGCAGCCCAGGTGCCCATGCCGCCGAGGCTGTTGTAGTCCTGTTCGGTCTGGTCGAGACCGCCTTCGTCAAGTGCGAGTCGGTACTCAGACCACGGATCGGTCGACAGGTCGGGGTACATGCCGCCGATGATGTCGCCGTCGGTGGCTTCTTCGTTGCCAGCAGCCGAAATCTCGTTTAGGTTGCCCTGCGGGCCGTACTGAACGGCGTCGGTACCCGACTGGGTCCACGCCGTATTCCAGGTGATGTAGGGCCCTTCGGACACCACCATGATCACGCAGTCAGCGTCGTTGGCGAGCGCCTGCGCGACCTCAGAGGAGTAGTCCTGCGCCGTCGGCGGAAGAATGATGATGTCGCCAAAGCTCTGGCCGAGGGCCGACATGGCGTTCTCCATTGGCGGCACAAAGATCTGGGCGCCGTCGATGATCACAGCGTTCATGCTGGTGCAACCGTCATCGACGGCCTTCTTGACCGAACCAACCGCGTACATCGGCTGGTTGCCGATCGGGAACGAGTGCTTGCTCGTCAGCTCTGACGGGGTGATTGGACAGCACGGCCCGAACCAGGTGATGTCGGACTCGGCGATGACCGGCACGATGCTCTCCGCGAAAAACGTGAACGAACCCACGATCGAGATCATGTTTTCTTCGACCGCCTGGCGGGCACAGCCCGTTGCCACGGCCGGGTCGAACTGCTCGTCACACACAGTTACTTCGAGGGGGCGACCAGCGATACCGCCACGAGCGTTGATGTAGTCGGCGTAGACGTTCGCCGTGTTGGCGATGTTCTGATAGGTGGGGCCCGCCGCGTTGAGTGTGGTGACCGTCATGACCTTGAGCGGCTCACCGGTTGGCTCGTCGCTCTCAGCGGGTGCTTCCTCGGCCGGTGCTTCGGCGCTCTCGGTGTCGCTGCTGCCGGTGTCGGCGGCACCTCCGTCGTCGCTGCCGCCGCATGCGGTGGCGATCATTGCGAGCGCTAGGAGCAAACTCGTAAACGCCTTCCAACGGTTCTTCGATCGGCTGATCGTCGTGACCATGATTTCCCCTTGTGGTTGTGAGCGACGGTGCACCACTGCCCCCGGTGCCGCCGCTCGCTTCGCACTAGATCCAAGCACACGCGCATCGCGCCATCCCATTCGAGATCTCGGGAAGCAACGAACAACCGCCCGGCACCCGCTGAGTGCGAGACTGGGCCCAAGCCAGGGGGGCCGCAATGAGCCAAGACGCTGACCAGCAGACCGACAGCGACCGTGTCGCCAACGACCGGATTAAGAAAGACGGACTGGCTGCGATGGCGATTCTCGTGGTGACGGTGGTGTTCATCGCCATCATCGTGAGCCAGGTCATCTGAGGCTCGCCGGCCATGTCGACTCCAGCGGATTGGTACCCCGACCCCGACGACCACACCCAGCTGCGCTACTTCGACGGCAACGCCTGGACCGACCATCGCGCCCCCGTTTCCGCCCCGGCTCCCGTAGCCGCCATCACTTCTCCCGACGCCGAGCCGCCGACCAAGGGGCGCGGTCTGGCTGTGGCGGCGGTAGCCCTGCTGATCGTGGTGGTGGTCGCCGGATACTTCCTCTTTGGACGTGGCGGTAGTAACGCCGAACTCGGGCCACTCGCGCCCACCGGTACTTTTGAAGCTCAAGCGCTGTGGCAGGTCGACACCGGCCTCGATGCCGAGACTCGATTCTTTGCGTCGAGCCCCGACGTGATCGTGGTCGCTGGTCGGTGCCAGTCGTGCGACGCGTGGCAGGCGGTCGGGCTCGAGCGAGACACAGGCGACATTTTGTGGAAGCACGTGTTCGAGGGGCAGGGCGCGCGGTCCTATTTTGAGTTCGCGCATGGCTACGTCGATGGCGATCACCTCATCGTGCTCGACAGCGTGGACCCTGACGTCGGTGACAGCCCGCTCGAACTGATCGCTCTTGACATCAATACCGGCGGCGAAGTTTGGCGCTCGGGCGTCGAAGTTCGACATTGGATCGACTGGGTTGCCGCTACCGATCAGGTTGCCGTCGTGCTCACTGACGCACGCCGCCCAGGAGTCTCGGGCGTCGATCCACAGTCGGGCGAGGTTCTGTTCGAACACCGAGCCAGCAATGCGACGCGGTCCCGGCCTGTGGCGTTGGCGGGTGATCGGGTTGTCATCGTCGATGCTGAAGTCGAGTCGTTCGACGACGGTGTGTTCAAGGCGACGTTGTTTGCCTACGACCTAGATGGGCGCGAGCTGTGGAGCGCCGATACGACGACAACGACGTTCGCTTTGAACCGCGACTTCGGCACTGAGCCGGCCAACGCTGTTGCGATCGCTACCGGCGAGGGTCTCGCCGGGTTCAATATCGAGACGGGTGAGCGCGAGTGGCTAGCGAGACACGACACGCGCAACTTCGATGTTGAGAGTCAAGGGTTCATCGTCGATCGGTCGCGCGACCGGGTTATCGCATGCAACCAAGACGACGATGATTGGTTCATGCTGGTTGCCCGGCGACTTAGTGACGGCGAAGAACTCTGGAGCGAACGGGTCGAACGAGATGACAACCTGGCGCCGGCAACGCGCATGCCCGCTGTGCTCGGCGTGCTTCCCGAGACGGGAGATGTGCTGTTTGCAGACGCCGCCTCGACCTGTCGTGGCCCCGCCAATTTCTCCGGGATCGGCATCAAGGGGATTCGCGACAGCGTTCGCCTCACGTTGGTCGACGGCGAGACCGGCGCACAGCGATGGTCAGAGGAGATTCGCGAAACCCTAAGTGTCGAGCCGCGTGTAGGCGCGCGAGGATTCCCGCCTGTGAGGCCGGCGCCGGTCGGCCCGATCACCATCAGTGTCGGCCTATCAGCGATTGGGTCAGACCTTCTTGATCCGTCGACGGGCTTACTGCTCGTTGATGCGCCAACTCGACAGATTCCCTTGCAGTTGGGGGACAGCGTCGGGTTCCTCGGCATCGGCGAGAGCGGAGAGCGCGAGCTCACAAGCGACGACACCGGCAACCGGGTCGTCGTCGGCGTCGGCGCCACCGTGATCGACTTCCACGATGGCGTGGTGTTTACGCTCACTCGGGACACCGGCGAGATCAGGGCGATCGACTAGCCGGCAATTTTTGAAAGCGCGTGGCGTGAGGGGCTGCCTCGATGCTCTACCTAGTGGAGGCCGCTATCGATGCCCGCCCATACCGCTGGAGTCACGCTGAAACCAGAACATTCTGCTGGCGCTGAAACCTTGCGTTTGGCGAAGCAAGAGTTCACGCAGTTCGCCGTCGTGGCTGAGCCGCGGCTTCGGCGCGCGCTTCTCGGCGCGGTGGGGGTTGACCGAATGCCCGATGCGGTCGGAGAGGCGCTGGCCTATGGCTGGCAGCACTGGTACGACGTTCGAGAGGTGACCAACCCCGTCGGCTATCTGTACCGAGTTGGGCAGTCAAAGGTGCGGGTGCCTAAGCCGCCTCGATTGTTCCGTGAACGATCGGTCGAGCTTCCCGACGTTGAGCCTGGCCTGACCGACGCGTTGCTGCGACTCCCGCAGTCGCAGCGCACGGCACTCTGGCTCGCCTATGGGTGCCAATGGACCCGAGCCGAGGTTGGTGAGGCGTTGGGCATCAGCGCATCGACCGTTGGCAACCACATCGATCGTGGGCTCCAGAAGATGCGACAAGAGATGGGCGCTGACCGTGACTGATATCGACATGCCGACCGACGCAAACGACCGAACGATTGCCGAGCAGATTCAGACCCTCGCCGAGGGCGCATTTCAGCACACCGAGCCGGTTGACCTGCCGTTGGAAGCTCGCGCAACGAGGACAGATCGCGCAGTGGTTGGGTTGCCACATGAGCGCAAGCGGCCGAAGGCTCCCATCTGGATGGCCGCGGCCGCGGTGTTGCTCGTCGTCGCTGTAGCACTCACGGCGTTCTGGCCAAGTGGCCGCGACGCAACCGAACTGCAGACCGCATCAAAGCCGGGACCACCTGCGACGACGGCCACCCAGCCGGTGCAACCCGAGCCCGAGGTCATCACGTTGCCAGCCGCTGCGGCTGTGCCCGACCCGGTTGCCGTCGACCTCAGCGAGGTCGGGTTAGACCACCCCGACAACGTGGTTCTGGGTCTTCGCACAGCATGGCTTGCGACGAGCACTCGCGGCATCGTTGTGTCGACCGACCGGGGGGCCAGCTGGACGACGAGCATTGCGCCATTCAATGCAACGCCGGGGTGCATGAACGGCGACGAAGAGTTCGTAGTCGGCGTAAGTCAATTCGAAGACGGTCAGTGGCTGACCAAGCTTTGGCAAGGGCCCGCAGATCGGCCGCCCAAACCAGAGTTGGCGGTTGCGCTTCAAATGGCTGAAGGGGTCCCAATGGCTGGCACCGACAGCGGTGAGTTGGCGTTGTTCTGTCGCCCGGCCAAGGTTGGCGATCGATGGGCCGTAGCGGCTAGCGATGGCACGTCGCTGACCGTGCTCAGCGTTTCCAGTGCTACCAATGATTTGTTCCTTAACGTGCTGACCTTTCCACCCGAGTGGCGATTGGAGGGGGGTCTTTCGCAAACGAACTTGTACGCGTCGGGTGACCGCTTTATCGCCGAGATCTGCGTGGTGGTCCAGAGTCTGTGCAGCACGACGACGTTGTCGTTCCCCGCCACGGCGCTTGAGTCAACGCTTGAGCACATGCACATCGTCGAGCCGGGTCAGTCGCCAACCTCGATCGCCGAACGCTACGGCATCTCATTGCGTGACCTGTTGGCGGCCAATCCTGACTCGATCGGCCCCGACCTGGCCCAAAACGTTGAGCAATGGACGATTCCCGGTGTCGGCCGTATTGATCCTGGAACCGTCAGCACCAGCCTCGGCGAGTTGGGTCAACTCGACGATCCGCGTGGGCAATCGCACCCGTTGTTGTTCGAAGGCCAAGGTGAGACCTGGCAGGTCGTTGCCCTAGACGTCGATGGTGATCCTGAGCAGCGCTACAGCGGGCCGGGGCTGTACGCAGTCAGTCGCTTCGGCGACGGGCCGGTTCTGCTTCCTGACACCGAAGTGTGGCGGGTCGACGTGTTCCCGAATGCCGAAGGCGCACGCGTTCGAGTCTGGACAACATCGCCAAGCGCCGAGAACCCTGAATTCGAGTGGTACTCGTGGGGCGACGCCGATGACGGCTGGGTGCCGATTGCTGACCCGGTGACGCCGTGGCTCCTGGTGCCCGAATCTGACTCGCTGGTCTCGTTCGTCGAGTTTGGCCCCGATGGTCTGATACGAGTGCTCGAAGAGGTCGAGAGCGCCGAGTAGTGCTGCCCATCAACAGCGGTCAGATCAGCCCCAGACGGGGTTGATTAGACCGACAGCGCTGGTCGGGGTGACCGTGATGACCCGGCGTCGTTCTTTGATCATGGCTTGTCGGAACTCGTCCCAATCGGGGTGCTCCTTGTTGGCGGCGGCTCGATACGCATCGATAAGGAAGTCCATCGCGGGCCCATGGGTCTCGGTGGCGATGGGGCTGACCTCGGCGGTGCCATCGAAACTCACGTAGCTGCCCTCGTGGGTCACGTGGTACACGACGCGGTTGTCGCGCTCGATGTTGAACACCTTGGCCCGGGTCGGCAACACCGAGAACTGAATGCGGCCATCGACCACGGCGTGGTGCACGTCAGATGACTGCGGGCGACCATCGCGGCGCAACGTGATGATCACGCCACCTCGCACATCGGCGGCCCAGTCGAGGCCAGTCGCGAGTTCAAGTGGTTTGATTTCCATACAACGATCGTAGACACCGGGTCTGCCAGGATGTCCCAATGACTGGATCACAGCAGGGTCGCTCACAACAACGCGAAACCGGTGGCGAGATGACGGGTGGGCAGGCCGCAATCGCGGCCGCGGTCGAAGCGGGCATCGAGGTGTGCTTCGCTAATGCTGGCACAACCGAGATTCACATGGTCGAGGCCCTCGACCGTTACCCCGAGGTTCGTTCGGTGCTCGGGCTCTTCGAGGGCGTGTGCTCGGGCGCAGCCGACGGCTACGCCCGTATTGCAGGCAAGCCCGCGCTGACCCTGGTGCACCTTGGCCCGGGGTTTGCGAACAGCGCCGCGAATCAGCACAACGCCCGGCGAGCGTGGTCACCGGTGGTGAACCTGATCGGCGATCAGGCCAGCTGGCACCTTGAACACGACGCGCCGCTCACCAGCGATATCGATGCCATCGCCGGATGGGCTGGTTGGGTCGGCCGCTCGACTTCGGCTGACGACGTGGCGGCAATCGTGGGCGAGGCGATCGTCGCCGCGACCACCGGTGCGCCTCGGCCGGCATCGGCCGTGTTGGCCGCCGACCAC